>WNGR01000528.1_pt1 | contig 59924 bp, 45 predicted proteins | sample 5407581 | NCBI WGS metagenome assembly WNGR01 (sample SAMN13153383, study PRJNA577476) | soil metagenome | isolation source: 80 cm soil or saprolite under Garry oak tree replicate 2 | place: USA:California | collected 2016-06-15 | reverse complement strand
ATCTCCAGCTAGATTTTTTAAAAACATTAGTAAATTAAATATCAATATTAAAAACAATTTAGAAATCTCTATTAAATTTCATACTAGAAAATTTTTATTTAATAATAAATATTGACCTATTAAAATTAACATTAAATTTTTAATAAAAATAGATTATTATTTAAAACTATTAAAAAATAGAATAATTAATTTAATTAAAAACTATAAATTAAGATAGTTATTTATTTATTTTATTAAATTTAACCCCCTTTCCAACCTCACCTTTAATTTTTCCTTTCTTCCTTTTTTTTATTTAGGTGACAATACTAGGTTAACTGAAGTTCTTTTATCTATTACTAATTAAATTCTTCATAAAATTTACCCCTGAGCTCGCTTATAAAAGCGGTTTTAATTGATCTGCCTTCTTTTATACTTTAAAATTTACTGATAATAAAAAACAAAACAAAATTAGTTTAGATAAAAATAAATTAATTGGTACTACTCCTTATATTATAAATAAAGAAATTATTAATAAATAAAATTAATTAAAACCCCTTATATTATTAATAACAAAAACAAAAAGAAATCATAAATAAATAAATTTTCTTATTATTTTATCAAAAAACAAAAAATAGAGGGTATATTTATACAATAAATAATCTTAATCTTTTATCTTTGTCATAAAAAACAAAATAAAAAAAATATAATTACTGAATATTATTTATAGAGTAATAAAAAATCAAATATAATTTGTTAAAAAACAAAACAAAAAATTTGTTTAATTTTAATATAAATTAAAAAAATTGGACAATTTTAAACATCAAGTCTATTTTATAAATTAGTAATGCTAAACTAAATAATTCACAGTTACTTACATTTGCATCCTATCAAGAAATGTTCTATTTCTTATAAAATTAAATTATATTTCATTTCTTAAAAAAATATTATGGATTAATATATTAAAAAGAAATATTATTTTGAATAAAAATAATAGAAATAAATTTAAGATAGTATCTAGGGGTTAGTTTCTTGCTTTATATACATTCAGCGCTTATCTAATATGTTTGTGGCTACCCAACTATGCCTGTTTAATTAATAATTTGAATTATTAAAATTAAATTCAACAATTGGTACACTAGAGAAACACAGCCTATTGATCCTTTCGTACTAGAAGGTCTTTCCCTTTTTACTATTTATCTCTTCAGAAGATAGGGACCATACTGACTCACGTCGTATTAACAATTATGTTATCATCGAACCATTTAAGTTCAATTTCAATAATTCACATTATTGTTCAGACTATGTCATCGTAAATATATTTTATTTTTATTTACGCCGGATGTTCTTGTCAGATTTATCGTTAGTGAAACTCATCTGTTAGTCGTTGAACCTTCTTGAGAATCCAAAATATTATTTTGTTCACTTTATTCAAGCTTGGCTGCAAATTAACTTTAATTATAAAGTCTTTCTTGCAATTTATCCGGTTTTCCTTTAAATTCTTAATATTATTAAAGGGGGCTTATTAGAAAATAGGGGTAAATATAACTAAATTAACAACCTATTTATACACTTTTATGAAAATTATAGTATATTAAATTTACGCCCTATTAATTGTTTGTTAAACCCAACTCGCGTACCCTTTTAATCGGCGAACAGCCGAACCCTTCCAAGCTTCTACACCCGGAGGATAGGATGAGTCGACATCGAGGTGCCAAACAGCCGGGACAATGTGTACTCTCGCCGGCTATCAGCCTGTTATCCCTAGCGTAACTTTTATCGATTGATCCCCGTCTATTCCATTATATAGCGAGGGGTCACTATGCCCTACTTATGTATCTGTTCGACTTCTAAGTCTTTCAGTTAGGTATGCTTTCCGCCATTATACACTCCAAAACCTTTCACTGGTTTATTGATCTCCATTCAATTTCTAGCTATACCTTGTAATAATAAAATTTATTTTATTTAATTCTTTTTTTGTATTAAAAAATACTAGAGAATTAATAATTTTTGTTTTTGTCTGTATATTATAATAAATAATTATAATATTATAAAATTAAAAATCTTTGGATGTACTTTGCTACTTTTTTAAAGACGACCGCCCCAGTCAAACTACCAATTAGTCATTTCTCCCTTAAATTTCAATTTATAAGGTAAACAAGGATTTAATTCTAATTCTAAGGTTTTCCAAATTCAGTCTATCGACATGCCTAATTACTATTAAAAGAATTTAAATCAATGTGATAACTAACTACAGTAAAGCTGCATAGGGTCTTCCCGTCCCTCTGAAGACAGCGAGCATCTGCACTCGCAATTCAATTTCACTGAGCAAGTTGTAGAGACAGTGAGACCATCGTTACATTATTGATACTAGACCACATTTAATGGCCAATTTATTTTGCTACCTTAGGATCCTCATAGTTAAGACCGCTATTAACCAGACTTTCGATTAGTAACTTTAACATTACCTCTCTTATATTAATGGCATTGGGCAAATTTCATCCAGAATACTATTATATTAATTATTGCTCTGAATTGTGTTTTTAGTAAACAGTCGTGGCCTCCGATTTTATTATACCCTATAATTAATTAAATTATGGCTAATTTAATATTATATGGTTTCTCTTATCGTCAAACTTATGAGAACAACTTGCCGAGTTCCTTAACAACTTTTAGCTCTACGCCTTAGTATTCTCTACTTACGAACCTGTGTCGGTTTAGGGTACGGTAGTAATTAATTTATTTAAATAAAATAAATTATATATTTAATTTTCCTGATCTATTATAAATTTACCATATAGATTTTCAATATATTACTCATCAGTCAAAACTTTGGTTCTGAACCTTAGAGGCCGCATTAACATAAGGTGGTTTAACCTTTCCTTATAACCCTTTCGTATTCGGCGAGAAGTATTATAACTTCTTTTTACGTTACTCATGTCAGCATTATCTCTTCAGTTATTTACAAACAATGAAACACTGTTTTTCATCAATTATACTGAATGTTCTACTACCTAATTTACAAATATAAATTTTATTTATATTTATAATTAACAGGATATCGGTTGATTATTTAAGACCCGTTAAATTTTCGGCGCAATAGTCTAAGGGCTGCTACGTTGTTACAACGGTCATTAAAAGATAGCGACTACCAGGCTCACTTTACAGCTGCATTCAATCTATTACTTCCTTATTTTCACTTAATAATCATTTGGGACCTTGATCCATGTTCTCGGCTGTTTCCGTCTTGACTATCCAACTTATCATGAATAGTCTGAATATCTATTATCAATTTATGTTATTCCGAGTTTCGTTTCCATTGGTAAGATTTTCAAAGTCCCCTCAACCTAAATATTTAATATAAATATTAAATTAATAATATAAATATTATTAATTGGGAATTACCGTGCTGTACCTCCATAAATTTCTTAATAGATGTCATACTTAAATATGTTTCGTAGAAAACCAGCTATCACCAGTTCAGATTGGCATTTCACCGCTTTCCAAAACTCTTCGGAGAATTTTGCAACATTCAACCGTTCGATCCATTATAATCTGGTTTTGGAAAGATCAACTGGCTTCGGGTCTAATAACAGTAACTATCCCAAAACTATTCTTTGTAAATAAATCACTTATATTTTAATTAATTTTTAATATATAAGGAATTTATTCTATTTTTATTATAGTAAAAATATTTTAAAAAATAAATTTATATATTTTTTATTATACAAATAATTCAGTCGCTTTCGCTAAGGCTAATTAACCTTGCTACTATCATTAACTTACTGACCCATTATGCAAAAGGTACGCCGTCATTTTATAAAACTTCGACTGCTTATAGAATTACTAATTCAAGACTATTTCATTCCGTTATACAACGAACTATTTCAACTTTTCCTTTACAGTACTTTTCACTATCGCTAAATTTATTATACTTAGCCTTAGAGGATGGTTCCCCTATATTCCGACAAGTTTTCTCTCATCGTACTTATTTATTAAGAAAAAAATTTTATGATATTTTACAGGACTTAATACCTTCTGTGGTAATTAATTTAATTCACATTAAATAATTATTATATAAATATTATATTATAATTAATAATATTCCAACTTCATTCTTTATAATTAATTTTATATTATTTCAAATATTTTTTTTCTTTAGGCTAATCCGATTTCACTCACCATTACTTTCGGAGTCTCGGTTGATTTCCTTTCCTTTCCTTAATACAATGTTTTGCTTCAGGAAGTATTAATATTTAAGGTTTCCCTTAGGATCGCCACAATTTGCTTACTATTAATTTTCATTAATGAGTTTGTGGCTTTTGGTTATGACCTCCTTTTTAATAAATTTGCTAGTTATCCTTAATAATTCCTTTAAATTACTTTGATGTTTGTACTAAATTGTCATCTATACTTTTAGTTTTAAGATTTCATTTAAAACTATCTATTTTAAGAAGACTTAAATATATGACATTTTTTATGAGAGGTTGATTTGCAAATTATTACTCTAAAATTTATCCTGAACATGTTATTAAACTTTCAGAAGGTTATAGATATGATTCACCTAAAAGAATTTCTAAAGAGAATTTTTCGGATGATTCTATTTCTGAATAGATTAATTAATTTTTTTATAAATTTACCCTCTATTTGATCATTATATATTTTAAATTTGACGCAACAGCTTTTACGTGTATACACTGAGGAAACTTCCATACATTGTAAGGGTTGACATTGTAACAATGTCAATTTGATCATTATGAAAATTTAAACTAATTCAATAAATAAAAATTATAATAAATTTACATTAAGTAAATTATTAAATATTATTAAAATTTATTTTAATCATGTTATTATTATAAATTTGATATAAAAATTTAATTTTTATAATTATTTAAATATAGCTGAAAAAAGGAATTGAACCTTTGTTTTACCGTCATGAATGGTAAGTTTTAACCATTTAAACTATCTCAGCTGAAAATTTTGAATTAAATCCTTTATTTTTAATTAATAATTAAATATAATAAAAATATTTAATTATTTTATCTATAAATTTAATTTTTTAAAATTATTTAACTCTCTTATTCATAGAATTAAAATAAACAAAGAATTCATAAATTTATTATATTAAACAAATTGATTTAATTCTTTTTAAATTTGATTAAATTAAAATATTTAGTTTTTTAATTATAATAATCAAATGAGTTAGAGAAATATCTACAAAACTAAATATGTTCATATATTTTATTAAAACATAAATTTTATTATTTTAATATAAAAATATAATAAATTTATTAAAAATAAAATATTGCTGGTTCACTCTAAATATTTATAAGTCTGAATATAGGAATTAAAGATATCTCATTAAATTAATAATATCAAATAAACAAATTAAATATTAAAATAATTTATTTAATTCTTTAAATTTAATTACTAAAGTGTTTGATAAAATAATATATTCTTAATTAAATGAATATTTTTCTATTTTTTTATCCATAGATTATTCTATTTTTATTATATACAATTAAATTATAAAATAAACTTCTTATTAGAATTAAAGTTTATTTATAGACCTAGGACCTTAACTTAAAATTAATATATTTTTTATAATAATATTTTAATATTAATTTTACAGGTTTAGATATCATAACTCATTTTTTATTAAAGATATAATATAAATAATATTAAAATTATTTATTAATTTAATTAACATTAAATATTTGAATTAATAATAATTTAGGGTAAAATCAGAGATTTGAACTCTGAACAGCGTCGCCACAAGACATTATTTTGCCAATTAAACTAATTCTACCTTATTTTGATAATTTATTTTTAATTTTTTAAATAAAAATAATTAGATAGAAAAATAATAATATCTAATTACTTATTTGTATTAATAAAATACTCTTTTAAAATATTAGTAAACCATTTCATTCTTTATTGGAGGTAAATTTTATTTATTAAATGAAACTTAATATAAATTAAGTATTTGCACCTTATTTGTTTATATTAAATTATTTTCATTGAGTTTAAATTTAATTAGCTTCAACAGTTTTATCTCTAACATTATTTGCTGTATGACTTCAGCTGTTTGTATTGTAGAATTTAACTTTAATTTTTATAATGGTACTTATTAATTTAAGAGAACCAATTTAATTATAGAGAAGTTCAACTAATACATCTGACAAATCTTCATCTTGTCTAATTAAATATTTTCTCAGTTCAATTAAATTTAATTCGTATTTAGATACATCTTCATTGCTAAATGGAATCTTAAAATCATTTTTAATGCATGTCATTGTTTTACTGCATCATTAAATGGTGTAGGAAATACAAAAAATTATTATTTACAAACCTTAAACTCTCCGAATAAAAATTAATAATTTAATATTTATAGAGCTAAAAGTAAAATCAAGGTTATATTTTACCTTGCTCTCAAAAAGGGGGTAAAATTTAAAAAATAAAAAATTGATAAATAAATTAATTATTATAATTTTATAACCATAATAAGCATTAAACAATTAATTTATTTAATTTTTATCTGTAGCTAAATCCATTAAAGTATTTTCAGCTAAACCAACAATAGGTACAATAATTAAGAATCAAGAAAAATAGAATATAGTAGCAAATTGTCCTACTTCTACAAAAGGGCTTTCAGGGTGTTGAGAACCAATTCACATTAATATTACAAAATTTACAATAAAGAATCATTGAGCTAATTTCATAGCTGGTCTAAATTGACTACCTCTTATTCTTGATACATCAGTTAAAGGTAAAATTAATAATATTAATAATGAACCAAACATAGCTAATACTCCTAATAATTTATTAGGAATAGATCTTAAAATAGCATAGAATGGTAACAGATCAAATAATATATATTTATTTAGGATGTATTTTGTAAAGCATATCTTTATGCATATACTGAAATATATGGTTTCTCACTAATATCATACTTTCTTCTCAAATATAAATTCTATAACCTTTTTTATGATTATGAATAGAGCATTTAATAAAAAAGTCAGGTTTAAATAAATTTTCTAAAGTATTTTTTAATAAAATTACTTCTTCATATGAAAAATTATAAGTATTTAAATGTAAACCTTTATTTTGAAGAGAACCATCATCCATTATTCAATAAGCTAGCCCCCTAGGAGTTAATAATTGATTTATATTTAAAGGTATTATTTTTTTATTATATATATTATAAAATAAATTTCTATAATAAGTAAAACAAGGTAAAGTTAATGTAGCAAAATTAATTGAACTATAAATATTTTTAGTTCTTTTATCTACAAAAGATCTTGATTTAACTTTAAATTCTTTAGATACAAAAGGTTTAAATAAATCAAATATATGATAAAAATAATTTAAATGATGTTCTCTTAAACTACTTTGACCATAAATAAATCTACTATTATCATATCTACATTGTAAATGACCATCTCCTAATAATAAACTAATTAGTATATCACTTAATGGACTATCAATATTGAATTTTGATCTTTCGTCTTTAGTTAATCTTTTGTTAACATAAGTCGTGTAATTTTTTTTACATATTAAACTTACAGAAGTTATCAAATCAAATTTCATATAAATATATATATACCCATAGTTTTTCAAAAATGGTTGGACTATATCTTCATCCTTTAATTATTAATATAAAGGAGCTTCACGTGTAGTCTCTGAGGATCCTACTTAAAATAAATATAAAAACAAAAAATAAAATATTTTTAACAGTTATTGTTTAATTTGTTAAAGAAATTAAGAAATAATGATAAAGAGTAAGGTAAACAAAACAAATGATAAAAAACAACCAAAATTTTATACACTTTTGTCTTGTTTACCCTTTTATTTTTTGTTTTTATAAAATTATTAAGAACTTCCAAAACTAGAATCAGAACCTGCTTGATGAGCATCAAAATTTTATCTAGTTATTTCAATTGGAGAATCATTTTATTTCCTAAAGGAATTTCAATATTTTCATCATCTCAAATTAAATTTAAATGTTTTTGTAATCAATCTCTCATTAAAAATCCAAAGTATTTTAATGGTTGGATTGTTTCATAAAATTATTTGTATTAGTTTGAAACGACTCTATAAGAGATAATTTAAATAATTCTTTAAATTGATTTTGGATGTACGCATCCACCTACAACAACCTCTTGAAATTCCCTCATAGTATACACTCAAGGGTTAAACGATTATAAATTTAAATGTTATGATTAAAAAAGGGGGCAATTTTAAGGATTATTCGTAAAAGGTTTTTACTAAACATTTACTAAAGATGTATTGAGTTTCGATTCCTTTTAATACTTATAATCTGTAATACAAATTCTAAATTAATTGGTACAACTCCATTTATCATTAATGATGATAAAAAAGTTTAACAGAGCTTCATATCTACTCAAAATTTACCCTCATCAGTGATTGATCATAGCTAATATAAGTTCATTAATATCACTTGAAGCTAATTCTATAACATTAAAGTGATTAATAATAGCAATTAGTTCATCTTCAGTTATTCCATTATCAAACATTTCTTCACTGTATAATTCAATTATTTCTCGAATTTTTGATTCATATATAGCTAGATCTGAATCTATACTACTAGATACAGTTTGTGTAATGATTTCAGAATCAATAGCATCTAATGATGTGTTTTCTATAGCATCTAGTGATGTGTTTTCTATAACATCTAGTGATGTGTTTTCTATAGCATCAAATTCTGCTTCTATATCTGTGTTTTCAATGTCATCTAATGGTGCAACTATATTTGTGTTTTCGATAGCATTCAATATATCATCTATATCTGTGTCTTCAATATCTGTGTTTTGGATATTTTCAAATTCTACTACTATATTTGTGTTTATAAAGTTGATCTTATTTTTATTATCTGATTTATATCAAATAGAATAGTATAAATAATAACCTAAGATTGCTGCAATACCTATAAAGATACCACAGATTATTAAGCTATTATTAAATAAATAGTTTAAATAGTTAAATAACATTATTGTGTGTTTATATTTTTTTTATTTATTGATTAAATTAATGTAACAAAAATCTAATATAAGTAAATTATATTAGGGATCTGAGAATATTCTATTAATTTATTTTCAGTCTATTCAGAAGGAGAAATATAATTAAATATTCTCCTCTTCTTTTTAATTTTAAATAACTCTCTTAGAATTTAGGTTTAAAATTAGTAAAATAAATAAATTATTTATAAAATATTTATTTAACTCTTTCTTTTATTTTTTAAATTCATTTCATTTAAATAAAAGGGGAGAAATTAGTGAAATAATTTATTATTTCTTATTTCATAATTTTATTATATTTTAATTTATTTTTTGTTTTTGATTTTTTGGTTGTTTGTTTAATTATTATTATTTTGGTTTCCTGCTGATTGTCCATTGTAATATATTTAAGATTTTAACTATACTTATATTTGAAATATAGTACTTAAATCTTTAGGAGTTTCCAGCATATAGTAAAGTATATTATTCATAAGATTACTCTTAAGCATGACATCTTATATATCATTCAGGTACTATTGAAGAAGGTGTACTCATTGGGTTAGCTGGAATATAATTATCACTATGTCCTAATAAATTAGGATAGAAGAAAACTATAATAGATAAAGCTAAAAAGAATGCAAAGATAGTTACAAGATCTTTAAATGTAAAATAAGGATGCATTGCATATCTATCTCCATTAGAAGAGATACCATTAGGATTATTTGATCCATGTGTATGAAGAGCCATTAAATGAGCTATTACTAAAGCAGCTAATAAGAATGGTAATAAAAAATGAAGAGAGAAAAATCTATTAAGTGTAGCATTACTTACACTAAATCCTCCTCAAATTAATTCTACTAAATCTTGTCCAAAAAAAGGTACTGCTGATAATAAATTAGTAATTACTGTGGCACCTCATAAACTCATTTGACCATAAGGTAAAACATACAAACTTACTTAATATGTAAATTTACATAATAAGCTAGAATAACTTTAAATTCGTATATCCTATTAATTAAACTAATGTAAATTTAACCAAAAGTTTCGACTGTGCATTAAGCATCATTTCAGACACCCATTAGTGACCCAGTCTGTCGCGATCATTTATATAACCGACGATCTTAAAGTTTAACCTTCTTTGATCGTTTTCACTAACATCGCCAAATAATTTTAAAACTATTCTATATCTCCGTCGAGAAATACCACTTTAATTTTTCTTTTTCTATAAAGATTGCAGAAAAATTCTTACTTGCGGGACTATGATTTAATAAAAAAAAGTATAATAAATTGTTGAGGCAGGGTTTCATTAACTTTTTTTTTATAATAAAAATAACTTTAAAAATAACTTTAAGGTTATATAAACATAACAAACAGATATTAAAAATTTTATATTTGTTGCTATGTTTATTCTTTTATCAGAAATACATAATTAATGAAAAGGGGTAAATTTTATAAATAATTGTATAAATAATAATAGTAGATTTAAAAGATATTAATTAGCAAAGAAGGTTAACATTTCTGCTATTTGTTTAGCTCTATTAAAAGTTAAACTTTCTATCAAATTAACGTTTAACTTTTATATCTGTTATAAAACAAGTCTTTATTTTAATATTGATATCAAGTTAAAAAGAGATATTAAAGAAGCTATATTAAATATAATTACACATATTATTATAAAGAAGATTCAAAGATGACTACTTTTTTGTCAAATAGATATATATTTTTAATTATTAGTTTTAAAGTCTTATTTAAATAAAATTTATCTAGAAATTTAAAATCAGAATTTATTAAAACTAGTTTAGCTATAAAAATAATTAATAACAGCAATAATAAATAAGTGGATATAAAATGAAGCCTTAAATTATTATTTAAAGTATCTAAAACAAATTGATAAAGTACTTTATCTTATTCTAAAGGTGAATGGTGAAATGTGTCTCTTCAGTTAGGATTAAAAATTTTGTCTAATTCTTGAATAGTTCTACTTGTTTCTCCTGGACTAAAATTAAGTGTATTTCCAAAATTAAAGGGTTTCATATTAAAATTATCTAATCTGAAATTACTAATTCCAAAATGTTCTTTAAGAAAACTATAGGCATCTTGATTGGATTTAACTTGTTCCAATGTAATACCTTCAATTTTTAATTTCTATGGGACCTGTGTTTACAGAACCTAAATTATTATTATTCGGAAGATAATTGTTTAAGAATCGATATGTAACTGTTAATCCACTAGCACCAGCTGCGATTACACCTGCTTTTGGTAATATTGATAAAGGTTATTTTGCTACTAAACTAGCAGCTATTCTAGCTCCAGCTGCAAATACTCCGGCATTACCTAGTTGATAAAATATTGCATTTATAGTTTCACCTGAAAATCGAACAGCGTTACCATCTATTTTAGTGGTTATTATTATATTATCATCTAATAATATAGGATTATTTATGAAATTAATTATAATAAAACTAAAAATAAATATTAATATAGTCATTAGATTTTTTCTTTGAGTTATTAAATCATGAAATTTATTTTTTAGATTATTCCCAAAGTATCCTAAGTATATAAAACTAAATAGGATTTATTTAATATCAAATAAATGATAAATAATGTAATTAAATGTCATAAACTCATTGTGTTTTTTAAATACCCTTTGGGACTTGTATTAAATGTCAAGTACTAAAATACTTGTTGCTAATTACAAATAAAACAAAAGTATTATTTTAATAAAAAATTATTTGTTTAGCTGAATTAATTTATAAAATTGTGATTATTTTGGGTTTTACTACCTCTTTTAATTCTTATTTTCTTATATTGTTTTTGTTATTTAAATTTTTAACTATTCATTGTCTTTTTACTAAACCTTTCTCTGTTTTTAAGCCTCTTCTAATAGTTTTTTCACCACAGTTTATAGATTTAGCAGCATCTAAAATAGTAGAATATTCACCATAAACAGTTCCATTCAGATTATATAAAACTACAGGTCTTGTATTGGTAATACATTTTTTTTTAGTTTCATCAGACATAGGTGGTCTATTCAAAGCTTTCTCTCTCATTTTATCTATTGTTTCAGGAGAAAGCTTTTTACCTCTATTTAAACTACCTATCATTTCTCGTCTGGCGTCACTAAACACATCTATCATTTTTTGTCTATCAACTTCAGTATGTTTATAACCAAAACTAGAACCTGCCTCAGTTAAAATATTATAATTAGGCAATAACAATTTTAAATATCTATCTTCTAAATCCAACAATTCTTTATTATTTTCTTTAGTAACAATCTTAGGATATAGATCTAATATAATAAAAGCGAAATTTTTCAATCCATATTTTTTTATTGCTGATTTAACTATTTTGCTACCTCTGAAATAAATTAGATGATTACTAAATCTCGCATAGAATCTATCAGTTGCAGCAGAACCTATATAGTAATCTTTAGTTATTTTATTAATTATCATGTATATACCGCTTAAACCTTTAGTTTCATTTAATATTTGTTTTCTAATATTTTCTGAATCTAGGTTTTCAAATATATAAACAGGATTTAACCTTAATTCTTTAATTATTGTAATCAATCTTTCTAAACAAGAAGGTTCATTACCTTTATTTGAAGAAGGAATTGTACTATAATTTCTTATACTAAGAAAATTTAAAGGGTATATCGCCTTATTATTTAATTTATTATACTTTGTATTTTTCATATTTTTCCCTGCCTCACTTTTTTTAATTAAAATTTTTATAGTATAATATACAATAATTAAAAAAATTGCATAAAAAATACTCTTATTAAACCATTTTGGGCTATATACGTAACCCAGGAAGGCTATAGCCATCATTAATATTAATATTATTACTCCTATACTTCAAACTAATATTCTAGGTGATTTATATGAACTATAATATAATCCTCTAGCTATATGAGCATATACAAAAATAAAGAAGAATGAAGCTACATTAGCATGTGTATATCTTAATATTCAACCAGCATTAACATCTCTCATTATATGTTCTACACTATTAAATGCAAAATCTACATGAGGTTGATAATGCATTGCTAAAAATACTCCTGTTAAAATTTGTATTACTAAACAAGTTCCTAATAATGATCCAAAATTTCATAAATAAGATATATTAGCTGGTTGAGGAGAATCTACAATATAAGAATTTAATAATCTTAATAATACATTAGTTTTTAATAATCTCATTTGTATTTATTATTTTAATTTTAATTAATATTCTTTATTTAATTTTTTGTTTCAAATATTTAAAAAAACAAAATAAATATTAAATTATTTTATCTAATTTAATTTTGTTTGTTTTGTTTTGTTTGTTTGAAATTTATTATAAAGTATTAATTTATGGTAAATTATACCCTATTTTAAAAAATAGTTTATAGAATTATCTGAAATAATTTATGATATTTGATTATTATAAAATTTAAATTTTAGAGAATAAATATATATTTTAGTTAATTTTGTAGTTTGAATCATTATATAAATTTATATATAATTCTAAATTTAATATAATAATAATTGATTATTTATTAATAAAAATATTATTTATTAGAAATAATTATAACTACTCACTTGATAACAATATTAATTTAATATATAGAAATTTATTTATATTTTATTAAATTTCTAATATTAATTATTGTATAAATATTCTGACAATGCAATTAATTTACAATTTATTTTGTTTATATTATAATAAGTCTAATAGACTGAGATATATATAAGCCCAAGAAGATTTGAACTTCTATGAATTTCTCATCAAGAAATCATTCTACCATTAAATTATAGGCTTTATTTAAGATATTTGATTATTTTAATAATAAATACAGTTTTGTTTGTTTTTTTAATTTGTTTAAATTACAAATTTGTAAAACACAGATTTAAATTTAATACTTTTATATTTTTGTTTTGTTTTTATTATAATTAATAAATATTATTAATAAAAATATTTGATAGGGGGTAAATATTAAAATAATTAATATTTTAAAATTAAAATATTATAGTGTTTAATATATAAATATAAAAAATATATAAATATAAAAAATTAACTATTAGCTTGATCAACTCAAGCTAAATAATCTTGAACAGACACAGCTTCAACAACAATAGGCATAAATCCGTGTCATACTCCACAAATTTCACTACATTGACCATAGAATGTACCAGTTCTTTCAGCTATAATAGAAGATTGATTTAATCTACCTGGTACAGCATCAATTTTAAGTCCTAATGAAGGTATAGCGAAAGAATGGATTACATCAGCTCCAGTAATAATTAATCTAATATGACAATCTACAGGTATTATTACTTTATTATCTACATCTAATAATCTAAATTGTCCTAATTCTAAATCAGATTCAGGTATCATATATGAATCAAATTCTATAGATTCACCACTTTCAGTTACATAATCAGAATATTCATAACTTCAATATCATTGATGACCTACTACTTTTATAGTAATTGTAGGTGATATTACTTCATCTAATAAATATAATAATCTAAAACTTGGGAAAGCTATAGCTATTAATATTAAAGCTGGTGTTATTGTTCAGATTAATTCAATTAATGTCGATCACTCACATAGTTTCCTACGTGACTGGACTATATCATACCGTAGTAACGGCTTTCACGTGTAGTCTCTGAGGATCCTACTTAAAATTATACTTTTCAATAATTATTTTGATTTGAATAAGAAAAAAAACAAAACAAAACAAACAAATTAAGAAAAATTTACACATACAATTTATAATAAAGCACAAGGCATTGTAATCTGATTATAAAATTAAATGGTAAGTATAAACAACAAATAAATGAAAAAAAAAACTTTACATTTTGTTGTTTATTCTTTTATTACGAGTACATAATTAATGAAAGGGGGTAAATTTAATAAAAATAAGTTATTTATATATAGCTTAAAATAATCTATTCAAAGAATATATCAGTAAAACGAGTTATTATTCTTTGATTGAAATTACTTGAACTTAATTCTTCTAGGGGATATGAATGAATCATATATCTTAAACATAAATCATCTGTGTTATTTTCACGCATTTCTGGACCTAATATTTTTAACAATTCTAGGTATTTTAATTCATGAGCAGGATAAACATATTCTGATGTATTAATTGTACCAATGCTTGAACTTGGATTTTCAGTTTGTGTACCTGCACCAGAATTTACATTATTTGATGAAGTGTCTACATTTCTATCTGCTACATTATCATTAAGATTGTTAGTAGAGTGATATATTGAAAATCCTATAAAACCTACAGTTACTATAACTAAACTATAGAATCTTAAGCTATTTAAAGAATCGAAGATAGCCATTAAGCTATTTAAGTATATTTAGAGAACTGTCTCTGCGTTATAAGCAATTTTAAATTTATTTTAGTATTTTATAATAAATTTCTATTAAATGAGACATTGATTGAATTTATATTAATAAATTATGTTCATGTTATAAATTAATATTAAATTAATTGGGGTAAAATTTCAAAAATATTATTATCCCACCCACCACATGAAAAATTACAAATTAACGTTGTTTTATTTAAATTATGTGAATTTTGGTAGGATACCCTGTAAGCTCAAATCCCTTTGAAAAACTAAGGGTAATTAAAATGATGATCTCCTTGTAAAAATGAACACCAGGTCTGATTAATTAGCTTCATTAAACAATGTTAAACTCAGTTAAAATTTTCATTAATGGTCAAAAAAAAATAAAAGTTAAATAATTTAACATCAACATTTATCCAACTATCAGACTTATCATATTTACTCCTCTATTTTTGATTTTAAAACAAAAATTTCAAAAACAAATTTTATTATTAAAGTATAAAAGATTTATACTTTAGGTGTAAGCAAAAATTTAATTTATTGCCACTTTTATTATGAATCTCTAATTTAAAACTATCTATTTTTTTATTTATTTGTACTCTTTTATTAAAAATTTAAAGAAAAGGGGGTAATTCTTATTTTGTTTTTCTTATTCTTTTTTTTTTGTTTGTTTTTCTTTAAAATTTATTAAAGTGTATAATTTTTTTGGTTTCCTGCTGATTGTCCATTGTAGCATCCTTTAGAATTGTCACTAATAATATTTAAAATATTATAGTATCTAAGGCTTTAGGAGTTTCCAGCATATAGTGAAATTTAATTCAAAGTTTTTCTAAGATTATTTGGATGAAAATTTATATCTATCTTTAAATATTTCACCTGAATTCATATATTTTATAACAGTACTACCACTTATACCTAAGAATATACCAGCTCTTCTAGCTGAAACAAAACTACCTATTAAATTAAATTCCTCTGAAGAAAATTTTTCATAAATATAAACAGGTTTTCCACTAACAGCACTCATTTTTAATTTAGTATCTTCAGAAAATTTTCTACCTAAAGCTTTTTGTCTCATTAATTCTATAGAATCTTCATTATGAGTTTTTCCAAAAAAATGATTATTTTCTTTTACTTTTCTTAAACTCATTAATTTATTAGTTTCTTCAATATGATGTCTACCAAATAAAGTAGATTTTTCATTTACATAAACTCCTTTTAAAGATTTATTAATTTTTGCTTTAGTTTCTTCTGTTTGTTTTGAATTTAGAGAACTCCCTGCTATTTTTAATATATTATATTGCGGATTTAATTTGTTAAAGTAGTATTGTTCTCTAATAAGTAGTTTAGATTTCTCACAATATTCTAATATTGTTACAGAAAAATTAGAATATCCATATTTTATTAATGCTCTACTTATTCTAAGACTATCTTTACTTTTTATATAACTAAGATTAAAGTAATGTTTAAATCTATTTGATATATCAATGGATTGTCCGATGTATATATCATTAGTTAATTTATTAGTTATCATATAAATTCCTGATTTACCTTTATTTTCATTTAAGATATCTTTTCTCATATCAAAAGCATTTTTATAAACTTTTGTATAATTAACATCATCATTTTCTAAATGATTACCAGGTAAAGTTGTATAAGTTCGTACAGGGATGAATACTTTGTTTATTAAAAATTTATTATAAAACTTAGAACACTTTTGAACAGGCACATCTCTACCATGATTTAAATATTTGTGAACAATAGGTGAATTTTTTGTATTAAAATAATAAATAGTTGAACCTAAAACTCAAAATACTCCAATACAGATAACTATTAAATAGAAGAAAATAGTATTATGTAATTCTACTATTCCAGTATATCCTGGTGCAGCACTGTCTTGAAATCCTATTTGTCATGGTTGAGGAGCATCGTTATATATTGTATTAAATATTGATAAAAACATTTTTATTTGTAAATTTTTAATTTTAATCTCTCTTAGTTTAATACTAATCTACTTTAAAATAAAATTTTTGATTTTAATTTTTATATAATATTATATTAAATAATTATAATATATAACTTATTAATATTAATACCTTAGAATTTATTTGTATAATTTATTAATATTATAAATTTAAAGTATTCTAAGATTCGCCTTATTCAATTATTTCATATATTTAAATTAATTATTATATTAAAAATATTTAATTTAAATATTAAAATCTTAACTATATTATATTAGTTTAATATAGTATTCTTTTATTCTTTATATATAATTATTTAAAAAATAAAAATATTAGATAGGGGGTAATTTTTAATAAATATAAATAATATTATGTTTAATTAATATTATTAAAATTAAAGAATATTAAATTACAGTTTTAATTTATGATTTATTACTTAATTTAGTAATATACATTCTTATTACTTGTTGGAAAGTAAATAATGGTAATACATATTTAGAAAAAATATAAATTAAAGAAAGTAAAGTTAAAAATGAGAATGAAAATTGGTTAACAAAATAAAATATATTTAGAGAACTGTCTCTGCGTTATAAGCAATTTTAAATTTATTTTAGTATTTTATAATAAATTTCTATTAAATGAGACATTGATTGAATTTATATTAATAAATTATGTTCATGTTATAAATTAATATTAAATTAATAATATTAAATGTAAAATTAAAAATATTAGATAAGGGGTAAATTTTAATAAATATAAATATAAATAATAAATATAAAAATTTAAGAATTATTATTAGAAGGAGATAAAATTATAATTAAAGCAGCTATATAAATAATAAATAATCTTATTTCATTTAATAAAGAAGTATCAATAAAAATAGGTGCAAAAATTAAGAAAATTAAAGAAAGTAAAGATAAAGTAATATAAATAGAATATGTAGTTATAACTCCAGTATCTAATTTACTAATATTTTTTCCAGTATTAGTTAAAGTTTGAGATAATCCATATGGTCCAACCATTTCTATTATACCTCTATCTAATACTTTAGATATAGTATAACCTAATTCTAAACCTTTATTAATAATATAATTATTATAAATTATATCAAAGAAATATTTACCATTAAAGAAAGTATATATTTTTTGTCCTAATAAATTATCAGTTAAATCAATAATAAATGTTGGACTTTTATGATATAAAAATATTGCTAAACTAGCACCAAATAATGATAATAAAGCAGGTAATAATTTAATAATTAAAGGTAAACTAAATTCAGCTTCAATTAAAGAAATATTATTAGGTTTAATAAATATAGCATTACCAAAGAAATCACTAGCCATTCCTACAAATAAATCAGAGAAAATAAATCCAAAGAATATACTAAATAAAGCTAATAAAAATAATGGAATAATTACTTTATTATTTGCTTCATGAGCATTTAAATAAGATTGTTTTGATCCATTTGGTACAGTTAAGAATACTAAACATATTAATCTAAATGAATAAAATGCAGTTAAACCAGCTGTTAGACTTCCAAAAATGAAAGCATATGTACCACTAAAACTATATTGACCATAAGCTAATTCTATTATTAAATCTTTACTATAAAATCCTGTTAATCATGGTGTAGCTAATAATGATAATGATCCTACTAACATAGTTGTATAAGTAAATGGTAAAAATTTAATTAAACCTCCTAATCTTCTTACATCTTGTTGATCTGAAAAACTATGAATTACAGCACCAGCACCTAAGAATAATAAAGCTTTAAAGAAAGCATGATTAACAACATGCATTAAAGCTACATTATATTGACTTAAACCTACTGCCATTACCATATATCCTAATTGACTTATTGTTGAAAAAGCAATTATTCTTTTTAAATCATTTTGAACTAAACCACAAGTAGCTGCAAAGAAAGCTGTAGTTGCTCCAGTTAAAGTTATAACTAATAAAGCTGTACTACTATATTCTAATAAAGGTGATGATCTTAATAATAAATATAATCCAGCAGTAACTAGAGTAGCTGCATGAATTAAAGCTGATACAGGTGTGGGCATCTTTGTTAACAATAAATTTCTTTATTGATCGGACTATATCTTCATCATATTTTTAATATGAGCTTCACGTGTAGTCTCTGAGGATCCTACTTAAAGTTACACTTTAAATAATTATTTTGAATTGAAAAGAAAAGAAAAACAACAAAAATAATTATTTTACATTTACCAGATTATAATGAAGCATAAAGCAATTATAATCTTATAATAAATTTAAGGTTAATATAAACATAACAAACAGGTAATAAATTTTATACTGTCGTGATGTTTATTCTTTTATTTTTTAAACAAATATACTAAATCAAATCTAATATATAAATTTAATTAATTTTTATATTAATTTATTTAAGTCAGAAAATTTAATAAAATTAAACTTTAAAAATAAAAAGTATCCTCTTCTGGATTTTAACCAAAATTTACATCTTAAAGGGATGTGGTTCTATCGTTGAACTAAGAGATTTTAATATTTGGTTATTTGATTTAAAGGGGGTAAATTTATTAAAAGTTCAATGTTTAAAAAATACTAATCCCTAGAAATAATAAACTACTTATAATAATTACTATGGTAAATATTAGTGCCATACAAATTTCTATTCATATGAAAATTAATTGTTTTTCTATTTAAACTATGAGAATTTAAAAAACAAACATATAATCGAATACAGCAAAAACAACTAAACAAAATTCTTTTATATATTCTCTTTTATATATTCTCTTTTATGATATATTTAAACTATCTATTTAAATTATTCTACCTTTTATTTATTGATAAATTTAAAGAAAAGGGGGTAATTTTGCAATTTTCATATTTTTGTTGTTTTTTTCTTTCTTTTTTTTGTTATGAAAATGTTTTTATAAAACATTAAAGTGTGTAACTTTGTTGGTTTCCTGCTGATTGCCCATTGTAATATCTTTAAGATTTTCACTACCATAACTATGATGAGTACTTAAAGCTTTAGGGTGTTCCAGCATATAGTGAAGTTTAAGGAAGGCCCTATTTTAAACAATTATATCCCTAATTTATATAAAAAATCTATATGCATATATGGTTTTACTAAGGAAATAACTCTATCCATACTAGTTTTAGATATTCTGATTCTATATTTATTGTGAACTTTGTCTCTTACTTTTAAAGTTGATTTAATATCTAACTTTATTAGTAATGATTGAAGAATAATACATTCTTCTTTAGTAAATGATTCAGTACAAAGAAGAAGTGTTTTAGTTCTACCATATGAGTCAAAATAACCATCATCCATTATTCAATAAGCTAAAGATATTTCTGAAAACATTTCAGAGATATTTAAAGGAACAATTTTTACAAACTTGTTTTTTCCATTATCTCATTCATATCATAAATCATGTAAAGCTGTAAATAAAGGATGTGTTTTAGTCCTAAAATGATATTGAGTGATTTCTTTGCCCTTATGTTGAGGAAGTAAATTATTCGGATAAGCATAAAATTTTGTATTAGTAAATTGACTATAGATATCTTCATTTAAATGATGTAAATAATTTAAAGAATTAACTTTCATAGTCATAGAATATTTACCTTCACCTTTGTTAACTTTAGAAAGACTAATAGATCCATCACCTAACATATTTCCAGTAATAGTATGTAATGTAGATGTAGATACAGTACTAAAAATAGGTAACAAAGATGAGTATTTTAAATCGTATGAATGATCTGAATAAATATAAAAAAATATAATATAAATAATTATGAGAATATAATGTTTAACACCTTTAAAACCTTCCATACTTCCAGGTAATCAAGAATGTAAAGGTATTTGAGCTGATTTTGCCATAGCTCCAGTTAGAAGTAATAAACCTATTATTGTTATAGCTGTTTCATTCATAAATGGTACTAAACTAAATATTGTAGCATAATCTAAAGATCCAAATAAAGCAAATAATGCAAAAAATCCAATACTTAATCCCATATCTCCTACTCTATTCATAGTTAAAGCTAATATTGCTGCTTTATTTGCTTGTATTCTAGTAAATCAGAAGTTAATTAATAAATAAGATACAATTCCAATCAAATCTTAGAAATAAAGAAATTATTTTATAATTATAAAACTTAAATAAAATAATAGCTTCCTCTTTATTTCCCTGTACATTTATAACCTTACAGGTTTTACATAAAGCCCTAGTATTTATTAAAAAAGAAAAATTTTTATATACAATTTTATAATGAGGCACAAAGCATTATAATCTGAAATAAAATTTTAAGAGTAATATAAACATAACAAACAAAGAATAAATCTTATACTTTTGTCATGTTTACTCTTTTATTCCATTAATGGTAGATTATCCCAAGAAAAGGGGGTAAATTTTAAAATAATTTAATACACCAAATCATTAAGATTTTAACCATGATAATAAGACATTATAGTAAGAATCAAATGATTAATCTCCGGTTTAAATAAACTTATTGCTGGAAGATGTTCAATTATAAGTCTTAATTCTGTTTGAGTTATAGCATAATGAATAAGATCTTGACTATAAAGGATATTTAATTCCTCAAATTTTATTTGTTGAAGTAAATTGGCTGGTGAATTAATAGGTAGTTCATGTAAATCCATTGCAATCTCTCTTCATTGTTCGAAACTTTGAGTATTTAATACAGTTAGACTATCTAATGAAGTAGTATTATCAAATACATCTACATTAGAAGGTAAAATTTCTTCATTTGTACTTGACAAATATGAATTTTCAGTATGAGTCCCTCAAATTCTTTCTGAATCTATTCAATTTTCACTATCAAATATATCTTGAGATACATTTGTTTCTGATGAAGTTACACTTCAAGTTTGAGATACATTTGTTTCTGATGAAGTTACACTTAAAGTTTGAGATGCACTTGATTCTGATGAAGTTACACTTAAAGTTTGAGATGCACTTGATTCTGATGAAGTTAATCTAATAGGATTTGATGCTATTAATAATGTAAGAGCTAATCCATCTGTTTCTGAACTATTTGTTATAAGAGATATATTTTCAGAAGAATTTCTGTGTTTTAAGTGAAAAAATGTAAGACTATAAAGAATTCCATTACTAGCTAAGATAGCAAATAAAACTAATATAGCTTCAAAAAATAAATTTATATTCATTATTATATTATATTGAATGTTTGTTTCTAAAATTAGTACTAAATAGTATTTCTGCTTAATAAAATTTAATAACGAAGACTAAATCTAATATTATAGATTTATTTATATAAAAAATATATTTTAAGTCTAAAAAAAAATAAATTAAAATTCCTCTTCTGGATTTTAACCAAAATTTACAACTTTAAGGGTTGTTGTTCTAACATTAAACTAAGAGAATTTATTAAATTTTAATCCACTAACCGCCCTTCACAAATTTAAAATAGAAGAATAAACTTTTTAGACTTTTAGGGATTTTGTTTTTTTGTATTCTTTTATACTAATCATTCTGTTTAAAACTATCAATTGTTCTTTTGTTCGCTTACTCTTTTAATTTTAAAGAAAAGGGGGTAAATTTAGTTAAATATTTATTTTAGAATTTCTGATTTCATTTGGCTTTTGTACTCTTTATTTTTAATAAACCCTTAAAATTCTTAATGCCTTGTGCCTCATTATAATTTTATACTTTTTTAATAAATAAAGATTCTGACTATGCATTGAGCACCATTTCAGGCACCCGTTATTGTACTAGTCGATCGCGATCAAAATTGTAACCGACGATCTTTAAACGAAGATAGTTTAGTTGATCGTTTTCAATAACGTCGCAAGAAAACGTAATTAGTGAATTTACTATTTTAATAAATACTAATTTCTTATTATTCTTCAATTTAATTTTCTAATAATTGATCATTTTCTTACTATGGTAATAATAATGTTGACTATTTATAAAACCCTAATTTATAGTATAATGAAGGTAATAAATAAGGTTTAACAATACTAGTAAATAATTTCATAGAATTACTATGAATATATATAATGTGACCTTTATTTTTACCACATTTATTTGATGTAGCGATAATATTATATTTACTTTTTAATACTTTACAAAGAAAATTCACTTCTTCTAATGTAAAACAATTAGTAGCAATACTAGCACCTTTACCTTTTCTAGAACCATCATCCATAAATCAAATGGCTAATGCTAATGGTGTTAAATATTCTTCAATCTTTAAAGGAACAAATTTTATATATTTACCATCAACTAATTTATAAAACATTTCATGAATTCAATTAAAACTAGAAAATGTATAACTACTAATTCGATATTGATAATATACTTTTCCTTCTTGTTTTATTCTTATTTTTAATTTTGGTTTTGTACTACTACAATAACCTCTACTTGAGAAATAAGCATGTAATCACATTAAATATTCTACATTTCTATTTGATTGTTCGAATATTACTCTTGTTCCTATACCATTTTTTCTTTTTTCTAAATGAGAATCACCTAAAGTAGAACCTATTATCATAGAAATTATATCTATATTATGAGGTCCTATTCGTTCTTTAGAGGTTAACTTTTTAGAAGAAATATTTACATTATCCTTAATATTTAAACAAATAATACTATAAATTAAAATTTCATTATTATCCCATTTGAGGCATTCTATGATACCTTCTCAACCTACAAACATTACAAAATAATTAGCTCCAGATACTAAAACTAACATAAAGAAAGTGAATAAAGATAAATAAGAGAAAAATCTTTGATTATGAGGATCTTCAGCCATATAATCAGTTGAAAATATATGAATTAATGAAGATATATATAATACAGGAATAAACATTGATACAGTTAATTGATCAAATAAAAATTCTCAAGAGATAGTCATATATTCTGAATCTATTCAATTAAATAAATTGATTTTTACTGGACTTGAACATAAACCTACTTCATAAAAAGCAATAGTCGCTAATATACTAGATAAGATTAAACAAGTACAAGTTATTATATGAGATCCTGTTACTCCTATTTTTCGACCTAAAAATCCTGATACAAATGAACCTAATAAAGGTAAAATTAATATTGTTAAATACATTAAGTTTCTTGTCTAATTAAAATATTTCCTTTTATTCTATAAACTGCAACAATAATACTTAAACCTATTACTGATTCAGCTCCAGCTAATGAGATTATAAATATACTAAATATTTGTCCTATTCCATCATCGAAACTAAAACTAGATAATAATAATAACATAGTTACTGCTAATAACATTATTTCTATAGCAATAATCATTAATATTATATTTTTTCGGTTTAAAATAAAACCTAATATACCTATTAAAAATAAAAATAATGATAAATTCATAGTATTATTGTATGATATACCCTTTGGGACTTGTATTAATTGTCTAATATTTTATAATTTAAAAAAACAAAAACATATAAAATATTACTTGCTAATTACAAATAAACTAGTATTTGTTTAGCGGATTATTATTTTAATTATTATTATTTATAAATAATTAAATAAAACAAAGTGAAAGGGGGTAAATTTTTTAAAATAAAGATAATTAATCAATCATAATTTAATTAATTATTCTTATAATTTATTAGAATATTCATTCTTAATTATAAATTAGTTACCACCTCAGTAGTATACAGCTATAAATAAAAATAATCAAACTACATCTACAAAGTGTCAATATAAAATAGCAGCTTCATGTCCTTGATGATGTGTATCAGTTAAATGATAATTAATTATTCTAATAAAACCTACTAAAATAAACAATGTACCAATAATAACATGTAATCCATGTAAACCAGTTGAAGCATAAAATACTGTACCATATACTGAATCACTCATTGTAAAGCTTGATTCTGAATATTCATAATATTGTAAAGCAGTAAATATTATAGCAAAAATTATTGTTAATAATGTACCTAAGATAGCTCCTTTTCTGTCTCCTTGAATTAAAGCATGATGACCATAAGTTACAAATGCACCAGATGATAATAATAATATAGTATTTAATAATGGTATTGCAAAAGGATCTAATGGTGTTATACCTTGTGGTGGTCAAACTCCTCCTATTTCTATTGTTGGAGATAAACTAGAATGGAAGAAAGCTCAAAATACACTTAAAAAAGCAAATACTTCACTAATAATAAATAATACTACTCCTAAAGTTAAACCTTTTTGAACTTGTATTGTATGATGTCCTAAATAAGTTCCTTCTGTTATAATATCTCTAAATCAAAGTATCATACCAAATACTGTTAAAGTAAACCCTAAACTTAATAATTGTCCTCCATAAGTAAAACCTTGCATATACATTACTGCTCCTAAAGTTAAACTTAATAATGAAAAACTCACTAAGATAGGTCATGGAGAAGGATCCACTAAATGATATGGAAAAGATTGAAATTGATTTCTGTTTATTTTATTCATTATCTTAAAAAAAAAAATATTTTTATTTAATACTAAAGTGTTATTATTAATTTTATTTTCTATTATAGAAGTTATATTTACTTTTAAATTAATATTTATAATTAATTAAAATTTAAATATAAAATTAATAATTTTTATTATATCTAAATTAAAATTAGATATGATTAGTTACTTAGAATATAATTTGGATTAAAATTATTTTAAAATTTAATATCTTTTATTATTTATTCTTTTATTTTTACTTGAGAATTTAATTATAAAATTTATTTAATAAATAATATTTAAATATATGAGGGGGGGGAATTTCATTGTATGAGGGGTAAATTTCATAATAATATCTAAAATTAAATAATAAGAATTAATCATTAATAATATGTCCAGTTTTAATAGTAATACTGAAGGTACCTCTTTTATTTTTATTAACAAATCTATTAGTATTAATTAAACTAGCATTAGTTCTAGCTAAACTACCTTTTTGAGCTATTTTAGAATTAACTCTTCTTTGTAATTTTTGTGTTAAAACTCTACCTGCTAATTTTAAATAAATTCCAGATAAAAAAGAAGGTATTTTATTATTACTAAATCTCTGACTAAATCCTTTATTAAGATTTTTAGTTTTACTTACTTTAAATAATTTCATATGAAGATATCTAAATTTAATAAAATTACTTAATATACCAATAAGATTAGCTAATATATTACTTTCATTTTGTGGTGAATAAATTCTTATTAATTCTAATTCTACAGATTTTTTAAATAATTTACTTAATAAATTAACTAATTTTTCGAATTTATTATAATATAGTATTAAAAAATTAGAATGTAAATTACTATTGTAATATTTTTTTCTTAAAGGTTTTCAATAATAAAATAATGTAATTTTTATTAAATTTGGATTAATTAATACTATTGGTTTACTTATTATACTGGACATATTAAGAAAGGCTGATTTACTTATTGTATAAATATTATTTAAATTTTTATTTATTTGTTTATAAGGTCTATTAGTAAATGTATAAATACAATTAGTTTCACTTGCTAATTTAGAATTAAAAGGACTAAGTAATCTTATATATTGTTGTTCATTCATTAATATTGAATTTGATTCATTTAATATTGGTTTAGTAATTTGATTATTTAAATTATTAAAATTATTTAAATTTTCTGATTTAGAGAAATTTGAATTAAATTGATTTTTATTTAATAAATTTAATTGAATTTTATCAAAATGAATTATCATATCACTTGATACAATCAGTGTTTGTATTTTTGTATTAGCTTTTTTACTACTTACAGATTTTTGACTTTCTAATTCTATTTCCTTATATCTTTGTATTACATTTTTTACAGACATATCATTTATTCCTTTATTTCTATGTTTTCTTAATAAAGATTTACCATAATTTGAACTTAAGTTAATATTTGAATTTGTTTGTTTATTCATTTGTGTTTTTGTTTATTTCTTTTCTTATATACTTATGGGTTAATGTGACAAAAATCTAATATAAATATAAGTAAATTATATTAGGGATCTGAGAATATTTATTAAATATTATCAGTCTATTCAGAAGGATAAATATAATCCTCCTTTTTTTAAATCTTTTATTTACATTTAATAAAAATAAAGATTGATTAATAAACTAAATAAAATAGTTTATTTTTAGTGTATTAAATATATTTATTAAAATATAATAATAATCTATTATACTTGATATTATAAAATTAATAGGGGGTAAATTATAGAATATAATTAATTTATTAAATTAATAATTTAATAAAATATTCAATGAATTATTTAATTCATATAAGGTTATATAAGGTTAAATATTTAAATGAATCGTAAAATATTATTAAATATTTCTTAATAAAATTAAGAATATAATAATAAGAAAGCAATCATTAAAGAGAATAACCCAGTAGCTTCAGCTAAAGCGAATCCTAAGATTGCAAAACTGAATAATTGACCTCTTATTTGAGGGTTTCTAGCTGTTGAAGCGATTAATGAAGAGAAGATTAAACCAATTCCTGCTCCAGCTCCAATTAAACCTGAGCAAGCTAAACCTGCACCAATGTATTTTGCTGCTGCTAACATTTTTTTTTTAACAATTTTGATAATAGCGTCTAAAGTATATTATATTTATAATAACATACACTTTTACCATTTTAATTAATTTATTGAAATTTATCATTAAATATTTTAATTTTAGAATGAATTTGATATTACTTCTTCAAATCTTTATTTTTTTATTTAATAAAACATTTATAAAGTTCTAATATTAAATAATTTTTGATTAATGTGAATACGAGTAATCAGATTCGAACTGATCACATCTACTTGGAAGGTAGAGGTTATACCAACTTAACTATACTCGTTTAATTTTAAATTTTGAATGAAATTAAAAAACAAAAACAACAAAATTATTTAATTATTTTCTTTATACTTTTATATATATAAATTAACTTATTTTTAAATTAATAGGGGGTAAATATATAAAATATAACATTAATTTCATTTTGTTGTGTTTTAATAACTATTTAATAATAAAAATTTAAATTTAATTAATATTAAAAAAATTAATAAAGATATAAAAAATCTAAATAAATATTCTAATAAGAATATTATAAAAATTTAATAAATCAAATAAATCTAATAAATTTAATGAAATTAATAAATTTAATAATTAAAAAAATAAATAAAAAACTTAAAAATACAAAATAAAAAATAACTGAAGTAAAAAAAACTAAATTTTCAATAAAGTTAAAAAAATTCACATAAATTTCTCCAGGTTCTAAAGAACAATGAATGTTAACTACATTAATATTAGTTGGAGCATCTCCACTTATAATAGTAGTATTACTATCCATATTTGTCATTTTAGATATTTTATAATGTTTATGATGATAAGGTACCATATCTTTAAGAAAATTAATATGATCTTCAACTTTTTCAACAGTTAATAAAACATATTTTTTAAAACTAGAATCTCCAGGTGAATCATATGAATCTTGGTGAACTGTTAAATCTAAAGTAGGTCCCACACCTAAACCAAAATGAAAATAAAATGTTGGTTCAGTTGGTAATATTTTTAAATAAATACTAGATAATTTTACTCCTACAGCATATGCAATAAGTTCTCCATAATTTTCAACTAAAGAATTTAAACCTTTAATATATATATTATTATATAAAGTTAAATATTCAGTACTATCCATATAAATTACATTATTTATTAAATAAATATAAAATAAATAATATATTAAAATATTTAGAAATATAACTTTAAATAATAAACAAGAATCATTATAATTTATTTTATTTTGTTTAGAATTATTTTTAAATATTATTTTTATTATTAAAAATGTTATTAATGCTATTAATATATTAATATTATAATTTGAGAATATTAAATAATTTAATATTAAGATTATACTAATATTATTAATATTTATACTAATTAATTTTGTATTTATTTTCATTTTAATTAATTCATTTTTGTTTTTGTTGGTTTCTAAAATTAGTACTAAAATATTTTTGTTTTTGTTTTTACAATTAAAAATATTTTAATAACGAAGACAATTATTTAATAAAAATAATTTTTATAATTTGATTTAATTAATTTATTCACTATAAAATAAGATTATTATTTTTAATAATTAATAATGAATTTATTATAAATTTATATTATTCTTTTTGTGTTTTAATAAATAAATAAAATTATATATTATCATGTCATTATTTTAATTTATTTTTATTAATAATATGAAGCGAGATCTTCCAGATTCGAACTGGAACCCTTCTAAATGACAATTAGAAACTCTACCAATTAAGCTAACATCCCTTAATTTGAATAACTAAATTTATTAATTATTTCTTTTAAAATGTATAAAAATAGTTAAATACTAAATAAAAACAATAAAAACAAAATTAATAAAACAAATTTAAACAAGAGCAAGGTGATTCGAACACCTACCAATGATTTTGAAGATCGTCATACTAACCGTTAATACTATGCTCTTTTATTTTAATTATATTATTTAATAAGACATAAAATTTTTATTAAAATTATAATTAAAAAGGGGGTAAATTTTAAAATAAAATAAAAAATTTAATTCTAAATTTTAAAACTAAAACTATAAGAATTAAACATTAAAAAGTAAAGTAGAAATAGAAAAATGTAAACCATCTAATATCATATTAGGGAAAATACCTAATAAAACAGTAGGAATTAATAAAGTTATTAATAAAATAAATTCTCTTCTAGAAATATCTTTAATAGGTTTTAAATGAGGAGAATAAGTACCATAAGAAATTCTATTATATAAATAAATAGAGTAAATAGCAGATAAAACAATACCAGTAGCACCTAAAGCTGCAATTATAGGACTTCTTTCTCATATTCCAATTAAAGATAATTGTTCACCTAAGAAATTTAAAGTTAATGGTATACCAGTATTACTTAATGTGAAAATGAAAAATAATATAGTAAATACAGGCATATAAGTTACTAAACCTCTTACATAATGAATAATTCTAGTACCTGTTCTATCATAAATTATACCTCCAACACAAATAAATAAAGCAGGAGAAACAAATCCATGAGCTAAAGCTAATAAAATAGCACCTTCAATACCTTGAATTGTATTAGAAAATAAACCTAATATAACAACACTCATATGTGCAACACTTGAATAAGCAATTAAAGCTTTAGTATCTTGTTGAACAATTGTAGCTAAAGAAGCATAAATTAAAGTTATAATAGCAATAGTTTGAACTAAAGGAGAAAAATAATTAGTAGCATCAGGTAAGAAATTAATTAAAACTCGTAAATAACCATAAGTAGCAAATTTTAATATAGTAGCAGCTAATAATATAGAACCAGCTAAAGGACTATCAGCATGAGCTCTATATAATCAACCTGTTAAAGGTCATAATGGAGTTTTTACTGCAAAAGCTATAAAGAATCCTAATCATAAAATTTTTTGACTATTTAAATTAATTTCTGATAATGATATTATTTGAAAATCAGTTGATCCTACATAACTATATATTTGAAGTATAGCTAATAACATAAATAAAGATCCAGCTAAAGTATATAAAAAGAATAATAAAGCTGATCTTATTCTAGCTTCACCTGAACCATATACTATAATTATTAAAAATAAGATAGGTAATACACTTTCAAAAAATATATAAAATAATAACAAATCTAATACTACAAATACTCCTATTTGTAATGTTTCTAATAATAAAAATGATATTAAAAAATATTTTAAATTATTATTTATATTATTATAATTAGATAATACTGCTATAGGACTTACAAAGGTTGTTAATAATACAAAATATAATGAGATACCATCTATACCTATATTTAAATGACAATAACTTAATTCTATAAATTCATATACAAATTGATATTGACTAGTACTTGAATCAAATTCTAATAATATATATATTGAGATTAAGAAATTTATTAACATAGTTATTAATGTTATTCTTTTCATTCTTATTTTATTTTCTATAGAATTTTCAGGTATTGTTAATAATAATAAACTACCTATTATAGGTATTAATAATAATAAACTAAGCATTTTGAGATTTGAGATTTAATTCGATTTTTGCGACTAGAGTGTCTATTTATTTTATATGAATTTTTATAATAAAATTAAACAGATTTATAATAATATTTATTATTATTTTTAATTTTTTATTTATTTATTTGAAAATTATAAGAAATAAAAATAATAATTTAAGGGGATTTATTTTAAGACATAAATTTATTTTAATTTTAATATTATATTATACCCTTTTACAAAGGTTTATATAATTATCCTCTTCTTTTAAAATATTATTATATATGATTAATATTTAATCATTTCTTTTAAATTAATTAAAATTCTTAATTCTTTTAAAATATATTTATTAAATCTATAATAATTATAAAATTTTTGTTTGTTTTATTTATCTTTAATTAATCATCGGACACTGTGAGATTTGAACTCACGACTTTATTCAAGTACTCGTTTTCAAAACGAGCGCCATAAACCAGACTCGACCAAGTACCCTATAAATTTATTTTAATTTTAATATTATATTAAAAATTAATAAGACCGAAGGGAATTGAACCCTTATACCATCCATTATGAGCGAATTGCATTACCAATTATGCTACAGTCTTTAATTATTATTTAAATTAAATTTAATTTTATTAAAAAAATGATTTAAATATTAATTAATGATTTTAAATATTAATACTATGCTCTTTTATTTAATGGCTATTTATAATTAATTTTATATTAAAAAAACAAAACAATTTTTTTTTATTTAATTTTTAAATATATCTTAGAATTAATTCTTTTAAATTTTATCTAATTTTTTATAAAATTAAAACCAAAATTAGAAATAATATAAAATTCTTAAATAATAAATATCTAAAAATGAAAGGGGGTAAATTTTAGTAAGATGAACTGTTTATTTAATTTAAAATTAAATAAGTTTTTAGCTAAATATAACTTAATATCAAATCTAAATTTAAGATTGAACAGGTAACATTTTGAAAGCATGGAATGGAATAGGACTTTGTAAAGTTCATTCTAATGTTGTAGCTGTTTCTGTTTCATTATTAAATTGTTCTGTAGATGTAAAATAAGAAGGTACATTTCAAGGATTATTATTAACTGGACTTCCATTAGCAAAAATATCATAAATAATATAACCAAATAATACAGTAGCCATTATTGAAATTAATGAACCAAAACTTGATATTTGATTTCATCCACTAAAGGCATCTGGATAATCTGGAATTCTTCTAGGCATCAATTTATGTTAACATAGGGGAATTTAAACCCTATTTCCTAATATTACTATTAGGTTCAGATTATGTCATCAATTATACTGATATAATTGTTGGGCGCTTGTATCGAGATTATTGTTGAAGTAACTCACTCGTTAATCGTTGAACTCGCTTATTACTTATAATGAAAACACATTATATCCTTCGTAATAAGATAAGCTGCAAGTTAACCTAGTAATAGGTCTTTCTTGCAATTCACCCAATTTTCAAAATAATATACAAATTAATTATTGTATACCATTTGGGGCATGTTTAAATACTTTAAATAAGTTATAAGAAAATAAGAAACAAATTTAAAAATAAACCGTAAATGATCTCCTTGTGAATTTGAACACCAGGTTAAATCAAAGTTTATAAAACCAAATTTTCATACTCTCTTATTTTAACTTGCCAGATCAAAGTAAAGGGGGCATATTGTTATTTTCTTATTTTCTTATTTTCTTATTTTCTTATTTTTAAACACTTTAATTAAGTTTTTCTCTGCTAAATATTTTTCCTTTGTAAGGTAAACCACTTTTAATATATTTTATTAATGTATCATTTCCCATTTTAAACTTTCTAGCGCAGTTTACTGTTGAATATTCTCCAATTAAAGACATATCCAAGCAATTATAAACATAAATAATTTTAGTAATTTTAGCTAAAGTAGAAGGAGATTTAATTTTACCAAATAATGGATTATTAGGACCTTTTTTGTCTATAAGTTGCATTTCTATAAATTCTTTAGATTTGCTTAGACCAAACATTGGATTTAAGTTGCCTTTTCTACTTAAACTAAATTCAGGTCTATGTTTATAACCTTTTGTAGAACCTGCTACTTTAGATAAGTTAAGAACTAAGTTAGGATATTTATTAAATAACATATCCAAATAATATTGTTCTCTGGAAAGTATATATTCTTTTGTAACTGAACCTGAAGTACCTAAATCTTCTAAGATAGCTAAAGCAAAATTGTGAATACCATAATAATTAATGTTATGATAAATAGGGTATTTTCTTCGCAATATGCTAGGAGTTCAATAGCTTAGAAGTCTAGAGGAACCATTTCAAGCGCTACCTACATACATTTTTCCTGTTATAAGATTTAATCATTGATAAATTACTGAATGTTTTTTATTTTCATAACCTATCAAATTTCTGTAGTAATTGGGATTTTCGTAAATTCTTACAGGATTATTTAATCATTGTGGATTTTTATGTGGACCTTTAGGAAACTTTAAATTTTTACTATCTCTATATTTTAGAGAAATAGATAATGGTATAACACTATTTACTAAAGTAGTAAAATCTAAAGATTTAGATAAGAAAAAAATTAAAAAAACTAAAGTTAATTTAAAAATATATTGTATTTTATTAAAGTATTTATTATGAATTTTACCCGCTAAACCTAAAAAGTGTTGAGGAAAGAAAGTAGTATTTACTCCTACAAATAATGTTCAAAAATGAATTTGTCCTAATAATTCATTATATGATTTTCCTATTATTTTAGGTGCTCAGAAATAGAATCCAGCAAATATAGCAAATACAGCTCCCATTGATAATACATAATGGAAGTGAGCTACTACATAGTAAGTCATTAAAATTTCTCTATTTATTATAAATTGTAATAAATATAGAAATATACTCATTTTACAATGAGGATCGGACTATATCTTATCTAATAATTAAACTTAATTAACGTTCGACTACCACGTATAGTCTCTACGGATCCTACTCAATATAAAAATTTTTGTTTTTTTAGAGTTATTGGAAATTGTTTAAGAAAATTCAGAAAATATAAACATAACAAACAGAGAATAAATTTTACACTTGTTGCTATGTTTATTATTTTACCATGAGTACATAATTAATGAAAGTGGGTAATTATAATTATTTTCTTATTTTCTTATAAATTTTTTGATTTTAAACAACTACTCTAAAAATTTTATATTTTTGGTTTCCACGGTATTGCCTTTTAAAACTTGTAGCACGGAAACTGCCTTATTTCCATTTAAAAGGTTTCACCGTTAGCAATATAAATTATATTACCGAAAAATTAATAATTTAAATTTCTCACAGTGGTAAGACAACATGACACTTATTTAAAAAGATCTCTAAATTTAGTAAATGAAAGTATTTTTTCTCCAAGTAAAGGATAGTTAATACAATGATTAATTATTTTTATTAAAGTTAATTTTCTATAAATTTCAATAAATAAAAATTTATCATTTATTTTTCTAATATCATTACTTATATCAAAATGATTTTTTATTGCATCTAATATATATTTATCATTATTTTGTCCAATTGAAAATGAGTGATTCTTAGAAACATTTCTAATAGAAAAACAACCTTCTGCTTCAATAAAACCAGATAGTCATTCATTAAAATAATTATAATCAATATTAACAACATCTGTATTTGGATTAAGATATTTTTTATCTCTAGCATTTAAATATCATTCAACATTATTTTGTTGAAAACATTCTAACATAAATGCTAATTGAGCTCTTAATCTTGAAGTTAAAGGAGGATAAGAAATAAATATATTAATTAATTTTTGAATAAGTTTTCTTTCATTTGCTACTCAAATAACAAATTTATTCTTTTCAATAATTCTTACATTTCCTCCAATATGTGTTTTAATTAAATTTAACATTGTTAAATTTTCAATACAATATTTTAATTTAATAACTAATCTATATTGAAGATTTTTATGTCTTCAATGATTTACTTGAATACTTCCATCACCATCCATTAATCCTACTCAAAATTTATGAATATAATGGGGATCTTTTTTAATTCTATCATGTAAAGCTAAATCTAATGAAGCATTAGCTAAAATTACTCCAGTTACACCTCCTATTGTGAATAAAGCTAAGAATCCTAATGTGAATATTAAAGGTGTTGTAAATCTTAAACTACCACCATATAATGTAGCAATTCAAGAGAATATTTTAATACCTGTAGGTACAGCAATTACCATTGTAGCTGCAGTGAAATAAGCTCTTGTATCTACATCTAAACCTACACTGAACATATGATGAGATCATACTAAGAATCCTAATATTCCAATAGAGAACATAGCATATACCATTCCTAAGTAACCAAATATTGGTTTACCTGAGAATGTAGATACAACTTGACTAACTATACCAAATCCAGGTATAATTAAAATATAAACTTCAGGATGTCCAAAGAATCAAAAAAGATGTTGGAATAATATTGGATCTCCACCTCCTGCTGGATCATAAAAACTAGTATTAAAGTTTCTATCTGTTAATAACATTGTTATACCCTTGATTTCTTGATTTACTGGACTAGGTCCCATGACTCAATTTTTTTTTGGTCTCAAAATGTTATTATAATTTAAATTTATAAAACATTAAGGTAAATACTCATACACTCACATGTATGTTGGGACTATATCTTATTAATCTAAGTTGTGAAATCTACCTAAATGATCTCAAGAAAAAACAGTTCTCCTATCGTTGATACAAGATTTAATTGAAATTATATTTTCAATATTAGATTTATGATCAAATCGACCAGATCTAAAATAGTCTAAAACTTTAATTCAATCTTTATAATCTAAATGTTTGCTACTGAATAAAGGAAATGTACTTAAATAATTTTCTAAAACTAAATTTCCTTTTAAACTAGTTGTTCTTAGTCTGTATTCAGGGTTAGGTTTATTAACTCTAACAGCTTTAACTGAAGAAACTAAGAAAATAGCAATAGCTTCTAAAAATTCTAAATTATTTCTATTATTATGATCGTTTTGTCTTTGACTTAATTCAAATTTACATTCAACTTTTGGATATTTAGAAGAAGAAGTTGTTCTTACTGAGAAATGACCATCAGCTTCAATAAAACCAGATAATCATGCATTAGAATTTAAAGGACTATTATTTAAAGATTTATTAGGAATACAGAAACTTCCTAATTTAATATTTAATCATTCAATTAAATTGTTTAAAGCATGAATTTTAGGAGTTCTCATGTTACCATTAATTAATGAAGTTAATAGTATTAAACCATCAAAACTATTGATAGTTAAAACATAAGCATTTACTCCTTTTTTTTTAGCTAGTGAACCATATTTTAATTCTTTTTGAATTATTAAAGCTAATGGGAGATCTTTAGAATTAAAAATAATTTGAATTGCGGGATAATTCAATTTACCTTTAGCTGATCTTTCAGTTTTGGGTACTATTATAGTTCCGTCTCCTTCAATTAAACCGGCTAAATAAGAACTTAATTTAAAGTCTGAGAAATCTGTATAAATTTGGGTTTTATTTGTTTTTCCTAAGGTCAATGGTAAAATATTACAACAGATTAATTCCGGCGTGTAGTCTCTGAGGATCCCTAAGAAATTTAAATAAAATAGGTTTCCTGCTGATTGTGTTTCACTAACTTGAGTTAAATAAAACAGTTCCCAGCATATAGCCGAATTTAGAGCTGGCAGTAAAAGTTTACCAGCTAATACAGGTAAAGCTAATAATAATAAAATAGCAGTTACAAATACACTTCATACAAATAAAGATAATTTATGTAAACTCATACCATTAGTTCTCATATTTAAAACTGTAGTAATAAAATTAATAGCACCTAATAATGAAGATACCCCTGTTAAATGTAAACTAAAAATAGCTAAATCAACAGATCCACCTGAATGTGCTTGAATTCCTGATAATGGTGGATATATTGTTCATCCTGTTCCTGCTCCATTTTCTACTAATGCACTAAGTAATAATAAGATTAATGAAGGAGGTAATAATCAAAAACTTATATTATTTAATCTTGGAAATCTTTTAACCATTTGACTATTAAGTCAAACCTTTATTGCTCAATTCTACAACTATAAAAGTCAATGAAATTGAACTAAAGAAGTAGTTTCCTACCTGGACGGACTATGTCTTCACCCTTAACTTACCGAGTTTTTCATAATAAAATGAAATTTACTGACATTGAATAAATTTAAGGGGCTTCGCGTGTAGTCTCTGAGGATCCTACTTAAAATTACAAATATAAAAAACAAAAGAAAATATCTTTAATAGTTATTGTTTAATTGTCAAAGAAAAAAAAAACAACGATAAAGATAATGTAAACAAAACAAATAGATGATAAACAATAAAAACAAAAACAAAATTTACACTTTTGTCTTGTTTACCCTTTTATTAAAAATTATATTATCTGATTAGACTAGAATATCAGATAGATTTTAAATCGAATTATAAATCCGATCTAAATTAAGGGGATTTGACAGGAATCGAACCTGTTTATAAAAGCGATAAACATTTATAATTGAAATCAATCAACATAAAACCCTTACAATTATTGTTTAATAGAAAAGGGGGTAATATAGTTAAATAATTATTGTCTTATTTTTCTTAAATTTTGTTTTGGTTTTTGGTTTTTGGTTTTTGATTTTTGTTTTTGATTTTTGTTTTTGTTTGTAATTTTGTTGGTTTCCTGCACATTCTTCCCATGTATACATAAGTATTACGACTAATTCAGTTGAAAATACAACTTTATAAGTTTAAACTTCAATTAGCTGTCTATGTATCTGTTAACTGGAAAATTAATTCCAAAATCGAGAGATTCTATGCATATAGCGAAGTAATAATTAAAAAATTTACACTTTTTAACGGCATTTCCTAATTTAGGGTTTAAATATAAGAATATGTAATTTTATAGAGAGAATAAGTTTAAGTGGGTTCAAGTAAAGTGAGTTCTTTGTCTATTCATACCATTTTTTACAGATTCTGTTTTATATGTACCTTCCTCTGTATAATGTTTGTTTTCAAATATTAATAAAACTATTTCTTTTCAGTCTTTGTAATCCAAATATTTACTTGAAAATAGTGGATATTTATCTAGATAATTTACTATAATATCTAGAGACATTTTACTTGAAGCTGTTAAAGTATAGTATTCATTGCCTGTAGACTTTTGTTTTCTAGTCAACAATGAACAATTAAGAAAACTGGATATGTCTGTTAAAACATTAAAATAACTATTGTTAGTTATAGGATCTAACATTCTTTGTTCAATTCTTAATCTACAAGATATTTTTCTTTTTTTTGCATTGTTTTCTAATTTAGTATGTTGTACCGAAAAACTACCATCTGAATCTATAAATCCACTTAATCAACCATCTTCAGATAAAGAACTATCTTTCAATGGTAATTTAATAATATTTGTGTTATGGTTTTTATTTAATCAGTTTATTAAATTATGAAGTTGATGTATTTTTGGTGTTCTTAATTCACCATTTAATAAATGAACTACTTTTTTTAAACCTATTACAGGTGAAACAACTAATACACAAGCATTATTTCGTGTTTTATATCTTATAAATCCTGATCCTATTATTTCTAATAAATTTTTAGCTAATGGTTCATTTTTCAGTCCAAAAGTTATACAAAATCTTGGATTATGTTTCTTTTTTTGTTCAGGTTTTTGAATTCAAATATGTCCATCTCCTTCAAATAGACCAGCTAAATATCCCTTAAATTTATTCTCTTTAAACTTATTGCTATAATACCTTATATTTAACCCAAGGAACTCCTTTTTGTTTGCCATATCAGGAGCTCCAATATGGATAGGTAATAAATAATTACCGAAACCTCCAATTAATGCTGGCATTACCATAAAGAATAACATTAATAATCCATGTGCAGTTATTATAACGTTAAATAGTTGATGATCTCCTTGTAAAAATTGAACACCAGGTGAAGATAATTCTAATCTAATTAAAACTGAAAATCCTGTAGCTATCATACCTGCAAATATAGCAAATACTAAGTAAAGAGTTCCGATTTCTTTAGCATTAGTTGAATAAAGTCGTCAATCCATACAACAATCCTCACTTTTCATATTTACTCCTCTATTTTTTATTTACTCAAAAAAATTTCAAAAAAACATTTTTACAATAAAATTTTAATTATTAAATTTTAAACGGAATAGAGGTGAGTCGAACACCTAAGGGATAACCCGAACAATTAGCAATCGTTTTAACTTTCCAATGTAAACTATTCCTTATTCATATTATAATTTATAATATTATCTTATAATCAAATTATAATTATTTTTTTATTTGATTTTTAAATTATATATTAAACTTCTTTTAAAGAAAAGGGGGTAAATTTATAAAACAAAAAAAATAACAACAAAATTATTCAAATTAAAACAATAAAATATAATAAAAATTTTTTGTTAATATACTTAATAAATATTCATTATAATTTATATTCTTTTCATATTTTAAGTTGATCTAAATTATAAATAACTTAATATATTATATCAATATTTAAATTTTTAATCTTTATCTTAAATAAATTTTAAACACAAAAACTATATAATTTATTATTATTTAATTAAAAATGTTTAAATTCACATAAAAATAAAAACAAAAATTAATTTTTATATATTAAAATTTTAATTTAAAATTTAATTAGTGTAAGTAGATAGCATCTTTAATATAAGATATTACTAATAATACAAATACATAAGCTTGAATAATAGATACAGCTACTTCTAATCCACATAAAGCTAAGAAGAATGCAAAAGGAATTAAAGTGAATATAGCTATAATAAAGCTACTATTAAACATTTGATATAAGAAAGTAGATAAAATTTTTAATAAAGAATGTCCAGCTACCATATTAGCAAATAATCTTATACCTAATGATAAAGCTCTAGCTAAATAAGATACAGTTTCAATTAAAACTAATAATGGTACTAAAGCTAAAGGAGTTCCAGATGGTACAAAATATGAGAAAAAATGTAATTTATGAATATATAATCCAAGTATAGTTACACCTGTTAATATTGTAAATGATAAACCTATTGTTACTATTACAGAAGTTGTTATAGTATATGAATAAGGTATATTACCTATTAAATTACTTATTAATATAAAGAAAAATAATGAATAAATAAAAGGTAAATAAATTTCTTTACCTAATTGTTCTCTTACCATTGTGTTAATAGTTGTAAATATGCTTTCTATTGCTATGCTTCATTTTGATGGTAAAATTTTGTTTTCATTATTACTTATTATATGTAAACTTAGTATTATAAATAATATTAATAAAGAATATAAGCCTAAATTACTTAATGTTATATTAATATAACCAAATATAGGTGCTATTATACTTATTAAACTACTTACTTCAAATTGTTCTAAGGGAGAATTTATTATTAAATTGAAATTATGTAACATTTTTATTTTGTTTTTTTATTATTTGGTTTCTAAAATTAGTACTAAATTTATTTTTATAAAATTAGTAACGAATAACAACTACAAGAAAATATTATAATTTAAATAAAATTTTATTTTAAATGAATTATAAATTTAAGTTATAAATAATTTTATGTTTTTATTTTAATAATTTTTTGATTAACTTATATAATAAACAATTGTTTAATTTTTATTATATATTTTTGTTTTGTTTTTTTGTTTTAATAAATATTTAGAATACTTATAAAAAATATATAGCCTTTATCAGATTCGAACTGACACTAGCAACTTGAAGGGTTGCTGTACGACCATTATACTAAAAGACCTTATTATAATTAATTTAATATCATAAACTTAGATTTATTTATTATTTTACATATATTCAACTATATTCTTTTAAATTATAAATTAGATTAAATAATAGAATAACTCTATAAAATTGATTAATAGAGCTATAAGTATATATTAGATCCTTTTTAATTAATAATTTCTTTATTATTAATATAAATTTTTAAAATGTCTTATATACTTTAATGTACTATTTCATAAAAATTTAGCTAAAATTAGGTTTAATTTTACGCAATAAAACCACAAAATCTCCTTTTAACTAAATCTTGTTTAAATTTGTTGTATTATATAGCAATTTTCAAAATTAGAATTAAAACACAATGATTATAATAAAATATAAAAATGAACTTTGATTAAATATTATATAATTAAATAATTTAATTATATCTTATTATTTAAAATTAATTTTAAAATTAAATTTACATTAATATCTTTATTAGTAATAAAATTTAAGAGATTTAGTCTATTAAGAAGATTGTGAATAATATTAAATACAATTGTAATGTCTATATTTGGAATTTCAATGTTAGATATCTACGGATTAAGTATTATAACAGCATTTGTAATTGAAATTTCATTTATAACTGGTAATGTTTTAAATTATTTAACTAATACTCATTTCTACACTGTTATATCTGGTTTATTCGGTCTTAAAGTGGTATAATCTAAAGTTAAGCTGATCTCCTTTTATTCAAGCTCAATAGGAAACAAAGAAAGTTCTAAAATCGTTGAAAGATTTAATCAAATAATTCAAAAACAAGAAATTCAAGAAGAAACACCATTTTATCAAAATAAATATTTTATTATGGGTTCTTTTTTGCTAATATCTTGTGTAACTTATTATTATTTTGGTGACGAAATTAAAATATATTCTTTAAGTTTTTGAGACTTACTTAGAGGTAGAAGACCTGGAATCAATAAAAATGAGAATGATACTAATAACCAAAAAACAGATATAACTCATAAGTGAATTTAATTGGAATTAACAGAAATAATCATAATAATAATATTGAATTAACTGATATTTTAGAAGATGCTGTAGATTTAGTAGAGAATTCTAAACCAATCCCTAGTACATCTAGTGAACCTATAGATCAATATTTTACAAGTTATCAAACTATTGATAAAGGTAAAGAAGTGATCGAATCATCTATTTTAACTTCTCCTAGTTTAGAAAATTTAAATTCTACAGCTCAAGAAAGTTGAGGTGAAAGTAGTTCCACTTATCCCGAATCAGTATCATCAGCTGGTACAGTTAAGCCAACTAATCTTGCTTCAACATCTAGTAGCTCCTCTACAGATGATTTTAAATATAGTGAAATTCCTAAACTAAATATTGATAATAACTCAATTATTTTAGATGAAGCTTATTTTCCTGATAAAACTATAAAACCATTTATAGCTAAATTTAATGGTAACATTTCAATCTCTCAAGATAATTGAAGATTATATGTTAATAAAGGTATTTTAGATAGAATGGAATTTATTGAAAATACATTTACTAGTGATAAAGCTTTAGATATTGAAACTGCTAATAAATTAGTAGATGAAATTACTATAATTACTAAATCTTATGAGAATTTATCAGAAGCATATGTTTTATTAGGAGAGAATATTACTCAAAGAAAAGCCAATAGACTTAAAATTATGGCATTATTTATGAGAGGATGATTAAAGGATAATTATTCTAAAATTTATCCTGAACATGCTATTAAACTTTCAGAAGGTTATAAAATTGACTCACCTGAAAGAATCTCTACAAATATTTTGGACGAATAATGCTTATAAACAAGATTCTGAATCTAAGTAGATTTTAACTAAACTTAACCCCTATTGCATTTAATTCAAGGGTTAAATATTGATTGGTTTTCAGTTGGAAATTTCCCGAAGTTTTAATTAAGGTTCGATTCCTTTTAATTCTATAATATTATAAAATAATAAATATAAATATAAAATTATAAACCAATATTAAATGAAATTAAAGCCGTTTGCCTTCGAATTTACCCCTCAAATTCGTTTAATATCTTTTGCCTTTTAAAAATTAATGAAATTTTCTGACCTTCGTTTTTCGTTTTGATCAAATTTGCGTTTTTAGCTCTCTTTTGAGAAATTAATTTTAGGAAATTTCCAAAACCCCTATCTACTACGATTAACATCTTTTTTTATTAATAGGGCTTCTTATATACTATTGCTTAATTTTTGAAAATTGTTTTCTTTTTTTTGATAAATTTTTTATTTTTTAGACCTTCATTTTTTAGATAAAGTTATTTTAGAATTAGGTTTAACTAACTTAGAAAAGGGTTATTTTTACTTAGTATTCAAATATAAAAAAGTAATTTTCGATTTTAACAAATTAGCTTAGAAAATATAAAAAAGTAATTTTTGATTTTAGCAAATTAATAATAATAAAGACAGAATGGGAATCGAACCCTTCTACTAACTAATGAGATTAGCGTGCAAACCGTTACACTAAACTGTCTAAATATAATTTAATTAATTAAATTAATAAATTATAAAATATTGAACACTATTGTTGTAAAACGTATACGAACAAAGAGACTTGAACTCTTAAGGAATTACTTCCACTCCTGCTTAAGAAGAGATTGTTTACCAATTTCAACATGTTCGCTTATTTATTACTCTTTTATATAATTTTTAATTTTAGTTTTTGATATACTTTTACAATAAAATAATAAGGGGTTAATAGGACTCGAACCTATGAAAAAAAGTATTAACAGTACTCCGCAATAACCTCTCTGCCATAACACCAAAGTTATATTTAAAATTATAGAATTATTTTTATTAAAATAATTATTTAAATAATTAAATCATATAAAAATAAAATATGGTAGGCACGATTCGAACATGCTGTATGTCTCCTACCCAAAAGGAGCGACTGACCAATTTGTCATCTACCATTTGAAAATTTTAATTAATTTTTTAATTTTGAGCAGTAAAGGAATCGAACCTTTTACGGCGCTAACCAATTCTTTTACAGAGAATCACCATTACCAATCGGATCACCTGCCCTTATTTATATTTAAATTTTATTTTTTATAATAATTTCTTATGAACTCTGAAGTATAATATTTATATTTTATTATAATATAAAAAGATAAATAAAAAAATATCATTTTTAATAAAAATATATACTTAGAATTGAAAGCACCTGGACTTGAACCAGGACTTTCTCCTTAAAAGGGAGACACTCAACCACTCAAGTTCTGCTTTCTTATAAGTAAGTTTATAAATTTAATTTTTATTACAATAATTTTTATAAATTATATACTATAATTAAATATTTAATTAATTTAATAAATTTAAAATATTATATAATCTACTGAGTCGACCAGATTCGAACTGATATTATTCATTACCAAAAAATGATGTTTTTCCAAATTAAACTACAACTCATATTTAATGTATTTTTATTATAAATATTAATAAAATTTAATATAACTAAAATAAAATAACAATATAAATAATATTTGCCAAAAACTGGAATCGAACCAATATCAAAGTCTTACAAGGAATTCGTTTTACCAATTAAACTATTCCGGCTTTAGAAATAACTTTTAATTTTCATATAATATTGATATAATATTAATATATAAATATATTAATAAATAATAATGCCCCGAGAGAGAATTGAACTCACATTTCTATATCTTCAGAATAGCGCTTTGACCACTAAGCAATCGAGGCTTAAATTATAATAATTTTAGTATAATATTAAAAATATAAATTAAATAATAGAGAAATTATTTATATTTTTGAATGAAAAATATATTTTTATTAATAAAAAATAGTAAATAAATAGTTTAAAAATAAACTATAATTAAATAATAAAACAATATTTGGAGAAAGATAGACTCGAACTATCATATTTGTAATGCAAATACAACTGATTACCAATTATCAGATTCCCCCTTAGTTTAAATATTCTTTTAAATTATTAAAACTAAAATATTTTTATAATAAATTAAATATTATTTTTATAAAAAACAAAAACAAAAAATAATTAAAAAAGAATTTATTGAGAAAAATATTTATAAAGATTAAAACACAAAAATAAAATTTTATAATTTAATACAAGGGGATATAAATGAAATAAGTGTAATTAATAATAAAATTATTATTAATTAAAAACAAAATTAATAAAACAAAAATAAAATTAATTATTTTTTATAATTAGTTTGTGTAGATTTAGCAATAGATATAGCTCCTGAACCAATTTCTAAAATAAATCCTATAGTTAATACTACAAAGAAAATTAAAGCTATACTAAATCCAAAAGTACTTACTTTATATAAAGTAACAGCAATAGGGAATAACAATAATATTTCTAAATCAAATATTAAAAATAACATAGCAACTACATAAAATTGAATTTGGAAATCAGTTCTATTTTGTTTTCTAATAGCTGAATATCCACATTCATAAGCTGAAATTTTAGATTCATCAGGTCTATGTACTGAAAATAAGAAATTTAAAAATAATAATACTAAAGCTAATATAGGCACAAATAAAAATAACATTAATAAATTATTCATTAAAAATTAAATAAAGATAAAGAAAGTATTGTTGTACTATTTAATAAAATTGATGGTTTAAGAACAAAGAATAAAATAGATAATGTTAAAGTAGATATAATAAAACTATTAGTACTACTTATTTCTATTTCTGAATTAGAATTTAAATTATTTATTATTTTTATTTCTTTATCACTATCTTCAGATGTATTTACTTCTTCTGTAAATATTATTTTGATTATTTTTAAATAATAAGAAGCACTTATAATACTTACAATTATAGCTATAATAGACATGAAATAATATCCATTTTGAATTGCTGAATATAATACAAACTGTTTAGAGAAAAATCCTATTAAAGGAGGTATTCCAGCCATACTAAATAAACAAATTGTTAAACTTATTGATAATACAGGATTTGAGAAAAATTGACCTTTTAATTCAGAGATATAATTAATATCATTTTCTGTTCCTGTTTCATCTTCAACCATTATACTTTGTATTAAATCTCTAAATGAATTTTTTATTATATAACCAAATAATATTATAATTAAAAAAGTATTTAAATTAGTAATAGTATATTGTATGATATAAAATATTAAAGCTTCTATTGATTGTTCAGAATTAATAGCTAAAGCTAATAAAATAAATCCTACATGTGAGATTGTACTATATGCTAATAATCTTTTTAATTTAGATTGAGCTAAACCTAATATTGTTCCTATTAATAATGATAATAATGAACTTATTAATAATAAATTTTTACTTCATAAATAATTATTATTTATTATATTATTTAAAGGATTTAATTCTAATATTATATTAATATTTTCTATTAAATTAATATGAGTTTGTATTTCAAATAATAATAATAAAATAGAAATTTTAGGTATAATAGTTAATCATGTAGTTATAATAGTAGCACTATCAGCATAAACATCTGGTGCTCAATTATGTAAAGGTGCTGCTGCTATTTTAAATAATAGTCCTATAAAAATTAATATTAAACCTAAACTAAAACCTAATAATATGTTATTATTATTATCAATAACTGATATCATACTATATATAGATTCTAAATTAGTTAATCCTGTGAAAGTATATATTAATCCACATCCTAATAATATTATACAAGAAGCTAAACTTCCTAATAAAAAATATTTTAATCCTGCAGATATTGCTAATTCTGAATGTCTATATAAAGAAGCTAATATATAAACTCCAAAAGATTGTAATTCTAAACTTAAATATAAAGTTATTAAATTTGAAGAAGATACTAATAATAAAGAACCTAAAGTTGATATTAATACTATTATTGAATATTTTATTCTATAATTATTTATTGATAATATATTATGACCTGCTTCATTTAATTCTAGATTATTATCTATAAATTTATGATTTATTAAAGGTCAGGCTATTAATATTACAGAACCTGTTAATACTATAACTATATCAAATAATTGTGTGAATAAAGTAATTTGAAATAATCCACTATAGATACCTATACCTGATCCAATTGACTGAATATAAAAAGCATTAAAAGCTAATGCTCCAGTATAAAGTAATAATAGAGAAGATATTCTTAAATATAAATTTGGAGAAATATTTCTATTTATTGAAGGTAGGGCTATTGCCACTATAAGAATCATGATACTAATAAACATCATTACTTTTATTTAGAAATTTTATAAATATTATTTAAATTAATATATTTAATTTTTCTAAATTTTAAATTTTTATTTTTATTATAATATTAATTAATACATCCTATTGGATTTGAACCAATTTATAAATGCTTCGAAGGCAAACGCTTTTCCAATTTAGCTAAAGATGTTACAGAATTTGATTTTTATCAAACTTTAGATTTTATTTAAAATTTATTTTTGTTTTTGTTTTTTGTGTTTATACTTTTTAATGTTAAAACCAAATAAATATAAGATTAAAAATTAAATGTTTTGAAAATAAATAAAAAGGATATAATATTTAATTAATAAAAGACAAAAATTTTGTTTTGTTTTTTTAATAAATTATATAATTTGATATATTTGTATAATTCCTGTCAGAGACTTAAGAAATTTCATCTTATCTTAATTTATTTTATTTTTAATTAATATAAGTTTATATTAATATTTAACTTATTTAGACTTTTAATTTGATTGTAATAAATTATTTTAAAATTATTTAAATTAATATATTTTATTATACGAGTAAAGAGACTTGAACTCTTACGATTATAAAGTCATAAATTCCTAAGATTTACCCGGCTACCAAATTTCGGCACACTCGCAAATTAATCAGTATTTAAACTCTTTATAAAATTTATAATAATAAATTCTTATATAAAAAATTTATATTTGTTATATTTTATAAAATAATTTTAAATATTCTTTTTTATAATCTTAATTAAAAAATAATTATAAAAATATTCTAATTAAAAATTCATAAAATAATTATAAGTAAGAGATAGAGTAATCGAAACTCTCTCTGCACAGTGTAAATATGCCGTTATACCACTCAACTAATCTCTTATTATTTATTAATTATTTAATTATAAATAAAAAAGGGGGTAAAATGAATTTATTTTCCAGCAGCACTTTCCAGTACGGCTACCTTGCTATGACTTTTGAGATGTTACTCAAATGAATTAATAAAAACTAATTAGTTTAACATAGTCGTTTATAATATTATAATAATATAATAAACTATATTAAAATATATCAAAATATAAATTAATATTAATTATGAAAAAATTTATAATTATATTCCCATTTCCATCATTATAAGCTTCTTCCCAGCGACAGACAGTTAGTTCATCACGGATGCTAGTTTCACCGTTGCGCTAATTATCAACGATTACTCGAAATTCCTTCTTCATGTTCCCGAATTGCAGAGAACAATCCGTCTAAATTTATATTTTAACTTTTTTTAATGATTAGCTCCTCCTACTTTCCAAATTTAATTTTTTCTATAAAAATTAAAAATAAATAAATTATAAATCTTTCGATTAGATATTTTATTAAAAATAAAAATAAAAATATTAACCTTAATAATAAAATAAATATTTAATTAATTTTAGGAAAAAGTCTAGCATCACTTTGTAAAAGTTTTTGTGGCACGTCTATAGCCCAGTTCATAAGGGCCATAACGACTTGTCTTAGCCCCAAATGATACTCTATAAGAATCATTAATTGTTAAGTATATAATATAATATATAATATATATTATAATATTTTTAATTAACAATAGGGATTTCGTCCGTTAGCGGAATTAACCTCAGTTCTCACGATACGGACTGAAGACAGCCATGCAACACCTGTATTAAATGTTCTAATTGATTTTTTAAATTATTAATTTAAAGTTAAAACATTCCTTTATAATTTTATAAAAATAAAAAATAAAGTTTTTATTCAAGAACTGGTAAGGTTTTACGCGGATTATCGTATTAAATAACATGCTTCACTTCGTTTGCTCCGAAACCGACTAATTTTTTTGTTTTCAACTTTGCAGTCGTACTCACAAGGCGGAATGGTTATCGTGTTAACATTGCCATTAATAATTTTATTACTAATAACTACCATTCATCGTTGACAGAGAGGGGTATTTTGGGTATCTAATCCTATTTCCTATCCTCACCTTCGTTTCTGAGCGTCAATCATTAATGGAAAAAAAGCTTTCGCCTTTAATATTCTACTTAGTATCTAAGGATATCAGACCTACTCTAAGCATTATTTAATCTATCCTCTATTTGATTCTAGCTTTTATTTTTTATTTATTTTTTATTTTTGTTTTTTAATTTTATTTTAATAAGTAAGTTTAAAAGCCGCCTACAAACCCTTTACGCCTGATTAAGACGATTAACGTTTGTGTCTCTGGCCTTACCGAGTCTTCTGGCACCAGATTTGGACGACACTAATAATAAGGTAATATCATTATTTTCCCTTATGTTATCAATTATTATAATTGATTTCAGTTAGCTAGTTCACTCTTTCGAGCATTGACTAATATTCTCGACTGCTGGTAGTATTAAACTACTTGGGAGATTTCATTCCCAATGTGGCCATCTATTCTCTCAAACATAGCTATTGATCGTCGGCTTGGTAGGCTTTTACTCTACCAACTACCTAATCAAAATAAATAGTATTTTATAACAGAAAATTTCCTTTAATATAAATTAAATATTTATATTTAACTTATTTTAATTATTAATTATTAAGAATTAAATTTATTTCCTATCTATGGAAATTATAAAGTAACTTATTTATTATTCTCACCTTTACACCTTATTTCTTTATAATATTAGATATAATTATTCATTATATAATTTATTGTCAGAAACAATGATTTGCATGTCTTAAACTACTGAACAACGTTCAATCGGAACCAAAATTAAATTCTTATGAAATTTAAACAATAATTTAATTAAATTATTGTTATATTTTATATGCTTTATTGCAATATTTAGTATCTCTTTTAAATTTATTTAATAATTTAAAACTATCATTTAACCAAAGTAAGAAGTCATAGGATTCATTCTATTATTATTATTACTCTCATTTCTATCTCCTCCTTTATTTGTAAATCAATATTAAATTGATGCTGTGAAAGGTTTTATATCTTATCAAAAATATCAAATTTAACATAATAAGATTAAAAACCTCCAACTATAATATATTTGTTTTTATATAATGATGTTTCATCTCCCTCTTTATTATCTATTTTTTTAAATCATTCAACAACTTTTAAACCTTCTTTATTACCGTGAAACTTCCTGTGGGACTTTGATCAATCTCTCTCATTGGGTAACATCTTTAACTGATTCTATTTTATGATAAAATAATCCTATTAATCTCAAATTAAGTCTTAATTAGGTAATTAACAATTTTTGCAATAATAAATATAAATTCAAGATAAAAATTGTATATGAAATTAATATCATAAACATCTAAGAATGATATACTAAATATAGTCACTAAAATAAAATTAAACAATTGTAATACTCTTTTTATGATAGAATATCTTTTAAATGTTTTCACCTTAATAGATATTAATGTTATTTTGAATATAAAATTTTAAATAGTCAGATATAACTAAATTTTTTAGATAAATAAGATTTAATTAAAGTTCATTTTTATATTTTTGAATTATAAATTTTAATTCTGATCTTTTAAATTTATTAATTAATTCGGCTTTAGTGTATTTATTTAAATTCATTATGAAAACAACAAAAAATACCTTAACAACTTTAACTTTAAATAATATATATTTCTTTAAATAAATATATATTTAATTAATAAAATATTTCTTCTAGATTAAAATTATAAAATCTGTGAACAAGATAAAAATTCTGTTTTAAGATTAAAAAACAAAACATTTAATAGGAATTTAACTTCTAAATAGAAAATTACGAAATTTTTAATTCTTACCAAATAATTCTTTATATCGAAAGGGGGTAAGAAATATAAAATTAAAAACAAAAAATAATATAAAATTAATATATTATTATTTATTTATTTATAAATGTATTAATTTTTATAATTAATAAGTTAATAAATTAAAAATTAATCATTAAAATAAAATAATTAAATTTAATCTATAAATTAATATAAAGATAAAAATTTAATAAGGTGATATATTAAATGCTATTAAAATACTAGGTACTAAGATAATAAAAGCTACACACACAGGTAATAAATTTAATCAACATAATTCAATTAAAGCATCATATCTCATTCTAGGTAAAGTAGCTCTAAATCATACAAACATAAAACAGAATATACATGTTTTTAATCCAAGTATAATAGATTGTAAATTAATGAAAGAATCATTAATAAATAATTCAGGCATATGATATCCTCCTAAAAATAAAATAGAAGTAATACAACTAAATAAAACAATAGAAGTATATTCAGCTAAGAAGAAGAAAACAAAAGGTACACTAGAATGTTCAGTAAAGAAACCAGCTACTAATTCAGATTCCAAGATTAACTAGATTAGATAATAAACATATCTAAACTAATATAATATATTATTGAAATTAATATTTTATTTATTTTATCTATTTTAAATTTAATTATTAATTTCTCTAATATAGAATTTACCTTTAAAAAGTTTACCTGATTTAATGTATCTAGAAATAGTCGTTTTATGTACACTAAATTTATTTGCTAATTCAATTTGATTAGAGTATTTTTCAATTATATTAAAATTTTCATCATATAAACCTAAAGGTCTAATACTTTTTTTAATTGACATTAAAATTTTTGTATACTCACTATGACTTTTTCCAAACATAGGATTTAATAAACCAGGTTTACTTATTAAACTTAAAGTTACTTTATTATGAGTTTTACCAAACATAGGGTGATTAATTTTATTTACAAATCTTGATTTCATTTTTTCTATTGCTTGTTTTGTGTGCTTATACCCTAACATAGAATTAGCCTCTTTTTTAAAATTAAATAAAGAAGAGAAAGGAAAAGCAGATATTACAGCAGTTTCAATATCTGTTAATAATATAGCAGGATCTTTATGAAAGTAATATATTACTATATTAAAACTTTTTAAACCATATTTTTTTATAGATCTTTGTAATCTTAAGTTAGAATCTCTATCTTTAATATGATCCATTAATCTAGAATATAAATTTAAACTAGAACCAATATATTGTTTAGAAGATTTAATGTGTATTAAACCATAAACCCCACCTAAATTACCTAAATCCTTTTTTAGTAAATTAGTATTAGAAAGATCATTATAAGTTTTTAAAGGTTTAATAGGTATAGCATTAAAACATTGAATATAAAAAATAGAAAACAAATTATCATATTGAAGTTTATCACAATATATTTGGTAAATTAAAAACAGTAAAATAAATAATACTAATAATTTCAATAATATATTTTATCCATTATCTTTCAATAATGGTTGGACTATATCATATTTCATGTTGTTATTAGAAATTATCGCGTGTAGTCTCTGAGGATCCTACTTAAAATAAATATTAATAATTGTTATTTAATAATAAACCAAACAAAAAATAACAATTATAAAAAATTTTAACAGTTAATATTTAATTTTAACAATTAAAAAATATAAACATAACAAACAGATAATAAATTTTATACTTGTTGCTATGTTTATTCTTTTACCATGAGTAAATTTTAAAGAAAAGGGGGTAAATTTTAAATAATATGAAAGAAGTATTTTATTTATCTTTCATGGATTTATATATTGTAATATATCTGTCTAAATTAGCATTAATATCGTGAATAAAGAATATAGAAGAACTTAAAGCAAAAATTACGGAAACAAGTATTAATCAGATGTATATAGTACTTACTTTTTTATTTAGTTTAATAAATTTATTTACATAAAATTCTAAACTATTGTTTATTTTTTCTCCTAAAATTGAAGTTAAATTAAATTTTATATTCTCTTTAAAATAGAATTTAAATACTAGTTGAATTACTAACATAATTAATAAATAAATACATACGTAATTAGTTAATTCCAAGTTTATTAATAAACCTTCTAAGGGTGAATATATATTATCATCTAAGAATTTACTAATATTAGGATCTCTATTAGAAGTAGGGTTTGATAAATACCCGTTATTTAATCTAGAATTATTATAATGAGATAAACTAGAGTGAAATAAACCTCCTAGCATACTAGATCCGATTACAATACCAGCTTTTTGAATAGGAGGTAAGGATGATTTAGCTATAGTTTTAGCAACTGCAGTACCTACACCAACTGTAGTAGCCCCTAGTCCTAATTGAGTCCCTACTGTTTGTAATCCTCTACCGATTGCTTTTCCTGCTTCTGTTGTCACTGAGATATGACCATGTAAATTTATATCTTTATTATTATCTGCCATGAAGCAAATAATATCTGAGAAAGATAAATTTATTCAATTAAATTTTATACATAAAATGATATAAACAAATGTAAATACTGTTATATTTCTTATTATTTTTAACATTATTGTAATATTTTAAATTATCCTTTGGGACTTGTATTAAATGTCAAATATTGAATATTTGTTGATAGTTACTAATAGTTTTATTAGTCTGTCATTGTCTAGTGGCTTTTGAAAGAAAGGGGGTAAATTTAGAAAAACAACAAAATAAATTTATAATACAATTAAGGGAATAAATTTATTATATCAGAAATAGGTAATGAATTTATCATAGAAGGATCTGGTAATATTCAAGTATCACATCCAGGAGCATCAAAGAAAAAAACTTGGTCTATTATTTATAGCTTCAATAACTTTAGTCAATTCTTTATCAGTTAAAGGAACATTTATAATTTGAACTCCTTGATCTACTAAAGATTTAGTAACTTGAGTAATATCTGGATTAGGGATCATTTCTATGTTTACTGGAGGTATAGGTAATATGGTTGTTACTGTACTTGCACCATCAGTGATAGTTTGAGTTCCTACTTCTGATGTAGTTTGTAATGTTGATACAGGACTAATATTTTCAGATATAGGTTTTATAGTATCAATTGAAGTTACACTATTAGAACCTATTTGACTTGGTCTATTAGAATAATCTTCTCATGCTTCAGTTTGTACTTCTTTTTCTACATAAAAAGAACTTAAGTATGAAGAAGTAAATTTATATCCTATAAATCCAACAGTACCTGCAAATGCTCCTCAAAATAGAAATCCATTATCTAAAGCATAATTAAATGTGTAATTTAATAAAGTCATTTTTATGTTTATTATGTTATTAGTCTCTCTTAGTTTTAATACTAATCTACTTTTAAATTAAAAAATTTTTGGTTGTAATTTTATATAATATTATATCATTGAATAATTATAATATATAACTTACTAATATTATACTTTTTCATATGAAAAGTATCCTAAGATTCGCTTTATTCAATTATTTTATATATTTAAATAGCTTGTCATAACTTATTTAAACATTAAAATCTTAACTATCCCTCTTCCTATCAACCGCCCGCAAGTATTCTCTTTTGGAGTTTAACCAAAATTTGTATTTTTTGTTTTTTAATACTGTTCTATTGTTGAACTAAGAGAATTTAAGTTTTAATAAAACAAATAACAATTTAAACAAACTTTTTACATTTAACAATTTATTTTATAACACTTTTATGATAAAATTTTAATTTAAACTATCTATTTAATTTTGTCCTGTCTGAAATTTAAAGAAAAAGGGGGTAAATTTAGTTAAAAATTGTTTGGTTTATTGATTTTAATAATTTATTTTTTGGTTTCCTGCTGATTGTCCATTGTAACATCTTTAAGATTTTTACTATCTCTTTATAATTAGATGAGTACTTAAAGCTTTAGGAGTTTCCAGCATATAGCGATATTTATAGAGGCCAAATCTCTTAGTATTAATTTTTAGCCTCTTGTAAATCAAAAGGTGTTCTAGAGGTTTCAGCTAATATAGAGATAAAATAGAATATAAATACTGGAAATAATGGTATTATGTATCAAATAGCTTGTTGATTTTCTATTATACTTGTAAAATTAAATGAACCAGTTAATATAATAATAATTAATATTGCAGAACTTAAAATTAATTCATAACTAATCATAGCAGCAGTACTTCTTAAAGAACCTAAGAAAGCATAAGTAGAATTAGCAGATCAACCAGCAAATAATACTCCATAAATTCCTAATGAAGATAAAGCTACTGTATAAAGTATTCCTAATGAAAAATCAGATAATGCTAAACCTTGTCCAAATGGAATAATACCTCATCCTAATAAACTAAATATTAATGAAGAAACAGGAGCTAAATAAAATAATATTTTATTAGATTGAGAAGGTATAACAGTTTCTTTAACTATTAATTTAAGAGCATCACTAAAAGGTTGTAAAACACCATAATATCCTGTAGTATTAGGACCAACTCTTCTTTGATGAGCAGCTAATTGTTTTCTTTCTATGATAGTCATAAAAGCTACAGATAATAATATAGGTAATAGTACTAATAATACATCTAATAAATTAATTAATATATTTAACAGAGTTAAAATTAAAATTTTTGTATTCATAGATAATTATAAATATTATCTTTATTTATATTTATTTTTGATTTTATGATGACTATTAAAATTTGATAATTTAGAATTTATAATTTAATTTTTATTATATATTTTATTTAAAATTAATTTTAGAATTTATACATAAAATGATTATAATATTATTTAAAAACAAAACAACAAAATTTTAAATTTTAATTATAGTCTGAGATTTTAAAGAAAAATTTTAATAAATATAAATATTGATTAGAAATAGTTAATTAAAATTAACAACAGAACTTAAAAATTATTTATTTAATACTTGTATTTACAATAAAAATATAAATTATAGTATAAGCTAAATATTTTAAGTATAATAAATAATTAAAAACAAAATAATTAAGTATTTTTTAATATAAGTAAATTATAATATTAATTATAATTAATTAAAATATTTCTTTATATTAAATAAAATAATTGTAAAAAAATAATTATAAAATATAAAGTAGAAGACACTGTAACAATAAATTTTTTGATTTATTTATATAAAAACCTTTAATAATAGGTTAGAAAGATTTGGAATAAATTTACAAATATTATTCAAAATCTTAATGGTAATAATGAAAGTTAAACTATTATTTTTAAATATAAAATAATAAATTTTATATTATAAAATAATTTTAATATTTTAATTTAAATTTCTAAAATAAAAAATTCTTATTCTCTTTTGGATTCGAACCAAAATTAACACTTTAGAAGAATGCAGTTCTACCATTGAACTAAGAGAATTTTTTGTTTTCATACTTTATTTAAGTAATAATTAATTTATATTTTATATAATTTATTATTAATCATTACTAAATTATATCTAAATGCTTAATACATTATTTATAATGAGCTATTATTTATATAAAAATTAATAGCTTTCTTTTATTTATAATGATTTAAACCAAAACAAACAATTTTTAATTAAAGTTAATTTAGAGTGAAGAGGGAATTGAACCCTAATATTTATAGATTTTGCAGATCTACTACAGAAACCATCTGTAAACTTAACTCTGACTTATTATAATATTTTATAATAAATTCAATTTCTGTGTTTTGTGGATTAAATATCACTTCACCTCTTAATTAAGTAGATTAAGACTAATATAAAGTAATCAATTAGAAAAAGAAAAGAAAAAGATGTAGAAATAAATTCTTTTAAGCTGACAATTTAAAAAAGGTTAATTGTGATTAGCCAAAATAGGAAGAGAGATAACTATAACAAGAAAGATGTGAAAAGGTCGGACTTGAATAGAAGAAATATAAAGAAGAAATATAAGTCTAAAGACCTTTCTATACTAAATGAGAGAAAGAATAAATAAAACAAAGATAAATTTTAAAATATTAACTTATTTTATAAAAAGTATTCCTCATAATATTGATAATAGGGGGTAAATTTAATTAAATTATATTTAAATTATTAAAAAAAATTATTTTTTATTTAAAGAAATAAATATAGGTGCTATCATAGATAATAATAAAATAATACTACATATTATTAATAAAATAGCAGCATATGTATAAATTAATTGTCCTATAGCTTCAATTTGACTAAATGAAATGAAGGTAGTATCTACAATATTAGATTGATATGTTGTATGAATATTATTAACAAAATTTAATTCATTATTATTTCAAATAAATAAATTAAAATTAGTAATAGTATCTAATATTAAATTTAAACCAGATACATTATTAAAACTAAATGGTAAAATATTAAACATTTCATATATAAATAATGAAGCAACTACAAAAGCTAAAGGTAAATTTTTAGTATATTGTTTTCCAGTATCTATTATATCTGTTAATGAGATATTAATCATCATAATTACAAATAAAAATAATACAGTTATAGCTCCTACATATACTATAATATATGATAAACCTAGAAAACCTATTCCAGATAATATTAAATAACCTGCAGCATTTACAAATACAGATATTAAATATACTACTGATATTACAGGATTTTGAGATGTTATTACTAATACACTTGATATTATAGTTGTAAAACTTAATATATTTATTAAGATATATTTCATTTTTGTTTTTAATTTTAAATTTAAGCCTACATTAATTATATAATTAATGTTCGATCTAAGAATTTTATATATAACTTAATTAATATATTATAAATAAACTTGAACAATTAAAGGCTATAAACATTAAAATATTAATATTATAAGAATATTAAATTTAATTATTTAAATAATTATTTTAATAACTTATTATTAATTAATTTTAACGTAGGTTTAACCTAAAAATATAATACTCTAATTAAAGAATATTTTTGGAATATTATTATAATATTTTATAATAAATTTCTGTGTATTTACAGAAAAATTAAGCTCTTTATGTAATATTTATTAATTTTAAATTTATTTATATTTATATCTTTAATTAAATTTATAAATATAAATAATAGTTACATTTATTTAGAGGGTCACTGATTAATTATTTAGTGAAAACTGAATAGTAAATATCCTCTTTTATGTTTTATAATTTAACTAACGCCAAATTAAATAAAAATAGTCACATTTGATATTGAATTTTTAAATAGAAACATCGTAACATTGTAACTTTCGATATTGAAACAAAAATCCCCTAAAATTTATTTAAAAATTATAATAAATATATTATAATTGTAATACTACTTATAATAAGTAGACACACTAGTCGCCAAGATCGAAAAAATTCAAACTAAATTAAATTTAAACAATGAAAAATATAATAAACAACAATATCACTCAACTAACTAAATTTTGATTTATCAATCTTCAGTAAAGATAATATAACCTTTTAAGTGAACAAGTAAATAATAAAAAGTTATTTAAAATCGGATATTATCATTTCTTTAAAATACCTCAATTAGAACTAGGAATCTTGAAAGATTTCTTATAATTACTAGACTTTAAAAAAGCTTATATAGTATTACCCATCTTAGCTACTGAAGAAGTAAAAGGAGATGGACCAATATTGAGTCTTAGTAAACAAATATTAGTAACTAGAGAAAGCAATCCTGTAACTATAAGTAATTTCTTGTTTAATCAAATAGAACTTGCTTGTATGAATTATGGAATTAATGACTTAGCTAAGTTTACAGTTGTTTTAAAATTTAGACCATTAGCTCTAAGAGAAGATATAGTGGAAGAAATCCCCAAAATCAAATACAATATCAAAGAAACACAAATAAATAGAAACGTTTCTTTAATAAAATCTAAATTCTACAATGGTACAATCCTCCCCTTATCTATGAACTTAGGTTTATATGGAGAAACTTTAAGTAAAATGCTTAAAATATTCTATATTTTAAAGTATAATTTGAATCCTGATGGGCACTTCTTTAAAAAAGAAGAATTTGTAATTTATGTAAACATAACTGATTTAAAACATGAAGGTATTATTTTTAAAAATAAAGCCGTATTCTACAAATTTGAAGATGTTTTAATCGAAGGAAATAGTTTTATTAGAACAACTAATAAATACATTTTTTACATCGAAAACTTCAATATATCATACTTCGAAAAACTAAGTCTTAATAGTTTCATAACTAAATCTAAACCAAATGCAAAATTAAATTCCAATATTGTAACATTTGATATTGAAACATATGTAAAAGATGGTAAATTTGTACCATTTGCATGTGGATGATATGATGGTGAATTTTTAAGAAGTTATTATTTAACTGATTTTAAAGCACCAGCTGAAATGTTATTATCAGCTTTAGCTGAAATGTTAGAATTTAAAATGTTATTAACCAAATTGGGTATTAAATTATATTATACAGATACTGATTCTATTTTCATTGATAAAGATTTACCTCAACACCTAATTGGGAATGAATTAGGTTTAATGAAGGATGAGTTAAAAGGAGGTTTGACCAAAAAAGCTTACTTCTTAGGTATAAAAAATATGGTTATATTGATAATAATAATATTACACATTCAATATTTTCAGGTATACCAAGAGATAGTTTAAATTGAAATGAAATAGTACAAATTGCTAAAGGGATTACAATTATAAAACCATCTCCAGCTAGATTTTTTAAAAACATTAGTAAATTAAATATCAATATTAAAAACAATTTAGAAATCTCTATTAAATTTCATACTAGAAAATTTTTATTTAATAATAAATATTGACCTATTAAAATTAACAT
>WNGR01002420.1_pt1 | contig 59978 bp, 54 predicted proteins | sample 5407581 | NCBI WGS metagenome assembly WNGR01 (sample SAMN13153383, study PRJNA577476) | soil metagenome | isolation source: 80 cm soil or saprolite under Garry oak tree replicate 2 | place: USA:California | collected 2016-06-15 | reverse complement strand
TCCGCGGACCTGCGGTACTACATGGCCCGTAACGAGCAGGCGATGGTGCACGCGTCGGTCGGCTTCGCCCGGATGAGAAACCGGCTGCAGACGTTCGCCTGCACCGCCTCCATCGGCCCGGGCTCGACCAACATGGTGACCGGAGCGGCGCTCGCGACGATCAGCCGCATCCCCGTGCTGCTGCTGCCCAGTGACTTCTTCGCCACCAGGGCCGCCAACCCGGTCCTGCAGGAGCTTGAGGACCCGCGGTCCTGTGACGTGTCGGTCAACGATGCGTTCAAGCCGGTGTCGAGGTTCTGGGACCGGATCAACCGCCCGGAGCAGCTGCCGTCCGCGCTGCTCGCTGCGATGCGCATGCTCACCGACCCGGCCGAAACCGGTGCGGTGACCCTCGCGCTACCGCAGGACGTGCAGGCCGAGGCGTACGACTGGCCAGAGGACCTCTTCCGGACCCGGGTCTGGCCGGTCCCGCGCCCGGTGCCCGAGCCTGCCGCCCTGGCCCGCGCCGCCGAAGTGCTGCGGTCGGCCCGCCAGCGCCGCTTCGCGGAGGCGACAGGCATCCCGGTGTCGGACACGCAGGCGGGCAAGGGCGCGCTGCCCTGGGATCACCCGTGCGCGGTCGGCGGTGTCGGCGCCACCGGCTCGCCGGCCGCGAACGCGCTGGCCCGCGAGGCTGACGTGGTGCTCGGCATCGGAACCCGCTACAGCGACTTCACCACCGCCTCGCGCACCGCGTTCCGCAGCCCGGACCTGCGCTTCGTCAACCTCAACATCGCGGCGTTCGACGCCGGGAAGCACGCGGGCGTCGCGCTGATCGCTGACGCACGGGCCGGGCTGGAGGCGCTGGCCGAGAGAATGGACGGCTACCGCGCCGAAGGCGCCTACACCGCCCGCGCGCAGGAGCTGGGCCGGGACTGGCGGCAGGTGGTGGACCGCGCATACCACCTCGGCCATAGGCCGCTGCCCGCGCAGACGGAGATCCTCGGCGCCCTGAACGAGTTCATGGGCGAATGGGACGTCGTGGTCCAGGCGGCCGGCAGCATGCCGGGGGACCTGCAGATGCTCTGGCGCGCGCGCGACCCGAAGCAGTACCACGTCGAGTACGGCTACTCCTGCATGGGATATGAGATCGCCGGCGGCCTCGGCGCCAAGCTGGCCGATCCGGAGCGCGAGGTCTTCGTGCTCGTCGGCGACGGGTCGTACCTGATGATGGCGCAGGAGATCGTCACCGCGGTCGCCGAGGGGATCAAGCTGACGATCATCCTCGTGCAGAACCAGGGCTTCGCCTCCATCGGCGCGCTCTCTGAGCAGCTCGGCTCGCAGCGGTTCGGCACCAGCTACCGGTACCGCGACCCGAAGACCGGCCTGCTCGACGGCGGCATCCTCCCCGTCGACCTGGCCGCGAACGCGGCCAGCCTCGGCGCCGATGTGCTGAGGACCCGCACCGTGGCGGAATTCCGCGACGGCCTGGAGCAGGCCAGGGCGTCCGGCCGGACCACCGTCGTGTACGTCGAAACCGACCCGCTCGCACCCGTCCCGTCGTCCGAGGCCTGGTGGGACGTTCCGGTATCCGAGGTCTCCGCGCTCGAGAGCACCCAGAAGGCCCGCGCGGCCTACGAGGCGGCCAAGCGCGACCAGCGACTTTATCTCTAGGGCAACAGCTCATGCGCACCGTCCAGCACTTCCCGACCGCCACCTAACCAGAGAAGGGCCAGGAACCAAGCAATCCACATATCCCCCAGACGGAGGCACCGCACATGTTCAGATCCAGAAACCAGGCCTTGGCCGCCGCACTGATCGCGATCTTCGCCGTCGTCCTGGCCGCGTGCAGCAGCACCGGCGGGAAGAAGGCCGCGCAGCAGGGAGCAGCAGTCTCGGCGGGCCAGGCCAGCACCCCGCACTACACGTTCGCCATGATCACGCACGCCGCACCGGGTGACACCTTCTGGGACATCATCCGGGCCGGCGCGACCGCCGCGGCGGCCAAGGACAACGTGACCCTCAAGTACTCCAACAACGATGACCCCACCCAGCAGGCCACCCTGATCCAGGACGCGATCAACAGCAAGGTCAACGGCATCGCGGTCACCGACCCCAATCCGCAGGCCATCTGCCCGACCATCAAGAAGGCCGTGGCCGCCGGGATTCCCGTGGTCATGTTCAACGCGGGCGTCGGCAACTGGCAGGAGTGCGGCGGGATGGAGTACTTCGGGCAGGACGAGACGATCGCGGGCGTCGCGGCGGGCAAGCGGCTGGCTGCGGCGGGCGCCAAGCATGTGCTCTGTGTCCTGCAGGCCCAGGGCCAGGTCCAGCTCGAGGCCCGGTGCACCGGGGTGAAGCAGGGCCTGGGTTCCGAGGGCACGATGACCAAGCTGTACGTGAACGGCACCGACAATTCGGCCATGCTGTCCACCATGACGAGCCAGCTCACCAGGGACAAGACCATCGACGCTGTCATCACCCTCGGCGCTCCGGTGGCTCTGGTCGCGATCCAGGCCATCCAGTCGGCGAACAGCAGCGCCAAGCTCTACACCTTCGACACCAACGCCGCGGAGATCGCCAAGATCAAGTCCGGCGCGGTGCAGTGGGCGGTGGACCAGCAGCCTTACCTCCAGGGCTATGAGTCCGTCGACTCGCTGTGGCTGTACCTGACCAACGCCAACGTCCTCGGCGGCGGCCAGACGGTGCTGACCGGCCCGTCGTTCATCGACGCCAGCAACGTCGCCAAGGTGGCTCAGTACGCGGAGCGCGGCACCCGCTAAGGGCCGCCGTGCGGGGGCCGCCCGCCGGCGGCCCCCCGCACCCGCACCCCTCGCCGCAGATTGGGAGGATTTCCATGACTCAGGTAGCGCAGCCCGACCTCACGCCGCCGCCGGTGCTCGATGAGCGGGTCGGGCGAAGGTCGGCCCTGGCCCGGCTGTTCGCCCGTCCCGAGACGGGTGCGCTGACCGGCGCGGTCGTCATCTACATTTTCTTTTTCCTCATCGCGTCCCCGTTCCGGAACGCGGGCTCGCTGTCCACCGTGCTGTACGTCAGCTCGACCTACGGGCTGATGGCCACGCCGATCGCGCTGCTGATGATCGGCGGTGAGTTCGACCTGTCGGCGGGCGTCGCGGTGACCAGCTCAGCCCTGTGCGCGTCGCTGTTCTCCTACGAGTTCACCCTGAACATGTGGGTGGGGGTGGCCGTCGCGCTGGTGTTCGCCCTGGTGGTGGGGTTCCTGAACGGCTGGATCGTGATGCGCACCGGGATACCGAGCTTCCTGGTAACGCTGGGCACGTTCTTCATGCTGCGAGGGCTGAACCTGGCCATCACCCAGACCGTCACCAACCAGGTGGCCAGCCCGGACATCTCCCGACTGCAGGGCTTCCGCTCCGCCCAGGAGATCTTCGCGTCCAGCTTCACCGTCGGCGGCGTCACCTTCCGGTCCACCATCATCTACTGGATCGTCTTCGTGGCCATCGCGACCTGGATCCTGCTGCGTACCCACGTCGGCAACTGGATCTTCTCGGTCGGCGGGTCGGCGCCGTCCGCCCGCGCGGTCGGCGTGCCGGTGGCCAAGGTGAAGATCGGCCTGTTCATGGCGGTGGGCCTGATGGCCTGGTTCACCGGCATGCACACCCTGTTCCTGTTCAACACGATCCAGTCCGGCCAGGGCCTCGGCAACGAGTTCGTCTACATCATCGCGGCGGTGGTCGGCGGCTGCCTGCTCACCGGCGGGTACGGGTCCGCGGTGGGCGCCGCGATCGGGGCGTTCATCTTCGGCATGACCAACCAGGGCATCGTCCTGGCCGGCTGGGACCCCGACTGGTTCACCTTCTTCGAAGGGGCGCTGCTGCTCGGCGCCATCCTGCTGAACACCTTCATCCGTCGCCGTGCGGAGGCAGCGAAATGACAAGCACAGTGGAACGGAAGACCGCCGAGCCGCCGGCCGAACCGCTGGTCCGGCTGACCGGCGCCGGCAAGTCCTACGGCAGCATCATCGCGCTGTCCGGCATCACGCTGGAGGTCAGCGCGGGCGAGGTCACCTGCGTGCTGGGCGACAACGGCGCGGGCAAGTCCACCCTCATCAAGATCATCGCCGGTCTGCACAAGCCCAGCGCGGGCACCTACGAGGTCGAGGGCGTCCCGGTGAGCTTCGACTCCCCGCGCCAGGCTCTCGATCGGGGCATCGCCACGGTCTACCAGGACCTCGCCGTGGTCCCGCTGATGCCCGTCTGGCGCAACTTCTTCCTCGGCAACGAGGTGCGCAAGGGACCGCGGATGGACATAGCGTTCATGAAGAAGACCTGCAAGTCCGAGCTGCTCGAGATGGGCATCGACCTGCGCGACGTCGAGCAGCCGATCGGCACCCTGTCCGGCGGCGAGCGGCAGTGCGTGGCGATCTCGCGGGCGGTGTACTTCGGCGCGAAGGTGCTGATCCTCGACGAGCCCACCGCCGCGCTGGGTGTCAAGCAGTCCGGCATCGTGCTCCGCTATATCCTCCAGGCCAGGGAGCGGGGACTGGGAGTCGTCTTCATCACCCACAACCCGCACCACGCCTGGCCGGTCGGCGACCGCTTCCTCCTGCTCAACCGCGGCAAGAGCATCGGGGAATACGCGAAAGAGCAGATCACCAGGGACGAGCTCACCGGGCTGATGGCGGGCGGCGGCGAGCTTGAGCAGCTCAGCCACGAGCTCGAGGCCATGGGTGGCACCGCGGCCGAGGCCGGGCACCAACTCGGCGAGGAGGCACAGGAACTCGGCATCTCCCAGCAGCCCGCTCCCGATGAGTGACACCGCGCGGCTCCGGCTGGGCACCTGTCCTGACTCCTGGGGCGTTTGGTTCGCCGACGACCCCCTGCAGACACCGTGGGAGCGGTTCCTGGACGAGGTCGCCGATGTGGGCTACGAGTGGCTGGAGCTCGGGCCGTACGGCTACCTGCCCACCGGCCCGGCGCAGCTGGCCGAGGAGCTAGGCCGGCGCGGGCTCAGGGTGGCCGGCGGCACCATGCACGGGCACAGTGGCCTGCACCGGGCCGGTGACTGGCCGGATATCGTCCGCGCGACGCGCAAGGTCGCCGAGCTCACCGCCGCTGTGGGCGCGAAGCACCTGATCTTCGTGCCGGTGCCCGGCTACCGCGACGACGGGACGGGTGCTTACCTCGAGGCGGCGGAACTCGACGCTGATGCCTGGCGGACGCTCATCCAGGCCACGAACGAGCTGGGCAAGGTGGTGTCGCAGGAGTACGGCGTGACGCTGGAGTTTCACCCGCACGCCGACAGCCACGTGGAGACACAGCAGCAGACCGAGCGGTTCCTCGACGAGACCGATCCCCGTTACGTATCGCTCTGCCTGGACACCGGGCACCTGGCCTACCGCCATGCGGACAACGTGGCCATCATCCGTCGCTATCCCGACCGCATCGGGTACGTGCACATCAAGCAGATGGACCCGGCCATTGTCGAGCAGGCCGACCGCGATGGCCTCGCGTTCGGGCAGGCCGTCGGCATGGGGGCCAGCTGTGAGCCGCCCGGGGGAATGCCCGACATCGAGTCGGTTACCCGCGCTCTGCTTGAGCTCGGCGGGGACTACTTCGTGGTGGTCGAGCAGGACATGTACCCGGTCGACTTTGATCTGCCGAAGCCGATCGCGCAGCGCACCTACAACTACCTTCGCAGTGTGGGGATCGGCCGGCCGAATGGAACCGGAGGTGAGCGGTAATGACCGTTCGGGTTGGTGTCATCGGGGTCGGCATGATCGGCCAGGACCACATCCGGCGGATCACCCAGGTCCTGACCGGCGGGGCGATCGTGGCGGTCACCGACGTCGACCAGGCCCGCGCCAAGGGAATGGCAGATGGCTTGCCGGGCGTGACCGTCTACCCGGCGGGCCCGGATCTCATCGCTTCGGACGAGGTGGACGCGGTCCTGGTCACCTCCTGGGGCCCGACGCACGAGGAGCAGGTCCTCGCCGCGATCGACGCCGGCAAACCGGTGTTCTGCGAGAAACCGCTCGCCACGACCAAAGAGGCGTGCCTGCGGATCATCGACGCCGAGATGGCCTGTGGGCGGCGGCTGGTCCAGGTCGGCTTCATGCGCCGGTACGACGCTGGCTACCACGCGCTGAAGGCCGCGCTGGATGAGGGCAGGATCGGCGTCCCGCTCATGATGCACTGCGCGCACCGCAACCCGTCAGTGCCGCCGTACGGCTTCACGACGGAGGGGATGATCGCCGACTCGGCCGTGCACGAGATCGACCTGGTGCAGTGGCTGTTCGGCGAGAAGATCGTGGCCACCAGCATCCTGAAGCCGCGGCGCAGCAGCAAGGCCGCCGACGGCCTGCACGATCCGCTGATCGTGCTGCTCGAGATGGACAGCGGTGTGCTGGTCGACGTCGAGGTGTTCGTCAACGCGACATACGGTTACGACATCCGGGGCGAGATCGTCGGTGAGAACGGGACGGTGGCGCTCGCGGAGGCCGCGGGCGAGGTGACAGTGAAGGCGGGCGGCGGGCGCAGTAGCCGCGTTCCCGCTGACTGGCGGGACCGGTTCGCCGGTACCTTCGACGCCGAGCTGCAAGATTGGCTGAAGGCGGTGGCCGCGGGGACATCGACGGGACCTGGCTCCTGGGACGGTTACGCGGCGGCGGTCGTCACGGACAGCTGCCTCGAGGCGCTCCGGACGGGCCAGCGCACCGCGGTGTCCCTGGCCGGGCGCCCCGACTTTTACGCGAAGGCGCAGTGACTTTAAAGAGGCCAGTGATGCTCACGAGGCTGGTGAGGCTATGTCCATGAAGATCGCACTCGACCCCTACATGCTCCGCCGCGTCCCGCTGACCGAGCTGCCCGGGCTCGTAGCGGATCTCGGCTACTCCTGGATTGAGCTTTCACCGCGCGAGGACTTCCTGCCGTTCTTCCTGCACCCGCGGGCGGACAGGGCGCAGATCGCCGCGCTGCGCAAGGCGCTGTCCGCGGCCGGCGTGGAGATCTCCTCGGTGCTGCCGCTGTACCGGTGGTCGGGCCCGGACGAGGACGAACGTCAGGCCGCTGTGCGCTACTGGAAGCGGGCGATCCAGATAACCGTGGATCTCGGGGTGAACGTGATGAACTCTGAGTTCAACGGGCGGCCGGAGGCACCCTCGGCCAGCGAGGCGCAGTTCTGGCGCTCGATGGAAGAGCTGCTGCCGGTGTTCGAGCGGGAGGGCATGCGGCTGGTGCTCGAACCGCATCCCGACGACTTCGTCGAAGACGGTAAGGCCGGCGTCGACCTGGTCCGCGGGATCGACAAGGACTGGGTGTCGTTCCTCTACTGCGCGCCGCACACCTTCCATCAGGGCGGCGATATCGAAGGGATCATGAAGTACGCGGGCCCGCTGCTGACGCACCTGCACATCGCCGACTCGTTCGACCACCGCGCGTCGTCCGGCCTGCGCTACATCGTGAACCCGCCTGGCTCGCCTGCGCGCGTGCACCAGCACCTCGACATCGGGCAGGGAGACGTGGACTGGGACGTCTTCTTCCGGACGCTCACCGAGGTGCAGTTCGACGGCATCGCGGCCGTGTGCGTCTTCGCCTGGGAGGAACGAGCCCGCGAGTCGTCGGCCTACAACCTGGAGCAGATCCGGCAGTATCTCGCCAAGCACGGCGGGCCGCCCGGGTGACCGGCGTGGAGGAGGGTCATGACCCCGCCTCCGCCGGTGCCGGCTGGGCGTGTGCTGGCGCGGTCTGGCGCCGGGCCGACCATGTGCCGAGTTCTGTCTCCAGCCGTTGCTGCGACCAGCCTTCCGCGACGGCTTGAGCGAGGATCTCTGCCTGCGTCATCGGCGCGAGACCGCCGACGGGCTGGTCAAGGTCGAGATTGGTGGGAAACGAATAGCCTTCCGCGCAGGCGGCGATCACGTTTGCGATCACCGATCGCGCCGCGCCGGCGGCCGCCATGGCCCGCAGCGCCGGGAACAGCGCCGCAGACATCCTGCGCCGGTCCACGGCCTCCATGGCGCGGCCGAACGCCGACGACACCTGCAGCAAGTTGGCCATGCGATGGACGCCGGCCGTGCGGTTGGCGCCCGCGGCGTGGAAGAGGGCCGGGTTGAAGAACGCTGCGTCACCCTTGCTGAGCGGCAGCTGAACGTGGTTGGCCTCGAAGTACTCGCGGAACTCCGGCCGCCGCCAGGCCAGGTAGCCGGGCAGGTACTTCTGCGAATGCGGCAGATACATGGTCGGGCCGGTCTCGGCCGGCATGCCCGAATGCGCGACCGCGCCCTGCAGGGTGAGCACGGGCGACAGACGGTGCACGTGGGCCGGGAACCGCGCGGCCTGCGAGTCAGGCTGGAACCCGAGGTGATAGTCGCGGTGCACGGTCTGGGCCGCACCACCCGGGTTAACGACGTTGACCTGGGATGTGACCTGGTAGCCGGGACCGAGCCAGGCGCGGCACACGGTCGCGACGATGTCGTTGGCGTAGTAGGCCGCGAACACATCCGGCGCACGCAGCGCCAGCTTCTCCAGCGCGTTCCAGATCCGGTCGTTCTGCCCGGCCTTGGCGAAGTGATCGCCCGCGCCGCCGCCGGCCGCATGCTGGTCGGCGATGATCCCCTCGAACTGCCGCGTGGCCCGATCGACGACGCTGAGGTCGTCGAATGCGCCGGTGAACACCACGATGCCCGGACCGTCGTGCAGGGCGCGAATCAGCTCGGCGGCCACGTCCCGCCGCCGCTCCGGCCGGGTGATCTCCGCGCGCAGCCGCGCGCTGTCGTAGACGAGCACCCCGCGGGTGACCGAGCTGGCGAGCGGGTAACCGGCCAGGTCGGTCGGCTCGCTCACCAGGCCGATCAGGTCGTCCAGCCGGCAGCCATCCTCGCCCAGGTACGCCGGCCCCGGGCCGACCCCGTTCGTCATCTGTCGCTCCTCCGGGCGCACCTAAAGATCTTGGAGAGTTTTCCGCGCTATATGACGAAAAGCCTCCAAGATCTTCGCCTCGGTCGATTTGTACCCGCCGACGGTGCGGCTATACGGTCTGGATCGTCCAGCCGCCGTCCACCACCAGGTCGATGCCGGTAATGAACGAGGCGTCGGCGGACAGCAGGAACGTGACCGCGCAGGCGATGTCGTGCGGCGTGCCGAGCCGCCGCAGCGGGGTCCGTGCTTCCATCCGGGCCCGCCGCTCCGGTGACTCCACGTAGAGGTGCTCGATCATCGGGGTCAGGATGGCGCCCGGGCAGACGGTGTTGCACCGGATGCCCTCGGGGCCGAGCTGCTCGGCCAGGGAGCGGGTGAAGGACACCACGGCCGCCTTGCTGACCTGGTAGGCGTCGAACGGAGAGTCCATGTTGCGCAGCCCGGCGATGCTCGCGATGTTGACCACCGACCGGCCGCTGCCGTTGCGCAGCAGCGGGATGCTCTTCACGGTCAGCTGCCTGGTCACGTCGAAGTTGACCCGCAGGACTGCTTCCCAGGCGTCGTCGCTCATATCGAGGGCAGAGCCGTCGCGTCCGAACAGGGCGACTCCGGCCGCGTTGACCAGGTAGTCCAGGCAGCCGTCCAGGACCGGGCTGGCCAGTAGGCCGTCGATCATGCCCGGCTCGGTGAGGTCACCGGTGACGTAGCTGATCGCGGGGTCGAGGTCCGCCGGGCGGGGCTTGAGATCGGCGGCCAGGACGCGGGAGCCGCGGGCGGCGAGCCGTTCCGCGATCGCCCGGCCCATCCCGCCGCCGGCGCCGGTGACCAGCGCGGCCAATGTTGAGTCGGTCATCAGTCGGCGCCGGGCCTGGGCGCAGGCCCGAGGATGGCGGATTTAGCGTAATGGATCATGGTCAGATCCTCCCGAAGTACCGGCTGACCTCCCAGTCGGTCACCGTCGCGTGCTCGAACTGGGCCAGTTCCGCCGCGGAGAACGCGGCCAGGTGGCTGTGCGCCTCGTCGCCGAACGCCTTGCGGGCCAGGCTGCTGTCGCGGAACCGGCGGATCGACTCGTGCATGGTGGTGGTCATGCACTCCAGGGACGGGTCGGAGTACGCGTCGCCGCGGTAGATGTCCGGGGCGGGAAGCCGCTGGTCGATGCCGTGCAGCCCGGCCGCGATCGTCGCGGCGTACGCGTGGTAGGGATTGACGTCGGCGCCCGGAATGCGGTTCTCCACCCGGAAGGACGGCCCTTCCCCCACGATCCGGAACCCGCAGGACCGGTTGTCGAGGCCCACCACGAGCGCGGTGCCGGCGAAGGCGTTGGGGATGTAGCGCTTGTAGGAGTTCACGGTCGGGGCCCACAGCAGCCCCAGCTCGCGTGCGCAGCTGATCTGCCCGGCCACGAACTGGCCGAATCGCTCGGACAGGTGCTCCGGCGCTGCGGGGTCCCAGTCGAGGGGGTCGCCGGTGGCCCGTGACCACAGGCTGGCGTGGATGTGACAGGACGAGCCGACCTCCTGCATGCCGGGCTTGGCCATGAAAGAGGCCGTCATGCCCGCCGCGGCGGCGAGTTGCTTCACTGAGTGCTTGAACAGCGCGTGATGGTCGGCCATCTGCAGCGCCGGGGCGTGATCGATGGTGATCTCCTGCTGCCCCAGCCCCCATTCGGTCTTTGAGGACTCCACGGGGATGCCGAACCGGTCCAGGCCGTTGCGGAGCAGCCGGATGAACCACTCGTCCTGGGCGCTCTGCAGGATGCTGTAGTCCATGCGGTGCCGTGAGGTGCGCGCAATGTCCTCGATCGCCGCGCCGTCGGCCCCCGCGTGCTGTGTGGTCGCCAGGTAGAACTCGAGCTCGGAAGCGAAGCGGAATTCCAGGCCGTAGTCGGCGGCCCGGGCCAGCTGCGCCTTGAGGATGGAGCGGGGGGCGACCGCCAGCAGCTGATCAGACTTCTCCTCGTAGGCGTCGCACACGACCAGGACCGCGTGCGGCTCCCACGGGACCCTGCGCATCGTGGGCAGGTCGGGCACCATCCGGAAGTCGGCCCACCCGTTGGCGGCGTTCGCGACCGGCAGGTTCATCGGCTCCATCTCGACGTCGGTCGCGAACAGGTAAGCCGAGGCGCGGACGCCGCTGCCGTCGAGGGCCAGGGCCCGGAACGAGCGCGGGGTGAGCCGCTTGCCCATCAGCCGCCCGTACGGGTCCGGCACCGCGCAGATCACCGTGTCGATGGCCCCGTCGCCGGCGAGCTCGGTGTACTGGTCAACGGTGAGCGGCCCGCCGGGGCCGAGGGTCGGGGGCGGCGGCGACTCGCCGAAGCGCAGGAGTGGTTCGGTCATCTCAGACAGTTTCCCTGCTGAGCGTACGCCGCCAGCGGGAAATCGCCGCGGCGCCCAGGCGGTGCGGTCGCGGGCTGGCGGTGGTTCGCGGTCATCACAGCGCGGTGTAGCCCCCGTCGACGGTGAGCGTTGTGGCGGTGATGTAGGAGGCCGAGTCGCTGAGCAGGAAGCAGATGGCCGCGGCGAGTTCGGCGGGCTGCGCGTAGCGCTTGATCAGCAGATGGTCGGCGAACGCGCGGGGCAACTGCGAGGCGCCGCTGTGGGCGCCGCGCACCATCGGCGTGTCCACCGGGCCGGGAGCGACGGCGTTGACCCGGATCCCGGCCGGCGCGTACTCGTGGGCCAGGCTCTTGGTCAGCATCTCAAGGCCCGCCTTGGCCGCGGCGTAGTGCGGCGTGGCGTGCGGGTTGACCAGGGCCACGACCCGGGTCGACTCGACCGAGGTGACGTTGACGATGGCCGGGGCCGGAGCCGAGCGCAGGTGCCCGGCGCAGGCCCGGGCGACGTTGAAGGCGCCGACCAGGTTGACGTTGAGCATGCGCGCCCAGTCGTCGCCGCTGAGATCCTCGGCGCCGGCGGGCTGGTGGATCCCGGCGCAATGGGCTACGTAGGACAGCGCCCGGTCGCCGACGAGTGCCGTGACCGCGTGCTCGGTCTCCGCCGGGTCGGCGATATCGGCCTGATGGAAACGGGCCCGGTGGCCCAGCTGCGCGCAGACATCCGCCGCGGCGGCCCCGTCGCGGTCCAGGAGGAGCACCTGGAGCCCGGCGGCGTGCAGCGCCATGGCGGTGGCCTTCCCGATCCCGGAGGCCGCCCCGGTCACCAGGGCGGTATCGCCGGCGAACGCCCAGGCCGTGCTCACGGGGCCGCCGGTCGCCACCTGACCAGCCATGTGCCGCCTCCTGGATCGAGCTCTCCGGCGTGCCGCCTCGGGATGGAGGAACGCTACTTCAGCCTCCGCTATTAGGTCAATAATCTAGACCTGAATACCTTTTAGTTAACCGCGATGGCGCCGGAGGCTGTCCCGGCCCCGGTCATGTGCGCCGGGCACGGCCCTTGGGCAGCAGCCAGGACTCGATGCTCGCGCGGGTCTCCTCGATGTGCTCGGCCATCCACCGGCCGGCGTTCTCGGCGTCCTTGTCCGCGATGGCGGTGACGATCTGCTCGTGCAAGTGGTTGGCCTGCGGCTCCAGCCGCTCGAAGATCGAGCCGACGGGCCGGAACATCTCGATCCGGGCCGCGAGCGTGGCCTTGGCCAGCCAGTCATTGCGGGAGGCGTGAGCGATGCCGAGATGGAAGTCGTTGTCCACGGCGAAGAATTCGCCGAGCAGCTTGGCGTCGTAGCGCTCGCTGAGCAGGTCGCTCAGCCGCTGCATTTCCACCACCATGCCGCGCAGGCCGGTCAGCTCGGACCGGGTGCGCCGCTGCGCCGCGTACCGTGCGGCCGCCGACTCCACGATGACGCGGTACTCAAACGTCTCGCGGAGCCGCTCGCGGTTCTCACGCAAGAGCCTGACCTTGGACGCCTCGTCAGCAGGCCGCCCGGTGACGAACAGCCCGCCGTTGCGCCCGCGGCGGATCTCGATCACACCCTCGGCGGCCAGCACGGCCAGGGCCTCCCGGACCGGGGGCCGGGAGACCTGCAGCATCTCGGCCAGGTCCCGCTCGCGCGGCAGGGTGTCGCCGACCCGGAACCGGCCGAGCGCCAGCGCGGTCCGGATCTGCTCCAGCACCAGCTCGTGCGCGAGCATCAGCTGCACGGGCTCGATCCGCGGCGCGCTCGCAGCGCTTGAGGGCATCGCCAGGCTCCAGGCGGGGCTGAGGCTTCGGGTGGCCTAAAGCTTAGGTCATCTGGGTCCAGCCGAGGGGTTTCGCCGGCCTGCCGGCACCGCCCTCCAGGCCCGCCGGAGCAGGACCCGTCAGCGCCGTCTTGGCGGCCCCCAGTCCTGGCTGCGGCAGGTTGGCAGATTGTAATATTGTCGACCTTATGAGAGTAACGGAGTGCTTCGCGGTCGACATCCCGGCCAAGGACGGCACGTACGTCATGTCGCACGGTCGGGTGGCCCACACATTCCCCAGCACCGTGGTCAAGGTGACCGCATCGGACGGGACCGTCGGGTACGGCGAGGCGTGCACGCTCGGCGGCAACTATCTGGACGGGTTTCCTGGCAGCGCACGCGATACGATCCGCGAGCTCGCCGACCTGGTCCTGCAGTGCAATCCGTTCGAGGCCGACGTGCTGGTCGCGGCGATGGACAACCGGCTGATCGGGCACCTGCCCGGCAAGGCGGCCATCGATCACGCGATGTGGGACCTGCGCGGGAAGCTGCTGGGCCAGCCCGTGGCGCGGCTGCTCGGCGGGGTCAAGCAGCGCTCGTTCGCCGCATTCCAGGCGATCAGCATGAGCACGCCCTCGGGCATGGCTGAGGAGCTTCGCCGCATGGCCGACCTCGGTTTCCGTCACTGGCAGCTGAAGCTCGGCGGTGACCCGCTCGAGGATGCCGCGCGCGTACACGCGACGGTCGCCGCGATGCCGTCCGATTCACGCTTCCTGACCAGTGACGCGAACCGTGGCTGGACGGTCGCGCAGACGCTGCGATTCCTGTCCGCCGTGGCCGGAATCGACAGCTATCTTGAGCAGCCATGCCGGACGATCGCCGAGCTGGCCCGGGTCCGGCCGCATTCCACGCTGCCGATGATGGTCGACGAGAACGCTCGCGAGGCTTCTGACCTGCTGCAGGTGATCGCGCTGGGATGCGCCGACGCGCTCAACCTCAAGCCGGTCCGGGTGGGCGGGCTGACCAAAGCGGCGCGGATACGCGACCTGGCCCTCGCCGCCGGGCTGATGATCCTGGTCGACGAGCCGCAGGGATCCGATCTGTCGAGCTGCGGCATGGTCCAGCTCGCCGCGACCATCGACCCGGACAGCTTCCTGGCCACCTCGTTCTTCATGGGCGATCACATGCCGATGTCGTACCGGCCACGCGGGCGCGAGACCGCAGCCCCGGCACTCAACGGCGGCATCGTCACCTGGAACGACGCGCCGGGTCTGGGCCTCGAAGTTGACGAGAGCATCTTGGGCGCGCCGTTCGCGGTCTTCCCGGCCTGAGCGGAGCCAAGTGACTTCCGTGCCGTACGCGATCGGCTCGGCCCAGGCGGAACGCTCCTGACCGAAAGCCTCGCCGGGTTGCCCGGGTGAACTCGGCGTGCCGCGACCGGGTCAGACCCCCGACGTGGCCCGGCTGAAGTTCTGCAGGATCTCCTTGAGCCCGGCCGCCCTGTCGCCGTTGAGCCGCCCGATTGGGCCACGCGGGTCGCCGGCAGGCAGCCCCATGAATTCCAGTGCCGCCTTGACGCCCGTGACGTATCCGCCTGACACCAGGAACTGCATGATCGGGTAGACCCGGTCCCATTCGCGACGTGCCGCACCGACCTCCCCGGCCTGCACGGACTCGTAGATCGAGACCAGCTCGGCCGGGATGAAGTTCCCCGCGCCGTTGACCGATCCGCTCGCTCCTTCGACCAGCGCAGCGAAGTAAAACGTGTCATCGCCGACGAAGGTAGAGACCAGATCGCCGTATTCATGGACCAGCCGGGTGCCCTGGCTGAAGTTGCTGCTCGTGTCCTTGACATAGCGGATGTTCGGATGCCTGGTGGCGAGATCCGCGATGTCCTCCGGCTGGAGGTTCACCCCGGTGGCCGCCGGGAGGTTGTAGATCATGATTTCGAGCGACACGGCCTCCGCGATCCCGCGGTAATAGGCCTTGATCTCTTCGACGGTGAGCGGCTCGTAGTAAGGCGCTACCACCATCAGCGCGGCTGCCCCGGCCTCTTCCGCGTGCCGGGACAGCGCGATCGCCTCCCTGGTGGTCATCGCACCGGTGTGCGCGAGAACTGGCACGCGGCCGGCGGCCTGATCCAGGACACTGTCCAGGACCTGCCGCCGTTCCGCATTGGTCAGCGCGGCGAACTCGCCGGTCGATCCGCACGACACCAGCCCATGAACGCCGGAGACCACGGTGTGCTCGACAAGCTTGCGAAGCGCGCCGTCGGCTACGGATTCACCGTCCGCGGAGAACGGCGTGACGAGCGCCACGAGGAGTCCGTTCAATCCGCCCATGCGCGTACCTCCCTGACGAATGTCTACAATATATAATCGACTGCCGGCATTCTCAAGAGCTTCCAGGCATCGCGCCCTCAGGCCCGCTTACCTGCTCAGCGTCCTGCTCGCCGGGCGGCGCGCCGGTCCGCGCCGCCGGGTCAGGCCTCGCTGGCGTCCCATGCACCGATCGAGTCGATCAGGCTGGGGGCCGAGTGCAGGAGCTGTTTCGTGTACTCGTTGCGCGGGCTCGCCAGCAACGTCTTGGTCCTCCCTGACTCACAGATGACTCCCTGGTCCAGCACCAGAACCTCGTCCGCGACCGTGGCCACGATGCCCAGGTCGTGGGTGATGAACAGCAGGGACAGGCCACGCTCCTGACGGAGGTCACGAAGGAGCTCGAGGATCCGCGCCTGCACCGAGACATCCAGGGCTGATGTTATTTCGTCGCAGACGATCACGTCCGGTTCTGCGGCCAGGGCCCGGGCGATGGCGACCCGCTGGCGCTGTCCGCCGGACAGCTCGCGCGGGTACCGGCCCGCGTACCGCGACGGCAGCCGGACGGCGTCGAGCAGCGACTGCACCTCGCCCGCGGCGGCGCTGCGGCTCAGCCCGCGCAGGATTCTGGAGGGCCGGGGGCTGCGAGAGGCTCGCCCTCGAGCAGGACCTGCCCGCTCCAGGTGGGGTGCAGGCCGGCCAGCACTCTTGCGATCGTGGTTTTGCCGCTGCCTGACTCCCCCACCAGGGCCATGCACTCGCCGCTGCGGATGGCGAAAGAGATCCCGTTCGCAGCGACGACATTTCCGCTGCGCGTTCGGTGCTCGGCGCGAAGGTCGACGACCTTCAGGAGCACGGGCTTGGTGAGGTCGGCCGCCTCCCGCTCCGCCGCTGCCACCTGGGCGGCCCAGTCGACGGGACCGGTCCGCGTCCATTCCGGGCATCGCACGTAATGGTCCGGCCCCTGGAGCTCGAGCACCGGGAGCCCGGCGTCGCAAGCCTCCACATGCTGCGGGCAGCGCGGCGCGAACGGGCAGCCCGGCGGGCGGTCGGCGATGTCGACCGGCGCGCCCGGCATCACCTCGAGCACCCGGGCGACGACGTGATCGGGTGTCGCCGCCATCAGGCCACGGGTGTAGGGGTGCCGGGGCCGGCGCAGCACCTCGTCGGCCGGGCCCTCTTCCACAATGTAGCCGCCGTACATCACCACGATGCGATCCGCAATGTGCGCGGCGACGGCGAGGTCGTGGGTGACGTAGAGCATCGCCACATGCTCTTCCTCCCGAAGCCTGAGCAGCTCATTGAGGATGCGGGCCTGGGTCACCACATCGAGTCCGGTAGTGGGCTCGTCGAGGACGACTGCTTTCGGGTTTGACGCCAGGGCTGCTGCGATGCACACGCGCTGCTGCTGGCCGCCCGAGAGCTGGTGCGGAAATCGCCGGCCGAACTCCCGGGTGGCCGGCAGGCCGACACGTCCCAGCATCTCCAGCGCGAGGGCGTGGCGGTCGGTCCCTTCCCTGGTGTGGCCCCGCATCGTGTCAGCAATCGCGTCGGCGACGCGCATCGAGGGATTCAGCGCGGTGGACGGGTTCTGGGGGACGTAGGACACCTCGGTGCCGCGGATCGCGGCGAACTGAGCGGCGCCCCGGATGACTTCGCCGTCGACTGCGATGTCGCCGGCGCTGATGCTCAGACCCGGCGAGCAGTAGCCGAACGCGCTGAGCGCGGTCGTGGTCTTGCCGGAGCCCGACTCGCCGACCAGGCACACGATCTCGCCGCGCCGGAGGTTCAGCGTGACGCCATCGATCACCGTGGCGCCCTTCCTGACGCTGACACGGACCCCGTCCAGGCGCAGGACCGGTTCAGAGGCGCTGGCCATCTCAGTTACTCGATCGGTCGAGCTGCCGGACATAGGCGTCGCCCACGAGGTTCACGCCGATGATGAGCATCGCCAGCACGATCGACGGGCCCAGGATGGCCCACGGGTTGCTCGCGATCACCACGCGGTTCTCGGAGACCATGAGCCCCAGGTCGGGCGTGGGCGGCTGGATGCCGACACCCAGGAAGTTGACGCTCGCGACAAGAATGATCCCCCAGCTGAACCGCAGCCCGAGGTCTGCGGTGATGATGCCGCTGATGTTGGGGAGCACCTCGCGCGCCAGCAGGGAGCGAGTGGGCTCGCCGCGCGCGATCGCGGCCTCGACGTAGCCGCGGGTGAACACCTCGAGAGTGGCCGACCGGACGATGCGCGCGACGCCGGGCAGCAGAACCAGAGACGTCGCCAGGACCAGCACCAGCGAGCCGCTGCCGAAGCCGGTCACGAGCAGCAGGATGACCAGCAACGCGGGCACTGACAACAGGACGTCGACGCTTCGCATCAGGATGGGATCTATCTTTGACCGGCTGGAGCCCGCGATGAGGCCGATGACACCGCCTACCGCGTAGGTCAGGATCGTGGCCAGCCCGGCCAGGACGAGGGTCGAGCGGCCGCCGTACAGAACCCGGCTGAGCACGTCGCGGCCGATAAAGTCCAGGCCCAGCAGGTGGCCAGGCCCGGGAGGCGCTCCCGGAATCCCCAGCGTCTCGGTCGGGCTGTACGGTGCGAAGAAGCGGCCGAATATCGCGATGAACACCGCGATCAGGAGCACCACGAGGCCCACGCGCCCGCCGTTGGTGCGGAGGATCCCGGACAGGATGTTCCGGGGCCCGCGCGTCACGGAGGCCAGCGCGCTCACATCAGCTCCGTTCGCAGCTTGGGCACCATGAAGGTCACCAGCAGGTCGGCGGCAATATTGATGGCCGTGTACAGGGCGGCCAGGATGATGGACGCCGCCAGGATCTTGTTGGTGTCGCGGGCCAGGACCGCGTTGACGAGGTAGACCCCGATACCGGGGTACGCGAACACCGATTCGACGACGATGATGCCCCCCACGAGGTACTGGAGGTTCTGGGCGATCGTCTGAATGCTGTTCGCCACGGCATTGCGCATCCCGTACCGCACGAGCACGCGGCGCTCGCTGATCCCGTTCAGCCGGGCGAACTGGACGAAGTCCGTCTGGAGCACCTCGATCATGCCCAGCCGGGTCTGCCGTACCCCTGAGCCGACCGCGACGATCAAGAGCGTCAGCACTGGCAGCACCAGGATCTTGGGCGTGCTCAGCGGGGACGCGCCGGGTGCGACGAGGGACACGGGCGGCAGCACGTGCAGCACGGTGAAGAAGATGTAGATGAGCAAGGCCCCGGTCACGAACTCAGGCAGCCCGGCCAGGACCAGCGACGGGGCGGAGATCGCGTGATCGAGTAGTTTGTCGGCCTTGACACCGGCCAGGCCGCCGAGCAGGAGCGTCAGCGGGATCAGCAGGATCGCGGTGATCCCGCCCAGCAGCAAGCTGTTCAGCAGGGGATCCGTGAGCGTGCTCGCGATGGACGGATTGGGCTGCTTCTGCGCGAGCGCCACCGCCGAATTGCCCAGATCGCCGTGCAGCATTCCGGTGAGCCAGCTGAAGTACTGCTCGACGAGCGGCCGGTTCAGGCCGAGTTGCTCCTGCAGGGCGGCCACGGTCTTGGGGGTGCCGTTCTTGCCCAGGATGACGGTGACCGCGTTGCCCGGTATGACGCTCGTGCAGATGAAGATCAGCATGGACACGACCAGGAGCGTGATGACGGCCGCGCCCACCCGCTTCAGCACGAAGACGAGTACCGGATGAGACCGGGACCGCGCCGCGCCGCCGGGCACAGGAGGGGGCGCGGGCGGCGGGCCGGACACCGCGACCGGAGTGACCACTCCTCCTCCTGGTTCAGAGCCGGGGCCTGAGCTCGCCAATCCTCGCGACCTGACGCGGGTCGATCAGGAGCTGGCGATCCACCCGTCATGGAAGCGCCAGTTGTTGAAATTAAAGGCTGACGACGCTTTGAGCCCGCGAACATTGTTGGCCGCGAAGTCGATGTACGGCAACCACCCCCAGACGACGTAGCCGCCCTGGTCGAACTGCTCCCGCTGGACCTGCTGCCACAAGCCGGCCGCCTTCGCGCTGTCGGTCGCGGCCTCGGCTGCCAGGATGAGAGACGTGGCGGCCGAGCCCCCGGGCCGCTGCTGGCCCCAGTGGGTGTCCCAGTACGGCGCGTTCTGCTGGATCAGCGAGCGATACTGGCCCGTCAGGGACGGAAGAGCCTGTGCTATCTGAAGGCAGAAGGGCCGGGTGTAGGCGCCGCCTGCGGACGTCCAGTAGTTGCCCGGCTGCAGGACCTTCAGCTGGATGTTGATGCCTGCGGCCTTGGCCTGCTGGGCCCAGATCGTGGAAGACTCGATCATCCCGGGCAGGACGTTCGCGGTCGGCAGCGTGTAGGTCGTGCCGGCCACCCCCGCCTGCTTGAAGAGGGACTTCGCCTTGTCCACGTCGTAGTCGGACTTGAGGCTGGTGTCGAAGAACTGGGTGTTCGGTCCCTGCAGGTCATTGCCCACCGAGCCGAAGCCGCCGAGCGCGCCGTTGATGAGTTCCTGCCTGCTGGTCATGAGCTTGAAGGCCTGACGCACCCTGTTATCGGCGAACGGGCCTGTGTCCACGCGCATGCCGAACGCGTACGTGTTGGAGGCACTGGGTGACTGCAGAATCTGTACCTGCTTGGCGGACATCTGCTGCCGGACCTGCTGCAGGGCGGGGCTCGCGAGCAGGTTGATCTGCTTGCTGAGCAGAGCGTTCAGCATGGCGTTGCTGTCGGTGAAGGAGGAGTCGATGACGAGGGTGTCGACATACGGCTTTCCCTCCTGCCAGTAGTTCTCGTTCCGCACGAAGACACTCTTCTGCCCGGGCGTGAACGACTGGTACTTGAACGGCCCGGTGCCGATCGGGTTCTTGGCGGTGCTCGCGGCGGTGGCACCCTCCTGGAGCACGCCGAAGTTGAACCACGCGAAGATGGTGGGGAACTGCGCCGACGGGGTCACGAGGGGGATCTGGACCGTCAGGTTGTCTACGGCCTTCACGCCCTTGAAGTCGACGAGCCCGGCCAGGAACGACGAGGAATAGTTCTTGTTCGGGTCGCTCCACAGCGTCTTGATGTTGTACACGACGTCGTTGGCCCCGAAGGGCTTTCCGTCGTGCCACTGGACGCCGTCGCGGAGCTTGAACGTCCACACCGTGGCGTCGGCGTTGGGCTCGGCGGACAGGGCGAGACCCGGCACCAGCGGGTACAGATTGTGCCCCGCGCTGGGGTAGAAGAGGAGGTCGTAGAGGGCGTAGTCGCGAGCGCAGTCGGGGTTGGGAATCGCCGTGCCGGGGAAGAGGTTCTCCTCGCTGCCCTGGGTCAGCACGCCCAGGGTGAAGGTGCCTCCCCGCACCGGGGTTCCGCCGGGGAGTGCCGCGGCTGCGCTCGCCGCGCTGCTCGAGGGGGACGACCCCGAACCGCTGGAACACGCGCTCAGCAGTCCGGTCGCGCCCAAGGCCGTGATGCCGGCCGCGCCGAGCAGGAAACCGCGGCGGGACAGGTTCATCCGGTCGGCCTCTGCCTCACGAGCGAGCCGGTCCAGGTTCGTCAGTTGCTCATCGCGGCGAGTCATCGCAATCCCCTGAAGACCTCGGATACGTTGAATAATCGTCGATTGTCCACAATGTGTTGCATGCTAGCCAGGTGGCCAAGAGGGCGCAAGACCAGTAACGATTCCGTTACCTGCCCCGGCAGCCACCGGACCTGGGTGAGTCCGGCGCCGTCGCGATGGGCACGCGTGCCCCGGCCGCGGTCAGTCGGCAACCTGGCGCAGCAGACTCCGGCCGATCCCGAGAACCGGCTCGAGGACTCCTGACGAGAGCTCCTCAGCGGACTGATCGAAGGGCACGGGCGCCCGCTGCTGCTCCGGGTAGCCGACCGCAGCCCTGACGTCGGGGTGCATGGTGTAGGCGCCCGCGGCAATGGAGGCGATCAGTTCGAAATCAGCTCCGGCCGCTGACGCGAGCCGGCGCAGGCTGCCCTCGACATCGCCGGCGTCGATGGCGGCGAGTGCTCCGACGACTGGGTCCATCATTCTGCAGCGGGCCCGGGCGGCCCGCAGCGTCCACTGGGCGAAGCCGTCGAGCTCGGTCGGCACGAGGGCTCCCTGGGAACTCGCCATCAGCACGTCGGCGATGCGGCCGAGCAGGTCGGCATGCGCCGGGGTCAGCTCGTTCATGCCCGTAGTTCTGCGGAGTTGGCCGCGATGTACTGGGCGGTGCGCAGGGCGAGGGCGGTGATGGTGGCGGTCGGGTTGACCGCGCCACTGGTCACGAACAGGCTTCCGTCGACGACGAAGACGTTGTCCACGTCATGGAGCCGGCCGAATCTGTTCGTGACCGAGCTGCGCGGGTCGTCCCCCATCCGGGCGGTGCCCATCAGGTGGCCGGGCTGGTCCAGCCAGAGCCGCTTAGTGAACAGGCGGCGGGCTCCCGCGGCCTGATGCGCCTCGGCCGCCCGCTCGAGGTTGAAGTCGAGCATGCTGTTGGTGTTGTCGCTGATCGTATAGTCGATCTTCGGCGCCGGGATGCCGTCACTGTCCACCGTTGTCGCGCTGAGGGTCACCCGGTTGGTCTCCTCCGGAAGATCTTCAGTATTGACGGCCCACAGCATCTGCCTGCCCGAGAAGGCAAGAGCGTCATGGGCGTGATCACCCCATCTGGTGTCGAAGGGTTCCCCGGAATTGAGCTCCAGCGTCGAATACACGCCAGGGAGCGGCATGAGGTTCCACTTCGAGCCTCGCACGAAGTCGTGCTCTGGCCTGGTGTTGTAGAACTCCAGTGAGTACATGAGCTCCCCGGCCGGACCCCGGTAGCTCTCGATCGGGTCGTCGTAATAGCCGGTGACCGTTCCATTCGGGTGCAGCATGAGGTTCCGGCCCACGAGGCCGGACGAGTTGCCGAGGCCCTCCGGGTGCTGAGCACTGGCGGAGAGCAGGAGAAGCCGGGCCGTACCGATCGCGTTTGCCGCGAGGACGACGATGTCGGCCCGCTGCACGTGCACGCGCCCGTCGCGGTCGATGTATTCCGCCCCGGTGGCACGCCCCGTCTGGTCGGTAAGAACCTGCCGGACCCGCGCTCCGGTGACAAGCCGCGCCCCGTTCGCCAACGCTGCCGGCCAGAAGGTCAGGTCGAAGGACGACTTGGCGCCTTCCGGGCAGCCCCACTCGCATGTTCCCCATCGCGCGCATCCCGGCCGCTCGCCGAAACGCTGGGGCGGGATGGCCTGCGAACCCGGCCACCAGTGCCACCCGAGGCTGTTCATGCCCGCGGCCGCCCGAAGCCCGGCCTTGCCGATCGGCAACGGGGCGAACTGGAACAGGACATCAGCGGGCCGTGCCGGGTCGCCTTCGAGCCCGGACACACCGATGAACGCGTCGACCTGGTCGTAATAGGGCGCGAGTTCTCTGTAGCTGATCGGCCAGTCACTCGCCACCCCGTCGAGCGTTCGCACCCGGAAGTCGCTGGGCAGCAGGCGGTGCCACTGGGCGCCGTAATAGACGCTCGTGCCGCCAACCGCACTGAGCATGACCGGGTGCAGGTCGGCGGGCCCGTCATCGATCGGGTAATCGGCCGGGCGCCGGCGGACATTGGGATCGTGGTGCCACCGGTCCTGCACCAGCAGCTCCCACTCCGGGAAGTTGGCGGGCAGGTCAGCGGGGTTGATCCAGTCGCCCTGCTCGAGGCAGACAACCTTGAACCCCCGCGCGGACAGAGTGTGCGCAACGACGGAACCTGAAGGCCCGGCGCCGATGACCAGGACGTCAGTGCGGTCGCTTCCGGGAGCGGTCATGATCTAGCGCGCTCCAAAGCGGCTGGGAAACAGTGGTCGGTAACATATTGTCGACATCCGGCGCTGTCAATCCGGTGCCCGCGGGCCGCTCGCGCAGGCTGACCTTCTGCCCGTCAGGCGCCGACCGAGAACAACGGCTCTCCGAGCGCAGACGGGTCGACTTCGATGCCGAGCCCGGGCCCGGTGGGGGCGGAACCCCGGCCGTTGACCGACCGGGGCCGGTAGCCGGCGACGTGACCGTCCGTCCAGTCGTTCATGAACGACGTCATGAGCAGGCTCTGCGGACGGGTGCTGGCCGCGAGGTGACTGACGGCAGCTGTGATCACATCGCCTCCCCACATGTCCTCGACCGACACCATCAGGTTGAGTTCCTGCATCACGTCGCGCATCCGCGCGGCGGCGGTGAGACCCCCGACCCGGCTGATCTTGACGTTGACCGACGAGACACCGGCCGACTGCTTGGCTTCGTAGACGTCGGACAGGGTGACGATCGACTCGTCGAGGACGAGCGGGAGCCTGCTGCCGCGCGAGGCGAGCGCGCTGTCCTCGGTCGTGCGGCACGGCTGCTCGATGAACACAGGAAGGTCGGCCATGGAGTTCATGGTGATCCGCGCGTCGAGCAGGCTCCAGCCGCCGTTGGAGTCTGCGATGACGATCGTGTCGCCGGCCGCCGCTGCGACGACTGCCCTGGTACGGGCGTCATCGTCGCGCGGGTCGTTGCCCACTTTCAGCTGGAACCGGTTGATCCCCGCGCCCCGTCGCCGTCGGACAAACGAGGCCATCGACTCGGGCGTGCCCAGCGGCACGGCCTCGTAGAGGGGAAAGTCCTCCTGGAGCACGCCGCCGAGCAGCGCGGCGATCGGCAGCCCCACCGCCTTGCCGCGGATGTCCCAGCACGCGATGTCGACGGGGCTCTTGGCGTACTGGTGCCCCATGAGCGCCGCGTCCATCACCTGCGTGACGCCCGAGACGTTCGTGGGGTCGAGCCCCAGCAAGTGCGGCGCCAGGAACCGCAAGGCGGTGCGGACCCCCTCGGCAAAAGCGGGAAGGTAGGTCGAGCCGAGGGGCGTGATCTCGCCCCAGCCGTCGGGCCCGTCGTCGGTCCGCAGCTGTACGAGCGTGCCGGTCTGCGATACTGCCGCGCGCCCGCCCGACATGACGTACTCGCCGTGGGCGTACCTGAGCTCGTACCCGAATGCATGCACCCCGACGATCTTCACGCACTGCCCTCTCTTCCTGGCCCGGAAAAAGCTACCCGCAGCATGCCACCAGCGGGAAGACCTCAGTCATGAGACCCGGCGGCGCAGCTCGGTCAGGCGCGTGCCGCGCGCCTCCGGCTGTCGGCCTGCGCGGCCGAGGGGCCTGCGCCGTGGATGTGGTGGCTGAGGGCGGCCGTGATCGCGTTCATGTCGCCGGTCTGGATGACCTTGAAAAGCGTGGCGTGGTCGCGCGCGACCTCCATCGGGTTCTCGAACTGCCGGAGGTCAACTGCGAGAAACAGCCGGAGCTGGGCCTCCCAGCTGTTCCACAGGTCAAGCAGCAGCTTGTGGTCAGCCGCCTCGTAGAAGAGCTTGTGCAGGGCAAGGTGGGCGTCGATGCACCCGGTCACGTCGCCTGCCGCCGAAGCGGCCTTCATCTCGGCTACCACTGCCTTGAACTGGGGGCGGCCGGCCCGCCGCAGCCATGCGAGTGATCGCTCGACAGCGAATGGCTCGAGGCGAAGGCGGAGGGTGGCAATCTCCTCGACGACCTTCGGACCGACTTCCGCGACGAAGGCTCCCCGGAAGGGAACCTTGACCACGAGTCCCTCTTCCTCGAGCTTGCTCAGCGCCTCGCGCAAAGGCGCCCGGCTGACACCCAGCTCGGCCGCGACGTGCGCCTCGCGAAGCTGCGATCCCGGGGCCAGTGTGCCGTCCAAGATCGCCTTACGGATGACGGCGACAACGGTGTCAGGAGTAGTTCTCTGCTGGAGCCGTTCGAAGGCCACGGATCACCCTCCCCGGCTTTCCGCCCGCCGAAGCTCCGTCGACGATCGACAGCATACTGGATTAGCGGCACATCGAGGGCCTGCCCGTGCCGCTGGTGGCCCACGGTCACACCGAGCAATGCTGCCGGGAATCTTCAGCCGGGCCAGGGCTTAGGTCACCCGCGTGGCCGAGGGTTCCGTCAGCCGGCCGCGCGGGCAGCCCGCGACGCCGGCCTTGCCTGGTAAGGGTCATTAGGTCTACTATTTTTACCTAATGACCTTCAACTGAGCCAGCCGGCCGGGCACCGCCCCCGAGCACACCGCGGAGTAAGCCCTCGCGCCCTGGGTAAGGAACTGCGCCCATGGACCCCTCACCGCGACCGGTGGGCTCCGCGGCCAGGGCGGCCAGGGTAGCCATCATCGGGTCCGGCTTCAGCGGCATAGCCGCCGCCGTGGCCTTGAAGCGGCAGGGGATCTCCGACTTCACGATCTTCGAGCTCTAGGTACCCCGGCGCCGAGGTCGACCTCGAGTCGCACATCTACTCCTTCTCCTACGCCCGCTCCGACTGGACCCGCACCCATGCCCGCTGGGACGAGCTGCAGCGCTACCTGGAGTCCGTCGCCGACAGGTTCGGGCTCCGGCCGCACCTGGTCATGAACGAGAAAGTGGAGAGCGTCACCTGGGCCGAAGAGCGGGGCGAGTACGACATCGTTACCTCATCCGGAGCACCGCACGGCGCCTTCCAGGCGGTCATCAGCGCCGTGGGCTTCCTCAACATCCCCCTCATCCCGCCCTTCGCCCAGGGCGAGACCGACTTCCGCGGCGTCATCTGCCACACATCCGCCTGGCCCGAGGACCTGGACCTGACCGGGAAGAAGGTAGCCGTGCTCGGCACCGGTTCCTCGGCGGTCCAGGTCGTGGCCGAGGCGGCCAAGTGCGCGGCGGAGCTGAAGATTTTCCAGATCGAGCCCAACTGGCTGCTGCCCAAGGGCAACCGCGACTTCACCGCCCGGGAGCGCAGGCTGAACCGCAACCCGCTGGTCTACGAGTGGCGCCGCCGCAGGCTCTACCTGCAGTACGACCTGCGGCAGGTCCGGGCCAGCCATGCCCGGCGCGGCGGCCGCGCCAACAAGCGGCGCCACCGCGCCGCCCGGGCCTTTCTCGAATCCTCCCTGGCCAGCCGGCCCGACCTGCGTGAGCTGCTGACCCCCGACTTTCCGGTTGAGGCCCGGCGCACGGTCATCAGCGACACCTATTACGCCGCCCTCTGCCTGCCGAACGTGCAGCTCATACCCCATGCCGTCAAGGGGCTGACCTCATCAGGCGCCATCGACGCCAACGGTGACCAGCATGAATTCGACGTGATCGTCCTGGCCACGGGTTTCGACGCCGCGAACTACCTGGGCAACTACCGGGTCATCGGCGTCAACGGCGTCGAGCTGCACGAGCAGTGGGCGGGCGAGCCGCAGGCGTTCTTCGGCCTCATGGTGCCGGGCTTCCCGAACTTCTTCATGATGTACGGGCCCAACACCAACAGTGCCCCGCTCGTCTCGTTCTACGAGGCCCAGGCCCGTTTCGCCGCCAGGACCATCCGCCACCTGAGAACGCACCAGCGGCGTGCCGCCGAGGTCCCGCGGCTGGCCAGCACTCTCTACAACGACTGGCTGCAGCCACGGCTGGCCAGGACCGTCTTTGCCACGACGACCAGCTACTTCCGGGCCGGCACCGGGCGCATCGTCTCCCAGTGGCCGTTCAGCGCCACGTTCTACATCACCGCGACCCGCGTGCTCCGGCGGATAGCGCTCAGGTACCGGTAGCGTCCCGCCGCCGGGCCACATGAAGGACCGCACCCCAGTGCCGCCGCAGGCGGCCGTCGGGACGCTCGGCCAGGCGGCGCCGGATCTCGCCGTAGAGACGGTCCCGCTGCCACCCGGCCATGTCGATGTGACCGGAGAACGTGTCGAGCAGGCGGATGTACTCCTCGGCGGTGTACCCGATCTCCCAGTCGAAGCGCCGCACCGCGACGCCGGTGAACAGGCCGCTGTCTTCTATCTCCTCCCGCTCGTCAGGCAGGTCGGCGGGCTCCAGGAAGGTCCAGCCCCCGGGCAGGCCCTCGCCGATCTCGTCGTATACATCCTGGATTTCGCGGAAGAACGGGTCACCGCTCGCGGGCACGACGTGCGTGGCGGCCCAGAACGCGAGATGGCCACCGGGCCGGAGCACGTCCCATGCCTTCCGGTACCGGACAGCCGGGTCAATCCAGTGCCAGGCCGTGGCCGCGAAGACCAGGGCGAAACTGACCTGCGGCGGCGGCGGCCAGGACTCGAATCCGTGGTTGACGACCTCCACGTCGGGGAAACCGGCGAGGTGGCGCCGGGCCTCGGCGGCCAGGCCGCTTCCGAGCTCGACACACGTGACCGGGAAGCCGCGCCGGGCGAGCGGAATGGTCGCCTTGCCGGTGGCGCAGCCCACCTCGAGCAGCCGGTCCCCGGGGCTGAGGCCGGCCAGCCGCACGAGCTCGTCGTAGAGCTCACCGGGGTACTCGGGCCGCGCCTGGTGGTAAAGCTGGGCGGCGGAGTCGAACGTCACCCGGAGTCGTTCTCTGTTATCGGCCACAGGCAACCATTATCGCCAAGTCCAGGCCCCGCCACCCTGCGGCGCTCCACGTTAACCCGGCTCCGGCACCAGCCTCCACCGCTGCTACCCCGGAGACCGGCCCAACCCGCACAATGAGAGCCGTGCTGGATGCGCGCCTTGTTGGCTACTGGTCGGACCAGGACCTCTACCAGGGCGCCATGGAGGCCGCCGACATCGCATTCTGTCCCGACCGGACAGGCTGGACCTACTGGTCCAGAGTCGGCGGCGCTTTCTTTGTCCTGCGCTTCAGCTGGCGCACCGCGCCCGGCCACGAGCTCACCCTCGACCTGTACGAAAAGCTGTCGGGCACCTGGGACCTGGACGGTCATGCGACCCGGCACCACGTCGAAAGCCAGACCGCCTACGGCCAGCAGCTCGTCCTCGCCTACGAGATCCGCGCAGGACAGGACGCCGCCAGGAGGCCAGCCACGCTGCTCGAACTCGACCAGCCAGTCAGCATGGGCACCATCGGCGACCGGTTTGCCTTCAAACGAGAGCTGGCCGAGGCCGAGCACGACCCGACGACCCGCAGTCCCCGGGATCCGTCAGGCAGCACCTGATCCGTTCTCATTTCCGTCACGCGCCATGGCTACGCCGCCCCGGCGATGCCGATCAAGTTGCCCTCTGGATCGGTGAAGTGACCGACCACGAGGCCTGTCGGGGCCCGGACGGGGCCCATACGGCGCGTTCCGCCGAGGGCTTCGGCCTTCTGGAGCGCGGCCTCCACATCGGGAACGCCGACGTAGAAGATCACGTGGCTGTCATAGCCCGGACCGCCCCCGACACCACCAGGGATCCCAGTCCCGTCGCTTGTTGTGTTGCGCTCAACGAAGCCGTAGTTCGCCGGTTCGGAGACCGCCTCCGCGACCGGGGAGCTCGTGTCGAACGCCCATCCGAACAACTCTCCGTAGTAGTTCCTCAGCTCGTGCGGGTTCTTCCCGATGACCTCGAAGTGCACGACTGGCTGTCCCATGATTAGCCCTTTCCGCGCTAGTGGTCCCGGCGCCTACGGGTGCGTGACCTACCCCTAAGTGACCGGTAGTCGGCATGAGACTCATCGCTCGCCGGGATGAGGCGGTGGCTCCCCGGCTGACTCCCGAAGACCTACCAAGGTCCGCGATGTTGATCAACCTTGCGCCTAAGGCGCGCGACTGGCAGCCACTTTCGGAGGAGGAGCAGAAGAAGATCGCCGCTGGCTTCCAGGCGCTGAACCAGGTCCCGGGCGTCACCACTGCGCCAGGCCGAATCCCAACCGAAAACCATGATGCGCAGTTACTCAGTTAGTTACTCACTGCCGCTGGGGCACCGAGCCCGGAAGTGCGATGTGCCCTGTGACGTGGTCGGGGTGGCCGGATTTGAACCCGGCGGCCTCTTCGTCCCGAAGCCAAGTTCATAGCTTCTCATGCTGGGCGTGCATGGGGATCTGGCCTGGTGAGCGTGTCCGCAGACGTCCGTAGAAGTCCGTGCCGGGACGAGGCGATCGTCACTCAGTTAGTCACTCGGCTGAGCGGCCGGGGCGGGGGATGGCCGCCCTGCGGTTACCCAGTCGCCGCCCGGCCCAGCCCGCGGCGGCCGTGCACATCACCACGAGAAGAAGGAGTACCCAGATAACTCGGCGCAGACGTTCATCGGCATTGCCGCCGACCGCGAGGAAAGCAATGCCGCTGGCACCGATGCCGACGGCGACACCCTTCAGCAGCGTGCGAAGGTCGTCTCGTTCGGCTGACGGTGCTGGCTGGCGCATGCCCGCGAGGCGCGCGTCAACGCGGGCGTCGATTTCCTTGTCGACCTTCTCGATGAACGATGCCACCACCGCGTCGCTGTACTCCGGACCTAGCTCATCGTGCGCCGCAGCGGCGGCGTAGATTTCCTGGCGGGACAACGGGGAGTCACTCATGCAGAAAGCGTAGCTCCGTCGGCGCAGGCAAGGCATCAGCCGGACAGCTCGCGTGGAACACAGCTGGGGATTGTAAAGGCGGGGAGCTGTAGTCACTCACCAGCAATTAGGGTCAGTACGAGTATTCGACAAATCAAACTACCTGGTCGGGGTGGCCGTGTCGAAGTTCCACCCGGCTGGCGGCCGGTTTCTGGTCAAGGATTACCCGAAGGACCGCGAGTATCGTCGGCTCAAGCTGACCCGGCGGATCGCTGAGAAGCTCCGGGACTCCGGGACACCGACGGCCACATCTCACGGACTGGTTCCGCAACCAGGTCTGGACGGCTGCGCTCGCGGAGGCAGGGGTGGGCAGCGGTACGGCCGCACGACTGCGCCACGCACATGCCTCGTGGCTCCTCGCGGGCGGCGCAGACCTCTAGGCGGTGAAGGAGCGGCTAGGTCATGCTTCGATCGCAACGACCGAGAAGTACCTGCACAAACTCTGCCCGACGCTGACGGCTCCACGCTCGACGCCTTCACCAAGGTCCGCAACCGGGCCGTGGCCAGCAGGTCGGCCCATCCTCGCAGGGCGCGCTAAAGGTCGTACGCACCGCCCTTCACGTCACTGAGGAAGTCGTGCCACATGGCGGGTGATGTCCTCCGGTTCCTCTAGGAACAGAGCGCTGGCCATGTTCTCGAGGTAGACCACGTCTGGGTCAATCGGTTCGGGGAAGCCGAGGATCTCAAACGAGCCGACTGCCCGGTCTCGATTCGGGTCACTTTGGTCGGGTGCCATTCCAGCCTTGCTGCGACATCGTCGCGGGTCAGCCCCGACTCGGAGCGCGGCAGCACTACCCCGGCTTGGGCGTGCCTCTGGTGCGTTACAGCCCAGCGGGCACTGGCTGCGGCACCGTTCCGGTGATAGCGGGATCGCCGTTGAGGGGCAGGCTGGCGGTGAACACCGCTCCGCCGTCCGGGTGGTTGCCTGCTTCGATGTGCCCGCCGTGCAGCTGCGCGTTCTCCCAGGCGATCGCCAGGCCCAGGCCACTGCCCTCAGAACGGGCGCGTGCGGTGTCGGCCTTGAAGAACCGGTCGAACAGGTGCGGGATCGCGGCTTCTGGCAGCCCGGGCCCGTGGTCGCGCACTTCCACGGCCAGTTGCCCGCCGCCCCGGCCCGGCGGCTCGGCTCTGGCTGTCACGGTCACGGGCGGGCCGCCGTGGCGCAGCGCGTTGCCGACGAGGTTGGCGATGATGATGTCGAAGCGGCGGCGGTCCAGCCGCGCGATCAGCCCGGCAGGCACGTCGGTGGACACGTCCGTCCAGCCCCGTGCCCTCAGGCACCCGGATACCGCGGTTGCGACGTCGGTGTCATCGGCTACCAGTTGGGCGGTGCCGGCGTCGAAGCGGGAAATCTCGATCAGGTCCTCGACCAGCCGGTTGAGGTGGAAGATCTCCTGGCGAACCAGCCGGGCAGCGGCCGCGGCGTCCCCGGTCAGGCCCGGGTGCCCGGGCAGGATGTCGGCCACGGCGGTCATCGCGGTCAGCGGGGTCCGCAGCTCGTGGGACACGTCACCGGCGAACTGCCGGGCCCGGGCCCCCATCCGCTGCAGCTCACCCACCTTGTCCTCCAAGGCGGAAGCCATCCCGTTGAACGAGGTGACCAGCTGGGCGAGTTCGTCCCGGCCCCGCGGCTGGATCCGGACCGACAAGTCCCCGCCGGACATCTGCTGCGCCGCCCGGGCCAGCCGCCGCACCGGCCCCAGCACCCGCCGGGACGCGGCGAACGCCAGCCCGGTGATCGTCGCCAGCAGCAGCCCAGACGCGGCCAGGACGAAGGCGAGGGCGGTGGCCCGTGCCGGGGCGTCAGGGCCCCACGGGGGCCGTAGGCCTGTCCCCGGCACGTACGACCCGAGCAGGTGGCTGATCAGGGCGGGCCGGATCAGTTTGCCCAGCGACGGGTAGAACGGGACGATCAGGTTGGCCACCCACGCCGACGCCAGTGCCGACAGCAGCGCCACCACGATGAACGCGATGATCAGGCGCGTGCGCATCGCCAGTCTCCCCTCTGCCTGTCATACCGGCCCGAACCGGTACCCGAAGCCGCGCACCGTCTGGATGTAGCGGGGCTCGGACGTGCCGGTTTCGATCTTCGCCCGCAGCCGCTGCACGCAGGCATCCACCAGCCGGGAATCCCCCAGGTAGTCGTGCTCCCACACCAGGTCAAGCAGCTGCTGCCGGGAGAATACCTGCCGCGGTGAGCCGGACAGGACCAGCAGCAGCCGCAGCTCGGTGGGGGTCAGCGAGATCTCCCGGCCACGCAGGGCCACCGTCAGCGAGCTGCGGTCGATTACCAGCTCGCCGTGGGTTTCCGCTGGCGAGCCGACCCGGGCCTGCCGGCGCAGCACCGCGCGGATCCGTGCGTCGAGCACCCGCGGCTCCACCGGCTTCACCACATAGTCGTCTGCCCCGGCCTCCAGGCCCCCCACGATGTCGAAGTCGTCGCCGCGGGCGGTCAGCATGATGACCGGGGCGTCGCTGCCGCGGCGCAGCCGCCGGCAGACCTCGAAGCCGTCCAGGCCCGGCAGCATCACATCCAGCACCACGACGTCCACCGCGGCCTCCGAGATGGTGTTCAGCGCTGCCTCACCGGTTCCGGCGAGGCGCACCTGGTAGCCGAGGCGGCGCAAGGCCAGCTCCAGGCCCTGCCGGGCAGCCGGATCGTCCTCGACCAGCAGCACCGTAGTCATCGCCCGCCATTATGGCGGTTGCCGCTGCTCACAGCGGCACTCCAGGCGCCCCGCCCGGCTCACGGCCTGTTACATTCATCTCCCTGACGGTGCGGCACCGATGTCACGAGGCTGTGCGCCGGCTGTCACAACCGTGTCACAGGGGCCCCGCCTGACCGGGCCAGGGCGTCGCTGACCAGCAGGTCGAGGAGTTCGGGGTAGGGCAGGCCGACGGCAGCGAACATTCTGGGCACTTGTGAGTGTTCGGTGAAACCGGGCATGGTGTTGACCTCGTTGAGCAGCGGACCCTCCGCGGTGAGGAAGAAATCGATCCGAGCGACCCCGGCGCAGCCGAGCGCACCGAACATCGTGACAGCCGCGGTTTCGAGCGCGGTGCGGTCAGCGTCGCTGAGGGCAGCGGGGACCCGCAGGTCAGCCTGGCCACCGTACTTGTCCTGGTAGCCGAAGATCCCCCCACCCGCGATCTCCAGGGCCGGCGCGACCATGCGGGTCCCGTCGGGCCGGCCCAGGACGGCAAGGTCAATCTCGCGGCCGGTGATGACCTCTTCGGCCAGCACCCGGTCATCCAGCGCGAACGCGGCCGCAAGGGCCCCGGGCAGTTGGGCTGGTTCCCCGACGAGGGTGACACCCCGGCTGGAGCCGGCGGCGACGGGCTTGACCACGACCGGGCGGATCCAGCGGTAGCCGGCCGCTGTGGCGCCGGTCAGCAGGACCGCCGGGGCGGTTGCGATCCCGCAATCGGCAGCGATGAGCTTGGTGACGTGCTTGTCCATTCCCAGCGCGCCTGCCTGCAGGCCCGAGCCGACGCAGGTGATACCGGCGAGACCGCACAGTGCGGCGAGGGTGCCGTCCTCCCCGTGCGGGCCGTGCACGACCGGAACGACAGCATCGCAGCTGCTCAGGATGCGTACGGCAGTGGCGAAAGGCCGCAATCGGCCGCCGCCGTCATGCCAGGTGCCGTCAGCGCCGATCGTCAGCCGGACGACGTCGTAGCCAGTCTCCGCCAGCGCGGCGGCGACGGCTGCGGCGGAGGTGAGGGAGACTTCGTGCTCGCAGTTCTGCCCGCCGCCGATGACGGCGACCCGCGCCTTCACCGGGCACTCCCGCCGCACGCGCCGGTGACCAGCCGGCGCACCCGGGCGCCGATGCCGGTGACGATCTCGTGCTCGATCGTTCCGGCCCAGGCGGCCCAGTCCGCGACCGTGGGCTCCCCGGAAGCGCCAGGCCCGAACACGATAGCAACCTCCCCGGGGTGTACCTGCTGGCTGCGCAGGTCGATGACGGTCTGGTCCATGGAGATCAGCCCAGCCACCTGACACCGGCGACCCCGCACCATGATCTCGGCCTGGCCGGAGGCGGCGCGGGGCAGCCCGTCGGCGTAGCCCACCGGCAGCAGGCCCAGAGTCGTATCCGCTGGCGCGGCCCAGGAGTGCCCGTACCCGACGGGGCTGCCTGCCCGCACCCGGCGCACCGCCACGACCGGCGCGGTCAGCGTCAGCGCCGGGTGCAGGCGAGTCGTCCGGGAGGGGTCGATGCCGACCAGGCCGGCTCCGATGCGGCACAGGGTGTGGTGGGTGCGCGGGTTTGTCAGCATCGCCGCCGTTGCCGCCAGGTGTTGTATCGCCGGGCGCAGGCCGGCTGCGCGGGCCGTCTCCAGGCCCCAGGCGAAGCGGGCGCGGCCGGTCTCGTTGCACGGGTCGGTTGGGGTGTCGGCGCAGCCCAGATGCCCCATCAGGCCAGCGACAGTGAGCACGCCGCGCTGCTCGCCGCCGAACGCGGCCCGGCACAGCCCAGGCCACTGGGCGGGCTCGCATCCGTCCCGGGCCATTCCCACATCTAGGTGCAAGTGCAGCCGTGCGCAGCGCCCGCTTGCCCTGGCCGCGCCCACGACCGCGCTGAGGTGCCGCAGGCTGGGCACGGCGAGGTCGATGCCCGCCGCGAGCGCAAGCCCGAAGTCGGCATCCACGGGGTTGAGCCAGCTCAGCACGGGGGCAGCCAGCCCGGCCTCCCGCAGCGCCAGGCCTTCGGCGATGCTCGTCACCCCCAGCCACGTCGCCCCGTTCGCCAGCGCCGTGCGGGCCGCTTCGGCGCCGCCGTGCCCGAAACCATCCGCCTTGACCACGGCCATCACCTCAGCGCGGGTGCGGGCGGCGAAGAACCGGGTATTCGCCGCGACCGCCTGCAGGTCAACGGTGAGCACTGCGCCCTGCGCGCGATCGCTGCGGGCTGCGGCCACCGGTGCCGTAGCCACGCTCATCGGGCGACCCTGTCGGCGGCGACCGGACCATACAGCGCGGCCGGAGCGCCGGTCACCAGTGCCCAGTACCGGTCGCCGTAGCTCCAGTGCCACCACTCGGTCGGGTAGTTCACCAGGCCGGCACCCCACAGGACCCGTGCGAGCTGTTCCCGGTTCGCCCGCGCCTGCCTGCTCACCTGGGGGGCGTCGAAATAGCAGGCCCCCTCGCTCTGCTCGGGTGTCGCATCGACCGGCGTGCCGAGATCAAGCTCGCGGCCGGAGGTATCGACCAGGGTCAGGTCAGCCGCTGCCCCCGCCACATGCGGCGCCACCGCCAGCGGCGCGACGAACCGGCTGATGAGCCGTTCCAGTGCTGCTGCCCCGATGGCTGGGTGAGCTGTGCGGAGCTGCGCTGCGTACGAGCTGATGATCGCGCGCTGCGCCGCCGCTGTCCGGTAGCCATCGACGACCCGCAGGCCCACACCCTGCGGCAGGGCGTCGCGCGCCAGCGCCAGCCGCCGCGCCACCGACACCCGCACCAGCGCACGGCAGGGACCGAACGACTCGCCCAGCGCGGTCAGCGGCTCCCAGCAGTAACGGACCGGAACCGCCGAAACCCGCGGATCCGACAGCAGCACCGGCGGCTCTGGGGGCACGGTTTCCCGCTGGGCTCCGCCGCACGGCGGCAGGCCTCCAATCAGTTGCCGCAAGGCTGACTTTCCGGTCCCGTCGGGGGAAGCCAGCCCCGGGGCAGGCCGGGCATTCGTGCTACGCATGCCCGCGACAATGCGGCGCCGATGTAGTGGCAGCGTTGTAGGGCTGTCACAGTCACGTCACAACTGCCGGGTGCCTTGGGGTCTGGCCAGGACACGGAACGCAGGGCTGCACTGCCGACCGACGAGATCTCTGGCACCTCACAGCCAGCGCTGCAGGCTTGGCTCGGTTGAATGTGGCATGAGCCACAGAAGCGCTGGCATCCAGAGGGCTGAGGCCGGTGCGCTGACCCTCGCTGCGGGTGTGCCCGGTCCCCCCGCCCCACTGCGAGCAAGCGGCCTGACGGTAGCTCAGATCCGATAGCCGTCATTCCCGGGACCGCTGGTCCAGCTGCCCCGGTCTGCTGGCGGGCCCGAGCCGCGCAGCGCTCATCCCCGCGCCGTGTCATCCGCTCACGGATTTCTGTGACGCGGTTGCGACAACCAGCGGACCGTCCCAGTACATCAGGACCGCATCGTCGGGGCATGCGCGACACGAACCCGTACCGTATCCGGCCCGGCGGCAGCAGGCCGCCGCAACTGGGTGGCTCTCCCGGCCCGCGGCATGACGCCCGCCAGCGGCGCGGGGGCGGTGGCTGGCTGCGAGCGCTGGCGTTGCTGACGGTAGCCGCCGTGGCGGGCTGGTTCGCCCTGGTGAAGGTGATGGAGCCACGAGTGGCGCCATCACCGCCGCCGGTGCTGCGGCCAAGCCCCAGCCCGATAGGCTCGATCGCCTGGCCGATGGCGGGGGTGTCGGCGGCCGGGGTGTCGGCGGCCGGGTTTGCGCCGCGGCTGCTGGCGGGGCCGGGGGCACACCGGCCGGTGCCGGTGGCCAGCGTGGCCAAGCTGATGACCGCCTATGTCATCGTGCGTGATCACCCGCTGGGCGCGAGCGCGGCGGGGCCGCAGATCGTGGTGCGGCCGGATGAGGCGGCCGCGTACCCGGAGCAGGCCCGGAACGGTGATTCCCTGGTCCCGGTGATCGCCGGGGAGCAGATCAGCGAGCGGCAGGCGCTGGTGGCGCTGCTGCTGCCTTCGGCTGACAACATGGCATGGATCCTGGCGCGCTGGGACGCCGGCAGCCAGCAGGCGTTCGTGGCGAGGATGAACGCCGCCGCGCGGCGGCTCGGAATGAACGGCACCCGCTACACCGACCCGTCCGGGCTGGCGGCGTCCACGGTGAGCACCGCGGCCGACCAGGTGCTGCTGGGCAGGGCGGTGATGGCCCAGCCGGTGCTGGCGGGAATCGTGGCCACGCGCACGGCGGTGGTACCGGTGGCCGGGCCAGTGCGGAACATCAACCGGCTGCTGGGCTCCGACCAGATCGTGGGGCTGAAGACGGGCAGCACCTCGGCCGCGGGTGGCTGCGTGCTGCTGGCGGCCTGGCACCGGGTGAGCGGGCGGCGGGTGCTGGTCATCGCCGCGGTGTTCGGCCAGCCCGGCCCGCTGTCCGCCTCCCTTGCGAACGCGCTAGCAGTCGGCCAGCAACTGGTCCTGGCCGTCGATCACGCCCTCGACCATCCGGCGCGAGCCAAAAAAACGCCCCTGGCAGAAACGGCCCTACAGAAGCCCGCGCTAGGCCTCAGGGACAGGAAATTGGCCAAAGACCAGCTCGATGATGAGACACCATTGAGAACGCATCCCACTGCCAGGCGCAGCGGCCACGTGGGCGTGCCCGCGGGCCTGTCGGACAGCGCCCGGTCGGGACCGATGTGCTGCTGTCGGCCCGCGAGGTGAGCAAGCGGTATCCGGGCTTGGCGGCCTCGCCCTCGACGGGGTGAGCCTGGACATCAGGCGTGGGGAGGCCGTGGCCGTGACGGGGGCCCTCAGGCAGCGGGAAGTCGACGCTGCTGAACCTGATCGCGAGCCTGGACCGGCCCACCGCTGGCACGATCACCGTGGCTGGCGAGCGGGGGGAGGCATTCAGTGAGACCAGGGCCGCGGTCCACCGGCGGAGCCGGGTGGGGATGATCAACAGCCTGACCGGCGCTGTGCCGGTCAGGCTGTCTAGCTGGGACTCCTGGTCGGGGTGGCCGGATTTGAACCGGCGGCCTCTTCGTCCCGAACGAAGCGCGCTGCCAAGCTGCGCTACACCCCGGCGACCGCCAGAGCAGTCTAGCGGACAGTGCCCAGTGGGCGTGCTCAGGTGATCCGCGGAACCAGCGTCAGCAGCGCAGCCTCCGGTCGGCAGCAGAGCCGGAACGGGGCCCACGGCGAGGTGCCGAGACCGGCGGACACATGCAGCCACGGCCGTCCGGTGTCATCAGGGCGCCACGCGCTGCCGTCGCCGTCAGCGGGATGACGGTGCAGCCCCCGGGCCCGGGGACGGTCGATGCCGCAGTTGGTCACCAGCGCGCCGACCCACGGCAGGCAGACTTGGCCGCCGTGGGTATGGCCGGCCAGCAGGAGGTCGTAGCCGTCACTCGCGAACCTGTCCATGGTCTCGGGCTCCGGCGAGTGCATCACGCCGAGCCGCAGGTCGGCAGCTGGATCGGCGGGCCTGGCGATCTCGTCGTACCGGTCGTAGCCGATATGCGAGTCATGCACGCCGGCCACCTCGACATCCAGGTCACCGGCTTTGAGCCGCCCGCGCCTGTTGTTCGCGTTGACCCAGCCGGCCGCCTCCATGCCCGCGCCGAGTTCGGCCCACGGCAGGTCAGGAAGGCCGCGTCGCGGGTGCAGCTCACTGTCACGCCACAGGTAGCGCGCCGGGTTCCTGGGCTTCGGGGCGTATAGGTCGTTCGAGCCGTACACGAAAACCCCAGGCCGGTCCAGCAGCGGCCCGAGTGCCTCAAGAAATGGCGCCACGGATTCCGGGTGGGCAATCGAGTCACCCGTGTTAACCACCATGTCGGGCCGCAGGGCGTCAAGCGACCTGATCCACGACAGCAGCCGGTGCCGGCCCGGGGTCAGGTGCACGTCGGAGATGTGCAGGAGGCGCAGCGGCCGCGCTCCGGGGGAAAGCACGGGGACGTCATAGCGGCGCAGCGTGAACCAGTTGCGCTCGATAACCGCCGCGTAGCCGACGACGGCGGCGCCGGCCGCCGCCGTGGTCCCGAGGAGGCCTAGTGGTCGCATCCACTCATGGTGCCATGCCTTACGTGCCATTACGCCAGTGCGACGGGTGGCTGCCCAACCGCTGACGCGATGATGTGCTTCATGGCTGAACTCAAGGACCGGCTCCGCACCGATCTCACCGCCGCGATGAAGGCGCGTGACGCGGTGCGGACCAGGACGCTGCGGATGGTCCTCACCTCGATCACCAACGAGGAGGTAGCGGGAAACGCGGCCCGTGACCTCAGCGACGACGAGGTGCTCCGGCTGCTGGCGCGGGAGGCCAGGAGGCGGCGCGAGGCGGCCGAGGCGTTCGCCGCGGCCGGGCGAGACGATCAGGCGGCTGCGGAGCGGGCCGAGGACCAGATCCTGGCCGGGTATCTCCCCGCCCAGCTCAGCGACGATGAGCTGGGCACGATCGTCGCCGAGGTGATCACGGAGACCGGCGCGTCGGGCATGGCCGCGATGGGTCAGGTCATGAAGGCCGTCACGCCGCGTGTGGCTGGCCGGGCCGAGGGCAGGCGGGTGGCGGCCGAGGTCCGCCGCGCTCTGAACCGCTGATTCCCCGCGTCACCGGCGCAGGCCCAGGACGCCGCGCCCGGGGCACAGCGTGCCGCCAGCCCAGCTGTTAGCCGGGCTTAGGGGGCCGTCGTCGCAGGAGGCCCCGGCGGGGTAGGCGGCGGGCCGCCCCCGCCCCCGCCGCCGTTGCCGGGCTTTGGCTTGGGCTTGGGCTTCTTGGGTGGTTTGGGCGAGTTCACCCCGGTGCCCAGGGAGAAGAACGGGCTGTTCGCGGGCACCCCGAAGAACTGGGCGGGCGGGAGGCCCAGGGCGGCATGCAGGAAGGTCATCTGCCAGGTCGCGCCCGGCGCGTTGTCGCCGAACAGCTGACCGGGGCAGTCCTCACCGCCGGATACCTCGCGGTAGCAGGCGTGGAAGCCGATCATCGCGCCGGCGCCGGTGGGGTTGGTCGGGTTGAAGACCGACACATACCCGGCCAGGCGGGGGGTGTAGCCGCCGAATGCGGCGTAGAAGCCGCCGTTGGCGGTGCCGGTCTTGCCCGCGACGGGGACCCCGATGCCGCGGCCCGCTGCCGTGCCGGAGGTGATGACGCCCTGCAGGATGAAGTTCGCCGCGTCGGCCACCTGAGTCGAGATCGCCCGGTGGCAGTTCGCGGACTTCACCGGCAGCTGCGTGCCGCTCCTGGTCAGGATGTGGCTGATCGCGATCGGCCGGCAGTAGATCCCGCGGGCCGCCACCGTGGCGTAGGCCGCGGCCATGTCCATCGGCGCGACGGGTTCCGAGCCGAGCGTGAACGACGGGTTGTTGTCCGCGGAGTCCAGCTGGTTGAGCGCCCGGTCCGGCTGGAGCAGCGTCTGGCCGTTGGCGAAGGTCATCCCCATGCTGGCCGCGGTCCGCACCACGTTGCACAGCCCGACCTTCTGCTCCAGGTGGGCGTAGAACACGTTGATGGACTGCGTGGTCCCGTTGTAGAGCGTGAAGATCTGGGGCTTGGTCGTGTTGCCCTCCGCGTTGATCACGTTGAACACGCCGGTTGGCTGGCCCTTGCAGTTGAAGTACGGGCCGATCGAGCTGGGGGAGACGACGTTCTGGGTGAAGCCGAACGGGACCCCCTGCTTGAGCGCCGTGATCAGGGTGAAGAGCTTGCTTGAGGAGCCTGTCTGGACCCCCTGCCCGCCGTTGTACTGGGTCTCCGCCGCATAGTCGATCGTGGTATGCCCGCGCCCGCTGCCGTAGGGCCGGTTCACCGCGATCGCGCGGACGTAGCCCGTGCGCGGCTGGATCAGCACTTCGGTGTCGACGTTGCGGCCGGGGTTGAAGGCGGGCGAATGCGGCGGCTCGACGAAGTTCACGGCGTTCTGCGCGGCGGCCTGGTCCCGCGGGGCCATGGTGGTGTAGATCTTCAGGCCGCCGACGGTGTTCAGCGCCTTGTAAGCCGTGGCGTAGGCGGGGTCGACCTTCATCGAGGCGAGCGCGAAGTCACAGAAGAACGCGGCCGCCCTCGCGGAGTTGCTGGTGCACCCGCTCTGCAGCGGGGCGGTGGTCGGATCCAGGCCGAGTCCCATCTTCCCGGTGGCGTCGGCCTGCGCCTGCGTGATATACCCGGTCTGCACCATCCGCTCCAGCACGACGTTCCGCCGGGTCAGCGCAGCCTTCGGGTGGGTGAGCGGGTCGTACGCCGAGGGATTCCGCACAATGCCGGCCAGCAGGGCCGACTCTCTCAGCGTCAGGTGCAGCGCATCGGTCTTGAAGTAGCGCTGCGCCGCCACCTGGACACCGTAGGCGCTGTTGTCGAAGTAGGCGGCGCTGAGGTAGGCGGCGAGCACCTGGTTCTTGGTCATCTCGTGCTCGACGATGGAGGCTATCCGCAGCTCGCGGATCTTCCGCTCGGCGGTGTCCTCTGATGCTGCGATCTGCTGCTGCTTGGTCGTGGCGGTCAGGATGAGCGCGTTCTTGACGTATTCCTGCGCGAGCGTGGAGCCGCCCTGCGTGGACTGGCCGCTCAGGTTGTTGACCAGCGCGCGGACGGTGCCCCGCAGGTCGAATGCGCCGTGCAGGTAGAACCGGTTGTCCTCAATCGCGAGGATTGCATCCCGCATCACTGGCGCGATCTGGCTGTAGCTGACCGGCACGCGGTCGATGTTGTTGGGGTAGTAGTACGCGATCAGGTGGCCCCGGATGTCCAGGATCTCCGAGCGGGCGGGAAGCTGCCCCAATGATGGCACTTTGAGGGTATTGAAGGTGTTTGCCGCATTGCGGGTGACGACCCCGATAGCCCCGATGACCGGCACGGCTACGGCCGCGGCGAGCAGCCCGGCGCCCACAGATATGGCCAGGAGCCGACCGATCGTGCCGACGTCGGCGATGCCGGCGCGGCGTTCCGATTTCCGCACGGAAACAGGTTACGCTGGCAATCCTAACGGGCGTACCGGGATAACCGGAACCAGCGGTTCCCGTGCAGTCATTACAGAGCGTCACCTCCGAGCCAGGGCCTGCTGCCTGGCCTGATTGGCTGGCCCGCCAGAGGAGTGACTAGTCACTGGTGTCCACATAGTCCAGGAGAGCTATTTCAGAAATGGGCCCCCCGGGGTCTAGCGCTCGGAGCCGGACTTCCGTAAGTTACTCTTCCGCGACCATCGCTACCGGGACCCGGCGCGTCGCCGTGTGCCCGGACCGTACGAGACGCCATCCGGCGTGACGACCCCACCTGGGCGTGACGATCAGGAGGAGTGGGCCACATGTGGATCACGGACTGGACCGCGCGTGCTGCGTGCAAGGGAACTGATCCTGACGAGCTTTTCGTTCAGGGCGCCGCGCAGAACCGGGCCAAGCTGATCTGCCGGGGATGCCCTGTCCGGACCGAGTGCCTGGCTGACGCGCTCGACAACCGGATCGAGTTCGGCGTGTGGGGCGGCATGACCGAGCGTGAGCGGCGGGCGCTGCTCCGCCGCCGCCCGGACGTGACTTCATGGCGCGACCTGCTCGAGAATGCGCGCAACCAGTACGAGCGGGCAGGAGACGAGCTCGTCGCCAGCTGATCTCAGCCTCGTCGCCAGCTGATCGCAGCCTCGTCGCCAGCTGATCGCAGCGTCGCGACGGCCAGGCCCACGGCCGGCCAGGCGGCGAGGTGCCGAACCGGGCAGTCACCCGGTCATTGCGGCCCGTTACCCAGCAAAGAAGCTGTCCCCGACCGCCCGCAGCCCGGCAAGATCGTGCACGTCATCGGGCTGGGCAGGCACTTCGGCGACGGGCACGTGCGGGTGCGCGGCCACGAAGTGCTCGGACACCCGGCGCTCGACCGCGGACTGCTGCATCCGCTCGGCGTGCAGCCGCAGCGCCGCGATGGTCAGCGCGTGCGGTGCCCCGTTGGCTGAGGCGCTGTTGTCCGAAGCACTGGCCGGGGCATCCGCCTGGCCGTCCGCGGCCTGCAGGGTCTCGGCCGCGGCCAGGCTGCGTGCGGCCGACAGCCTGGCGGCGGGCGAGCGGTGCACCCGGTTCAGGATCAGGCCGGCCAGCGGCATGCCCTCCTGGGCGAGCCGCTCCACGAAGTACGATGCCTCGCGCAGCGCGTCCGGCTCGGGCGCCGCGATCACCAGGAACGCCGTGCCGGGCGCCCGCAGCAGCTGGTAGGTGTAGTCGGCCCGCTCGCGGAACCCCCCGAACATCGTGTCCAGGGCGGAGACAAATGTCTGTACGTCCCTGAGCACCTGGGCGCCGAGCACGCGGGTCAGCACCCCGGTGACCACCCCGAAGCCGGCGTTCAGCACCTTCAGGTACGCCCGCCCGCCTACCTTCGCCGGGACCACGAGGAGCCGGATCAGTCGGCCGTCGAGGAACCTGCCCAGCCGCTGCGGAGCGTCGAGAAAGTCAAGCGCGGACCGGCTTGGCGGGGTGTCCACCACGATGAGGTCCCATTCGTCGGCCCGGCGCAGCTGGCCCAGCTTCTCCATGGCCATGTACTCCTGTGTGCCGGAAAAGCCGGACGACAGCGACTGGTAGAAGGGGTTCGCAAGGATCTGGGCCGCTCGGTCCGGGTCGGCATGGGCCTCGACGATCTCATCGAAGGTCCGCTTCATGTCCAGCATCATGGCGTGCAGGCTGCCGTCATCGTCATCGCCGCGATCCCGGTCGTCCTGGCCGTTGCCCGTGTGATCCCGTTCCGGGAACGGAACCGGGCGCGGTGTGTTGTCCAGCCGGGACAGGCCCATCGACTGGGCCAGCCTGCGCGCCGGGTCGACGGTGAGCACCACCACGTGCCTGCCGCGCTCCGCCGCGCGCAGGCCGATCGCGGCCGCTGTGGTGGTCTTCCCGACGCCGCCGGACCCGCAGCAGACGATAACGCGGGTCCGCAGATCGTCGATGAGCCGGTCGACGTCGAGGTGCGGCGGCGAAACGATCTGGCTCATCAGGCGGCTCCCTGATCCCGGAGCGCGGCCGCCAGCCGGTACAGGCCCCCGAGGTCCATGCCATCGGTGATCATCGGCAGGTCATAGCACGGCTGGGCCGGCTCGGCGAGCCGTTCCCGCTGCATCTGGCGGCCAACGGCGGCTACAGCATGCTCGGTGAGCTCGGCGGCCAGGTCGGCCGCGAGGCGAACGCTGTCTTCGATCCCGGCGGCCTTGAGGCCGATGGCGAGCTCGTGCTCGTCGACCGAGCCGGTCTCCGCCGCGCGGAGCTGGCTGGCGGACAGGTCCATGGGCCGCACCATGTTGATCATGATCCCGCCGACCTGTATCCCGCCGCCGGCCAGCCCGCGCAGCTCGGCGATGCCGTCCAGGACCTCCTGAACAGGCATCTCCTCGAGCAGGGTGACGAAGTGCACGGCGGTCTCCGGGGAACGGATCACCTTCTGCACGGTATCGGCGTGATTGCGGATCGGCCCGACCCTGGCGAGCCCGGACACCTCAGAGGTGACGTTGAGGAACCTGCCGATCCGGCCGGTCGGGGGCGCGTCCATGACCACGGCGTGGTAGACCGGCCTGCCGTTCTTCTTCCTGCGGACGGCCTCTGCGGCCTTCCCGGTCAGCAGCACGTCGCGCAGCCCCGGCGCGATCGTGGTCGCGAAGTCCATCACGCCGAACCGGTTCAGCGCTTTACCCGCATGACGCAGGTTGTAGAACATCTCGAGGTACTCGAGCAGGGCCGATTCCGGGTCGGCGACGAGCGCGTAAACGTCTCCGCCCGGCTGCGTGGCGCTGGCCGGGGCCACCGCGATCTTGCACTCCTCGTAGGGGAGCGGCGGGCGGTCGAAGACCTGGGCAATCCCCTGGCGGCCCTCCACCTCGATCAGCAGCACCCGCTTCCCTCCGGACGCGAGCGCGAGCGCAAGGGCGCCGGCCACAGTCGTCTTGCCGGTTCCGCCCTTCCCGGTGACCACGTGCAGCCGCACGCCGTCCCAGTCAGTGTCGCGTGTGCTCACGCTCTGGAGGCTATCCGCGCTGGCGCACCCGGTAGTCACGGATGCCTGCGCCCCGCGTCCGCCGCGCCCCAGCCTGGCGTCCGGCCAGCCACCCGCCGCGCCGGCCGCCCCGCGCTGCATCAATGGCCCCGGACGCCCCATCCGCATGGCGTGGCGCCGCGCGCAAATGCCACTAGGCTGGGGCAGAGGAAGCGGAACAACTGGCGTAACCGTGACCGGAAAGAGGTGAAGGTGATGGTTGCCCTAGTGGTCATTTTGGTGATTCTCATCGTCGGCGGGCTTATCACCGCAGGCAAGTCGCTGCGGATCGTACAGCAGTACGAGCAGGGCATCATTTTCAGGTTCGGGAGGGTGCTGCCGGGCACGCGCGGCCCCGGGCTGACCATCATCCGGCCGATCGGCGACAAGATGCAGAAGGTCAACATGCAGATCGTCGCCATGGCCGTCCCGGCCCAGGACGGAATCACCAGGGACAACGTGACCGTCCGGGTTGATGCGGTGGTCTACTTCCGGGTGGTCGACCCGATCAAGGCGACCATCAACGTGCAGAATTACATGTTCGCGATCTCCCAGCAGGCGCAGACCTCGCTCAGGTCAATCATCGGCCAGTCGGAGATGGACCAGTTGCTCTCTGAGCGTGACGCGGTTAACCGGGAGCTGCGCCGGATCATCGACGAGCCGACCGAGGGCCCCTGGGGCGTCCGGGTCGAGCGCGTGGAGATCAAGGACGTCTCGCTGCCCGAGAGCATGAAGCGATCGATGTCACGGCAGGCAGAGGCGGAGCGCGAGCGCCGCGCCAGGATCATCACCGCCGACGGCGAGTACCAGGCGTCCAAGCGCCTCGCCGCGGCCGCCAACGTCATGGCCCGCGACCCTGCTGCACTGCAGCTGCGGCTGCTGCAGACAGTTGTCGAGGTCGCCGCGGAGAAGAACAGCACTCTGGTCATGCCGGTGCCGGTGGAGCTGCTCAGGTTCTTCGACAAGTTCACGCCTCCGGCGAATGGAGGCGCCAGGGAGCCGGGCGAAGACTCAGCCTCGCTGGCCGACTTCAGCAACGAGGATGTGGAGAAGGAAGAGGCGGCGATCGAGAGCGGGGCGCCGCTGGAGATACCCGATGTGCCCTCGATCCCCGAGATCCCCGCGGGGTTGGGCGACGGCAAGACGGCCGTCTCCGATTCTGGAGTGCCGACCGGCGAGACCGACGCCGCCACCGTGCCGGCGCAGGGCGGAGCACCGGGGACCGCAGCGGCGGGCCGGGCCAACTCCGAGGACGAGCCGGGGGCGTAGCCCGGGCGACCGCTCAGGTTCCATGATCTGGGTAACTGACCCGCAACTATTGCGGGCCATGCTCCCAGATCATGGAACGGGCCTCGCGGCCAGGTGCGCATGCGCCCCCTGAGCCAGAGTGATGCCCGCGCGCCCGCAAGTCACCGCTAGTGTTTCGCGTATGGCGAAGTGGGAGTACGCGACGGTGCCGCTGCTTGTGCATGCGACTAAGCAGATCCTGGACAACTGGGGCGACGATGGCTGGGAGCTCGTGACGGTCATTCCCGGGCCGAACCCGGAGCAGCTGGTCGCCTACATGAAGCGAGAACGAGCATGAGCGCCGACGGCGGGGAGGAGACCGGGCACTCGCCAGAAGCCAGGCTCGCCGCGCTCGGGCTCACCCTGCCCAAGGTGTCGCCCCGCTGGCCACGGGCAAGGTCGGCGCCGACGTCAGCGCCGGGGAGGCCAGCGCGCTGGCCCGGACCTGCGCGCTGAACGCGCTGGCCGCCGTGGCGTCGGTGACCGGCGGGCTCTCCGAGGTCCGCCGGATCGTCAAGGTGACCGGCTTCGTGGCGAGCGCGCCAGACTTTACCGGGCAGGCTCAGGTGATCAACGGTGCGAGCGAGCTGCTGATCGAGGTGTTCGGCGAGGCAGGCCGGCACGCGCGCAGCGCCGTGGGCATGGCGGTACTGCCGCGGGACGCCCCGGTCGAGGTCGAGCTGATCGCAGAGGTCAGAGACTGAGTGGACGCTGGCGCGATCCGGATCGGAGGCCAGCTGGGCGACCGGGCTCTCGAGGTCCTCGCCGGGAGGCAGTCTCCGGCCGTGCCCCGCGACGCGGCCACGGTCATGTTGCTGCGGTCGGCCGCTAAGCAGCCTGCTGCGACGAATCCCGCCGCGGAGCACTCCGCCGCGACGCATCCGGGCCCGGGCCGCCCCGGCCTCGAGGTCTACATGCTGCGGCGCAAGTCCTCGATGGCGTTCGCTCCTGGTGCCTTCGTGTTTCCCGGGGGCTCGGTAGACGCCAGGGATGCCGACGAGCAGGTCGCCTGGGCCGGGCCGGAGCCCGCCGAATGGGGCCAGATCTTCGACGTGGGCCCGGAACTGGCGTGCGCGCTGGTGTGCGCCGCGGTCAGGGAGACCTTCGAGGAGTCCGGAGTGCTGCTGGCCGGGCCTTCCGCCGGCTCGGTGGTGGCCGACACTACCGGCGCGGACTGGGAGGAGGACAGGAACGCGCTGCTTGACCGCTCGCTGTCGCTGGCCGAGATGCTCGCCCGGCGCGGGCTCGTGCTCCGGTCCGACCTGCTCAGGCCCTGGTCGCGGTGGATCACCCCGGTGGTCGAGGAACGCCGCTTTGACGCCAGGTTCTTCGCCGCCGCGCTGCCGCACCAGCAGCGCACCAGGGACGTCGGGGGTGAGGCGGCCGAGGTCGCCTGGGTGCGCCCGGGCGAAGCAATCGCCGCCGGGCGCAGGAAAGAGATCGTGCTCTGGCCGCCGACCGCGGTGACCCTGGCCGAGCTCGCGGCCTGCGCGGACGTGGCGGCCGCGCTCAAGCCGCGGACGGTCAGGCCGTTGCTGCCGGGGGCGAGCGTGGCTGAAGGAGCGGTCTGGCTGACCCTCCCGGCCGACCTGGAGTACCCGCTGTGAGCGAGATCACCCGTGATTGAGATGGCCCGTGATTGAGATGAGCCGTGGCTGAGATCGACGGCTCGGGCACGGCCCGGGCCCGCTGCGTGCTGGCGCCCAACCCGTCGCTGATGACCCTGGACGGGACCAACACCTGGCTGATCGCCGAGCCAGGCGCGGAGCCGGCCATCGTCGTGGACCCCGGGCCTGACGACGAGGGGCACCTGCGCCGGGTGCACGCGACCGCAACGGAGGCGGGCCAGCGCATCGAGAAGATCGTGCTGACCCACGGGCACCAGGACCACTCAGACGGCGCCCGGCGGCTGGCCGAGCTCACCGGTGCCCCGGTCCTCGCGGTCGACCCGGCGCACCGCCGAGTGCAGGGGGAGTCGAGAGGGACAGTGAAGGGGGAAGTGGAGAGGGCCGGGGAGGTGGGTGGGGGGCGGAGAGCGGCGGGCGGGGAGCTAGGGCCCGGCGACACGGTGCGGGCCGGCGGATGCGAGCTGCGGGTGATCGGGACGCCCGGGCACTCGGCCGACTCGGTGTGCCTGCTGCTTGAGGCGGATGGCGCCATGCTGACCGGGGACACCGTGCTCGGCCGGGGCACCACCGTGATCGGCAGCGACGGGAGCCTGAGCGCCTATCTCAGCTCGCTGGACCGGCTGCGGGCGCTGACCGACACCCACGGCCTGGCCGCCCTGCTGCCCGGGCACGGACCGATGCTCGGGGACCCGGCGGGCACGCTGGATTACTACATCGCGCACCGGGCGGAACGGCTCGCCGAGGTGACGGCCGCGGTCGCCGCCGGGGAGACCACGCTGGCCGGCATCGTGGCCCGGGTCTACGTGGACGTGGACCGCGCGCTGTGGCCGTTCGCCGAGTGGTCGGTGCGGGCGCAGCTCGCGTACCTGGCCGAGCGGGGCGAGCTCCCGCCCGGGGTGAGCTGCTGAGCGTGACCCAGGGCTGCTGAGCGCTACCGGGCCCGCTTGCGCATCCGTTCCGGATCAATCAGGAGCACGGACTTGGGATGCAGCTGTATCCAGCCGCGCGCCACAAAGTCGGCGAGCGCCTTGTTGACCGTTTCCCGTGAGGCCCCCACCAGCTGGGCCAGCTCTTCCTGGGTCAGGTCGTGGTTCACCTGCAGGCCGCCCTCTTCCTGGGTGCCGAACCGCTGGGCCAGGTCAAGCAGTGCTTTCGCCACCCGGCCCGGCACATCGGTGAACACCAGATCGGACAGAACGTCATTGGTGCGGCGCAGTCGGCGCACCAAGGCGCGCAGCAGGTGCATGGCCACGTCGGGGCGGTCGGCCAGCCAGCTCCGCAGCTCGTCATGGGCCAGTGCCGCGAGGCGGGCGTCCGTGACCGCGACTGCGCCCATGGTGCGGGGCCGCGGGTCGAACAGCGATAGCTCGCCGAACATCTCGCCCGGCCCGAGCACGCTGGTCAGGTTCTCCCTGCCGTCCGCTGCCGCCCGGGTCAGCTTGATCTTGCCGTCGAGCACCACGTACAGCCGATCCCCGTCGTCGCCCTCATCGAAGAGCCGGTCGCCCCGGGCGAGCTCGACCTCGACCACCCCGGCCCGCAGCGCCTTGGTTTCTTCCTCGTCCAATGCCTCGAACAGCGGCGCCCGGCTGAGGACGTCCTCAGCTTGTTCCATGGCACCTCCTCGCTGTGTCCAGGCGTTCACTACTCAGTGTCGCCTATGGGCTACCAGATAGCGACTTGCCCCTTCCGTATTGGTTGCCCGGCGGCGGCATTGGTTGCCCGGCGCCAGTGTTGCCCGGCGCCAGTGTTGCCCGGCGCCAGTGCTGCCCGTGGCTGGGCTGCCCGTGGCTGGGCGGCCTGCGCTCGCGCGATCAATGGCCCTCGCCCGACTCGGCCAGGCGCTGCCGGGAGGACTCGATCTCGGCATGCGCATCGGCGCGGCCCACCCACTTGGCCGTCTCCACCTCCTTGCCGGGCTCCAGCGCCTTGTAGACCTCGAAGAAGTGCTGGATCTCCAGGCGGTCGAACTCAGGGACGTCCTCGATGTCGCTCAGGTGCGCCATGCGCGGATCCGTCGCCGCGACGCACAGCACCTTGTCGTCGGCGCCCTTCTCGTCCCGCATCCGGAACATGCCGATCGCCCGGCACCGGATCAGGCACCCGGGAAACGTAGGCTCCTCAAGCAGCACAAGCGCGTCGAGCGGGTCGCCGTCGTCGGCTAGCGTGCCCTCGATGAAACCGTAGTCAGCCGGGTATCGAGTGGAGGTGAACAGCATCCGGTCGAGGCGGATCCTCCCCGTTTCATGATCCATTTCGTATTTGTTGCGCTGACCTTTGGGGATCTCGATGATCACATCGAACTCCACGACTCCGCCCTCTCGGCCCGTAGATGATGGACTCCGTCGCGTTGATGAAATCCGCTGTCTGGATGTCTACCCGGTCCTGGTGCCCCGGCGTCCGGCGGGACCCAGCATTTCGTGAGAGGTGGTGAGCAGGTGCGCCGGCTTCACCGCTTGGCGTGGCTGTCGCTGGCGCTGCTCAGCCTGTTCACGATGGCCGCGGGCACGGCCGTGGCTCACCTGCTCCCGGCGCGGCTCGCCCTGTGGCAGCTGCCCACGGTGGCCAGCCACAGCCTGGCCCAGGCCGGGCAGGTGCTCGGCCCGGCCGGTGACCCGCCCGCCGGGACGGCACAGCCCGCGCATTACGGCCAGGCCGGATATTCCGGGCCGGTGGCGACGGCTGCGGGCGTGACCTCAGACCTTTCCGGCGTGCTCGGATCGGCTCAGCTCGGCAGCCACGTCGGCGCGGTGGTCATCGATCTGGCCTCCGGACGGGTACTGCTCTCGCGGCGGGGCGGGTCGGCCTTTGCCCCGGCCTCCACTGCGAAGCTGGCCGTCGCGGTCGCCGCGCTCCACCTGCTGGGCCCCGCTGCGCGCCTGTCCACCAAGGTCGTGGCCGGCCCGGGGCCGTCCTCCATCGTCCTGGTCGGCGGCGGCGACCCGACGCTGGCCGCCGGGTCCCCTCCGGCCTCTGAGTACCCGAAGCCGGCCACGCTGGCGTCGCTCGCCGCGGCCACGGCCCGGGCCCTGCGGGCCAAAGGCGTGCACGCGGTGCGGCTCAGCTACGACGCGTCGCTGTTCAGCGGCTCGGCGACGGCACCCGGCTGGTCGCCGGACTACGTCAGCTCGGGCAATGTCTCCCCGATCGAGTCGCTCGAGGTGGACCAGGGCAGGCTCACCGCCAGCGGCGCTCCCCAGGACGCGGACGACCCGGGCAACTTCCTGCCCCGCTCGGCCGCGCCGGCGGCCAGCGCCGCGCAGGCTTTCGCCTCGTTCCTGCCCCGTCACGGGGTTCGGGTGCGCGGTCAGGTGACCCAGGCGGCCGCGCCGCGCCGCGCCGTCACGATCGCGGCCGTGTCGTCACCGCCGCTGGCGGAGATCGTCGCGCAAATGCTCACCGAGAGTAACAACGTGATCGCGGAGAACCTGGCCCGGCAGGTCGCGATCGCCACCGGCCGCCCGGCCACGTTCAGCGGCGCGGCCACGGCGGAAACCGCGGTGCTGCGCAAGCTCGGCATCCGCAGCGGGATCAGCCTGGTCGACGCGAGCGGCCTGTCGCCGCGGGACCGGGTCACCCCCGACACCCTGGTGCAGCTCATCCGCGCGGCCGCGGAGCCCGGCCAGCCTGGGCTGCGCCCGGTCATCACCGGCATGCCGGTGGCCGGGTTCTCCGGGACGCTGGCCCGGGGCGGCAGCGCGTTCAGCGACCTGGGGCCGCCCGCGCTCGGCGTCGTCCGGGCCAAGACCGGCAATCTGGCCACCGTGGCCTCGCTGGCGGGCATCGCCTATGCGAAGAACGGCCAGCTACTCGCGTTTGCGTTCATGGCCGATCGGCTGCCCAAGGCGGGCCTGGACCCGGCTGCGGCTGACCTGACCAAGCTGGCCACCTCCCTGGCGGGCTGCGGGTGCCACTGAGCCGCCCGTGGATGCCTTTCCCGGCCCCCGGGTGGCATTGATCGGTCGCCTGGTATGTGGGTACCCGGCCGGTCCACGTACGGTGGGGGGGTGAGTAGCTCGCAGATGATCGACTGGAATGTCGCCACGTCAACCGGTGTCAGGTGGGCGCGGCCCGGGCCTCAGGTCAGCATGGGCGAGGCCAGGAAGGTGGTAGCGGAGCTGCGCAGCCTCGCGGCCGCCGTCCAGGAGCCGGTCCGTGAGGTCACTGGGCTGCCCGGCGCGGCCGATAGCGGCTGGGTCGCGGTCGTGGACCGGCCCGGGTGGATCCGCGCCAACGTGGACGGGTTCCGGGTGGTGCTCGACCCGCTGGTCGAGCACATGCAGCAGCGGGGCACGGCGCCGCCGCCCGGATCGGTGATCACTGCGGTAGGGTCGCGGGTCACCGGCATGCAGGCGGGCCTGATCCTCGCCTACCTGGCCGGACGGGTGCTGGGCCAGTACGAGCTGTTCCTGCCGCCGGACCCGGACGCGGCCGATTCCGGTGCCGCAGGCGCTCCCGCGGGCCGGCTGACCCTGGTCGCGCCGAACATCGTGATGGTGGAGCGCGAGCTCGGGGTTGACCCGCACGACTTCAGGCGCTGGGTGTGCCTGCACGAGGAGACCCACCGGACCCAGTTCACGTCGGTGACCTGGCTCCGGCCCTACGTGCAGCAGCAGATGACCGAGTTCCTGCTGGCCTCGGACCTGGACCCGGCGTCGATCCTGGACCGGCTCAGGTCCGCGGCCGACGCGGTGGCCGGCGCGGTCCGCGGTGGCGGCGAGAGCCTCATCGAGGCGATCCAGAGCCCGCGCCAGCGCGAGATCCTGGACCGGCTGACCGCGGTGATGACACTGGTGGAGGGCCACGGCGACTACGTGATGGACGCGGTCGGCCCGAAGGTGGTGCCGTCGGTGGCGGAGATCAGGGCCAAATTCTCGGCCCGGCGGGTCAGCGCCGGCCGGATCGAGCAGGCTATCCGCAGGATCCTCGGCATCGACCTGAAGATGAAGCAGTACGAGCAGGGGTCGAAATTCGTCAAGACGGTCGTGGAAGAGGCCGGCATGGGAGTGTTCAACAAGGTCTGGATCTCCCCGGAGACGCTCCCGACCAGGGACGAGATCACCCACCCGCAGGCCTGGCTGGACCGCGTGGATGGCAGCGGCGCGCACGGCAACGGGAACCACGGGGGCATTGACGACAGCGGCGCGGCCGCGAGCTGAGACCGAGTGACCGGGCATGGGCCCGCACCCTGCGGTCGCCGAGATCCGCCTGGCCGTGCGCCGGTGCCTGGGAGCGGCCGGCCTAGCCGCTGATGACCTGGTGCTAGCCGCATGCTCCGGCGGCGCGGACTCGCTGGCCCTGGCCGCGGCGCTGGCGTTCGAGGCACCGAGGCTCGGGATGCGCGGCGGCGGCGTCACCGTCGATCACGGGCTGCAGGCCGGATCGGCGGAGCAGGCCGCAACGGTCACCAAGGCCCTGACGGCCCTGGGCCTCGATCCGGTGCAGTGCATCAGCGTCACGGTGCCGCGGCCCGCCCCGCCCGGCCCCGTGGTTCCCGGCCCCGTGGTTCCCGGCCCCGTGGTTCCCGGCACGGCCCACGCGGACTACCCGGGCCCGGAGGCCGCCGCCCGCGCGGCCAGGTACCAGGCGCTGGACCGCGCGGCCAGCGCCACGGGCGCCCGGGCGATCCTGCTCGGCCACACCAGGGACGATCAGGCCGAGACCGTGCTGCTCGGCCTGGCCCGCGGCTCCGGGGCGCGCTCGCTGGCCGGGATGGCCGAGCGCAACGGCCGTTACCTGCGCCCGCTGCTCGGCATCAGCCGGGCCCAGACCCGCGCGGCCTGCGCCGCCCTGAACCTCGAAGCCTGGGATGACCCGCAGAACGCCGATCCCGGTTATGCCAGGGCCCGGGTCCGCCACCGGCTGCTGCCGGCCCTGGAGGCCGAACTGGGGCCCGGCGTGACCGAGGCCCTGGCCCGCAGCGCACGGCAGCTGCGCGCGGATGCTGATTTGCTCGACGCTCTCGCCCAAACCGAGGCAGAACGGATATCTGCGGCGGGCTCTGCCCTCCCGCTCGATGCCGTCGCGGCGCTGCCGGACGCGATCAGGTCCCGGGTGCTCAGGAACGCGGCGATCGCCGCAGGCTGCCCGGCGGGCTCGCTGACCGCTCGCCATGTGGCCGGTCTCGACGCCCTGGTCACCGGCTGGCGCGGGCAGCGCTGGATTGACCTGCCGGGCGGCATCCGCGGCCAGCGCCGTTATGGCAAGCTGCTCTTCAGCGGGAGCAACCGGGAGGGCACGGGTGGACGCGAATGACATGGGCGCCGACCTGGAAGAGGTACTGATCACCTCGGGGCGCCTGCAGCACCGTATTGCCGAGCTGGCCGCGCAGATCGACGCGGATTACGCCGATCGCGAACTACTTCTGGTCGGCGTGCTCAAGGGCGCGGTCATGGTGATGGCCGACCTGGCCCGTGCCATGCGGCTTCCGGTCCAGATGGATTGGATGGCGATTTCGTCCTACGGCTCCGGCACGAAATCCTCTGGCGTCGTGCGAATTCTCAAGGATCTCGACTGCGACATCACCGACCGTCACGTGCTGGTGGTCGAGGACATCATCGATTCCGGCCTGACCTTGTCCTGGCTGGTAAGGAACCTGCAGTCGCGTGGTCCCGCCTCGCTGCGGGTATGCACACTCCTGCGCAAGCCAGGCGCCGCGCGGGTGGATGTCGGCGTGTCCTATACGGGTTTCGACATAGCCGACGCGTTCGTCGTGGGCTATGGGCTCGACTACGCGGAGCGTTACCGGAACCTGCCGTTCATCGGGACTCTTGCCGCGCACGTCTATGCGGGCGGGCCGGGGGCAGGCGGCGAGGCACCCGGCAGCTGAGGGCACGGCGCAGCAACGGATTGCGCAGCGGCGGGGAACACAACCCGAGATGAAATACGTTCACCGGGTAGGTAGTCGCCGGGGGCCGCGGCGGCAAAGGTGCCTCCTGCGTGTCAGCAGTGGCCGGCGCGGTGTACCGTCGATTATTCCCGTGTTTCGGGCGGGGGAAAGGAAAGCTGCGCGTGGGCGCTGGGACGCATGGCAGTCCCGCCGGAGGTCGGCGGGACCTGAGGCTCGTCAGGAGGGGTCGGCCCGCTACCGGCGGGGCCGTTCGTCAATGGATCTGAAGCGCTACTTCCGCGGGCCGTTCGTTGCCGTCCTCGTTGTCTTGATGCTGTTCTTCTTCCTGTACCGGTACGCCAGTTCAGGCACCTCCTACAAGCAGGCCGACACCTCCACGGTGATCAGCCTCATCGAGCGCGGCGAGGTCAAGTCGGCCCTGCTGATCGACAGCGAACAGACGATCCAGATCACGCCCAAGAAAGGCCAGCCGCTGCAGGCCTCCTGGGTCGGCAACCAGGGCCAGCAGCTCGCCACCACGCTGCAGCAGCAGTACAAGAATGGCAACCTGCCGCAGGGCTACAACGTCGAGGTGCCCAAGGGCAGTTCGATCTTCGGCCTGATCGAGACGTGGCTGCCGCTGCTGCTGATCATCCTGATTTTCCTGTTCATGCTGAACCAGATGCAGGGCGGCGGCTCCCGGGTGATGAATTTCGGGAAGTCCAAGGCGAAGCTGATCAGCAAGGACACGCCGAAGACCACGTTCGCCGATGTGGCAGGCGCGGACGAGGCTATCGAGGAACTGCAGGAGATCAAGGAGTTCCTGCAGGCCCCGGGCAAGTTCCAGGCCATCGGGGCCAAGATCCCGAAGGGCGTGCTGCTGTACGGCCCGCCGGGCACCGGCAAGACCCTGCTGGCGCGCGCCGTGGCCGGCGAGGCGGGGGTCCCGTTCTACTCGATCTCAGGCTCCGATTTTGTGGAAATGTTCGTCGGCGTAGGCGCCTCCCGGGTGCGTGACCTGTTCGAGCAGGCCAAGGCCAACGCCCCGGCGATCGTCTTCGTGGATGAGATCGACGCGGTGGGCCGGCACCGCGGGGCCGGCTTCGGCGGCGGCCACGACGAGCGGGAGCAGACGCTGAACCAGCTGCTGGTCGAGCTCGACGGCTTCGACACCAAGGGCGGGGTCATCGTGATCGCGGCCACCAACCGGCCCGACATCCTGGACCCGGCGCTGCTGCGCCCGGGCCGGTTCGACCGCCAGATCGTGGTGGCGCAGCCGGACCTGGCAGGCCGGAAGGGCATCCTGCGGGTGCACGCGCGTGGCAAGCCGTTCGCGCCGGATGTCGAGCTCGACATGATCGCGCGCCGGACCCCCGGGTTCACCGGCGCCGACCTGGCCAACGTGATCAACGAGGGCGCGCTGCTCACCGCGCGGTGGAACGCCACCCAGATCACCATGGCCTCGCTCGAGGAGGCGATCGACCGGGTCACGGCCGGCCCCAAGCGCAAGAGCGTGCTTCTCTCCGAGAAGGAGCGGAAGATCATCGCGTATCACGAGGGCGGGCACGCCATGGTCGGGCACGCGCTGCCCAACGCCGACCCGGTGCACAAGATCACGATCATCCCGCGAGGGCGGGCGCTCGGCTACACGGCGTCGGCCCCGGCCGAGGACAAGTTCCTGGTCAGCCGGGCCGAGATGATGGACCAGCTGGCTATGCTGCTGGGCGGCCGGACCGCCGAGGAGCTGGTCTTCCACGAGCCCACCACCGGCGCGGCCAACGACATCGAGAAGGCCAGCCAGATTGCCCGCGGCATGATCACCGAGTACGGGATGAGCGAGCGGCTGGGCGCCCGCAAGTTCGGCAGCGGGGACGGCGAGCCGTTCCTCGGCCGCGAGATGTCGCACAGCCGGGACTACTCCGAGGAGATCGCGTCCGCGATCGACGAGGAAGTCCGCCGCCTGATCGAGTCGGCGCACGACGAGGCCTGGGACATCCTGGTCCAGTACCGCGACGTGCTGGACAACCTGGTGCTGCAGCTGATGGAGCATGAGACCCTGTCCCGGGATCAGGTCCTGCAGATCTTCAGCCCGATCCACGTGCGCGCCACCCGCGGTTCCTACACCGGCTACGGCAAACGGCTTCCTTCCGACCGGCCTCCGGTGCTGACGCCCAAGGAGATGGCCCTCACCGCCGTGCCGGACGGGGAGCAGCCCGCCGCGGGCAACGGGCAGGCCCTGGGTGGGCCGGCCCCGGGAGGGCAAGCACTCGGGACCGGTCCTGACGGCTCTCCGCAGACGCTCGGCCCTGGCGGCCAGGGCGGTCCTGATGGCCTGGGCGGCCACGACGGCCCAGCAGCGGGCGGCCCGGCATCCGGAGGGTCCTCGGCAGGCGGAGTTCTTTGACCGAGGAGGACACCGACTTCTCAGGTGTCGACCTGCCCCGCATCGAGCGGGCAGTGCGCGAGATCCTGATCGCCATCGGCGAGAACCCGCAGCGGGACGGCCTGCGCGACACCCCGGCCCGCGTGGCCAGGGCCTATGCCGAGCAGTTCTCCGGGCTGCGGCAGCAGCCCGAGGACGTGCTCAGCACGGTCTTTGACGCCGACCATGACGAGATGGTCCTGGTGCGCGATATCGAGCTCTACAGCACCTGCGAACATCATCTGACGCCATTCTTCGGTTTCGCCCATGTCGGCTATATACCGAACGAGAAAGGGCAGATTACCGGGTTGTCCAAGCTGGCCAGGCTCGTGGATCTTTATGCCAGGCGGCCGCAGGTCCAGGAGCGGATGACCAGCCAGATTGCCGACGCGTTGATGACCGTGCTGGAGCCGAGAGGCGTTATTGTGGTCATCGAGGCCGAGCACCTGTGCATGTCCATGCGCGGCGTGCGCAAGCCCGGTGCTAAGACCGTGACTTCTGCGGTACGTGGGATATTCCTCGACTCTGACCGGACCCGAGCCGAGGCAATGAGCCTGCTGGTCCGCCGTCGCTGAGCATTTCCGGGCGAAACCGAACCCGGGTGGGCGCCGGGAGCGTCTGACAGATGGCTGAAGATCCTGAGACCATTGGATGCGACTGCCTTATCGCCCCCGGGCGGCCAAGCAGCCCGCCCCGGGAGAAGGCTGGCCGCCGTGTCCGAGAGTTTCCGCGCATTACGCGTCGGCGATGACTACGCTGATGCCCCGTGATCCGCGGCGGGACCAACTTGTCCGATATGACTGACCGCAGCGAGCCGGGCCAGGCAGCGCCCGCAGCGCCGGGTGAGCCGGGCGGTGCGCGGCCGCGCACCGCGGGCCAGGCCGGCGGTGAGACGGCATCCGCCGGCCGCCAGGCACCCGCGCGGCCGCCGGACCGCAGGCATCAGCGGCGCTGGGTGCCGTTCACGGCGGGCTTGCTCGCGCTGCTGATCGGCCTGAGTTACGTCCTCGAGGGCTTTCGCACCCGCGTCCTGTACAGCCATCTCAAGCATCCGCTGCACCGGCTGACCGAGATCGCGCCTGGCCTGCTTGCGATCCTGCCCCGGGTCGCCGACGTCATCATCGGCCTGCTCCTGCTCATGCTCTCGCATGGGTTGCGCAGGCGGAAGCGCCGCGCGTGGGAGGGCGTGATGCTGCTGCTGGCCTGCAGCGTGGTCTTCCACGCGCTGCTGCCCGGCCGGCATCTGATCCCCGCCGCCGGCGCCGTGGTGCTGCTCGTCCTGCTGTGGCTGTACCGGAAGGAGTTCTACGCGGTCGGCGACCCCAGGACCCGGTGGCGCGCGCTGTGGGCGCTGGGCGGTCTCGCGGTCGCCGACGTGGCCATCGGCCTCACCTACATCTCGGTCACCCGCGGCCTCGACGGCCGGTACACGCTGCCGCAGCGGCTGCAGTCCGTGATCTCCAACATCATCGGCCTCACCGGGCCGGTCCATTTCACCTCGGAAACCCGCGGCGACCTCTTCGCCTTCCTGATGGCCGGCCTCGGGTTTTTCACGCTGTTCGTGGTCGGGTATCTGTTCCTGCGCCCGGCCCGGCGCGAGGGCAAGCTCAGCGACGGCGACGCGAGCCGGATCAGGGACCTGCTGGCCAGGCACGGGGAACGGGACTCGCTCGGCTACTTCACCCTGCGCCACGACAAGAGCATCATCTGGTCGGCCACGGGCAAGGCCTGCATCGGTTACCGGGTCCTGTCCGGGGTCATGCTGGCGAGCGGCGATCCCATCGGCGATCCGGAGGCCTGGCCGGGAGCGATACACGCGTTCCTCGACGAGGCGGACCGGCACGCCTGGGTCCCTGCGGTCATCGGGTGCAGCGAGCTTGGCGCGGAGACCTGGTGCCGCGAGGGCGAGCTGACCGCGCTGGAACTCGGCGACGAGGCCATCGTCAATGCCGCCGACTTCACGCTGCAGGGCAGGTCCATGCGGAACGTCCGGCAGATGGTGACCCGGGTCTGCCGGCACGGCTACGTGGCCGAGGTCCGCAGGATGGGCGACATTCCCCGCGCCGAGATCGACTGGCTGATCAGGCAGGCCGATTCCTGGCGCGGGAGCCCGACCGAGCGGGGCTTCTCCATGGCGCTCGGCCGCGTCGGGGCGAGCGGTGATGAGGACTGCGTGATCGCCACGGCCACCGAGGATGGCATGCTCCGCGCGATCCTGCACTTTGTGCCCTGGGGATCGGACGGGCTATCGCTGGACCTGATGCGCCGTGACCGGGCCGCACAGCCAGGCCTGAACGACTTCCTCATTGCCGAGACCATCAAGAGCGCGCACGAACTGGGGGTGAAGCGCATCTCGCTGAACTTCGCCGTGTTCCGGGCCGCCCTGGAGCGGGGTGAGCGGATCGGGGCCGGGCCGGTGCTGCGCGCCTGGCGCGGCATCCTGCTGTTCGCCTCGCGGTGGTTCCAGATCGAGTCGCTGTACAAGTTCAATGCGAAGTTCTGCCCGGAATGGGTGCCGAGGTTCTTCGTCTACCCCGGCACCACGGATACCCCGAGGATCGGCCTGGCCGCCCTGGAGGCGGAGGCGTTCCTGGTCTGGCCCACCCTGGAGGTGCGCAGGATTGCCCGCAGGCTCGGGCTGGGCACGGTCAAGCGCCGCCTGCGCGCCGCGGCCCGGCGGTCTCGCACAGCCGCCTAGCCCGTAGATTTGGCGCCATGACAGGAGAGGCGCACGCGGCGATGGCGACGCGGCGGCCCCATCCGGCCGGGCTGCCTGCGCCGGGCCGTTGCCTGGTGATGGGCGTCGTCAACGTCACCCCGGACTCCTTCTCCGACGGCGGCCTCTGGTTCGAGACCGAGGCCGCTGTGTCGCAGGGTCTCCGGCTGGCCGCCGAGGGCGCGGACATCGTCGACGTGGGAGGGGAATCGACCCGCCCAGGAGCGCAGCGGATCGACGCGGAGGAAGAGCTGCGCCGGATCAGCCCGGTCATCACCGAACTCGCCGGGGCCGGGGTCCTGGTCAGCGTGGACACCACGCGGGCGGGTGTGGCCGAGTTCGCGCTCGGGGCCGGGGCGCGGATGGTCAACGACGTCAGCGGCGGGCTGGCCGACCCGCAGATGCCTCGCCTGGTGGCCGACGCCGGCGTGCCTTACACCGTCATGCACTCGCGCGGGCCCAGCCGCGACATGCAGGACCGCGCGACCTACGATGACGTCGTGCGCGAGGTCCGCGATGAGCTCGGGCAGCGGATCGACGCCCTCATCGCGGCGGGAGTCGACCCGTCGGTGATCATCGTGGATCCGGGACTCGGGTTCGCCAAGCTGCCCAGGCACAACTGGGCCCTGCTGGCCAGGCTCGGCGAAATCTCCCGTCTCGGAAACGGGCCACCGTTCCCCGTGCTCGTCGGCGCTTCGCGGAAGAGCTTCCTCGGCAGCCTGCTCCCTGACGCCGACGGCAACCCCAGGCCGCCCGCGGCCCGCGACGATGCCACGGTCGC
>WNGR01000216.1_pt1 | contig 60041 bp, 57 predicted proteins | sample 5407581 | NCBI WGS metagenome assembly WNGR01 (sample SAMN13153383, study PRJNA577476) | soil metagenome | isolation source: 80 cm soil or saprolite under Garry oak tree replicate 2 | place: USA:California | collected 2016-06-15 | reverse complement strand
TCGCACGGGAATAGGCAGCTGCACCGGGAAAGCAGCCACGGGGTCAGCCCAGCACGCCCTGCAACAAGGCCACCAACGCAAAAAGCCCAGGTCAACAACCCCCTTGACACCGGCCCGCTCCTTCAGGGATGAAGACCTCTGTGGGGTGAGCGAGGGGATTCGAACCCCCGACACCCAGGACCACAACCTGGTGCTCTAACCAACTGAGCTACGCCCACCATGCCATTGGCAGCATGAAGCATAGCGGTGCTGGGGGACTAAGCCGAACTGGGCTGCCCATGCGCCGCGTCACGCCCCAGTCCATTGTCCCCTGCTACGGCGGCGGCTGGCGCCGCCTGGATGTCAGGGACACGGGGGTGGCCGTACCTGGCGGCGATCCTCCGTGCGGTCGTCGAGTCTGGGCCCGGAGCGGGAGCGAACACGGCTTCCCGGTAGTACCGCAGTTCCTGGATGCTTTCCTTGATGTCAGCGAGGGCCCGGTGCCCTCCGTGCTTGGGAGGGCTCGCGAAGTACACCCGCGGATACCAGCGCCGGACCAGCTCCTTGATGCTCGATACATCCACCATCCGGTAGTGCAGGAACGCGTCGAGTTCGGCCATGTCACGTGCGAGGAAGGCACGGTCGGTCGCGATTGAGTTGCCGCACAGCGGCACCTTCCGCGGTTCTGGGATGTGGCCGCGGACGTAGGCCAGCACCTGATCTTGTGCCTCCGTGAGGGTGATGCCCGCGGCAAGCTCAGCAAGCAGGCCGGAGGTGGTGTGCATCTCCCTGACCACCTCGGCCATCTGATCGAGCGCCTCCGCCGGTGGCTTGATGACCAGGTCAGCGCCGTCATCAAGGACGTTCAGCTCGCCATCGGTGATCAGACAGGCGATCTCAACCAGGGCGTCCCGCCTCAGGTCGAGCCCGGTCATTTCACAGTCGATCCACACCAGCCGGTCGGTCATGCCCCCAGCCTAGGGGGTGACCTGGCGAATCTAGGTCCTCACTGCGCCCACGGTGCCCCTGATCGCTTGGTCAGGGCGGCGATGTGTGCCGGGACTGGCGTCCCGGGCGGCTGTTCCGGGTCGGGCTCGGGCGGGGCGAAAGTAATCGAGATGGGCACAACGCCCGCCCACGCCTGCGAGGACGCGTCGGCCGGTTCATCGACCGGGGACCGCTGCGTATCTTTACCGACGCCTCAGAAAGCGGTACGGCGAGCACGGTGGTCGCGGCGAGTTCCTTGCGGGACGGCTCCCGAACGGCATCCCAGCGTCCCGGGATCAGGTGCTCGGCGACGGCGTGCAGGGCCGCCAGGCGTTCTGCATGATCTTTGACGAGGTGCGCCGTACCGAACACAACCGCGCTGCGGTAGTTGACCGAGTGGGCGAAAATCGACCACGCGCACACCAGCCGGTAGATGTGGGTGACCGTGACGCAGACCTGCTGGCCGTCGGCGGCCGCGATGCTCCGGTTGGCGGAGGATCCGTGCAGGTAGAGCGTGTCGCCGAGGCGCCCGTAGGCGGTTGGCAGGATCACCGGCGAGCCGTTCATGATTACCCCGAAGTGGCAAATCAGGCCGGCGTCGAGCACGGCGTACAGGTCGCTGCGGTCCGTGCGGCCGCGCTCCGCTTGGCGGCGCAGGCGGGTGCGCGGTCGTCGAAAGTCGCTGGTCCTCTGCCCTCATGACGGTTACCGTACGGGCAAAGTGGACATCTGTGCACGGCCACTTGACCCTCAAAATCACGGACCACTGTGGCGGGGCCGGATGACCGGGATGACGCTGGCCGCTGACCGGGCCTGCCCGGTTCCCCTCGGTGCCCACGTCGTCGGCCAGCTCCGCCCGGGTTCTGCGGGGAAATTGTTTGGCCGTGACACATGCGCTGGCGGGGGCAGCTGAGTGTGCTGCCCCCGCCAGCGTCCCCTCTGTGAAGAGGTATGTAGCGCTATCCGTTCGGGATGGCCGATGCCGGAGCGGCTGTCAGGCGCCGTTCGGCAGGGTCACCAGTACCGAGGCCGGAAGCTCGGCCTGAACGGAAGCTGGCAGCTGGACCAGGACCGATACGGGCAGCTTGGCGATCACTGCGATGGGCAGCCGGGCGATCACGCTGACCGGCAACTGAGCGATCACCGTGATGGGGAGCTTCGCGCACACCGTGGCTGGCAGCTGGGCGATGACGGAGATGGGAAGCTTCGCGATCACGGTGATGGGGAGCTTCGCGCACACCGTGGCTGGCAGCTGGGCGATGACGGAGATGGGAAGCTTCGCGATCACGGAGATGGGCAATTGGGCGATTACCGCAACGGGGAGCTGGGCGATCACCGAGACAGGCAACTTCGCGCACACCATGGCCGGCAGCTGGGAGATCACGGAGATGGGGAGCTTGGCGATGACCGTGACTGGAAGCTTGGCCGCAACCGATGCGCGCAGGTTGACCAGGACCGAGACGGGCAGGCTCGCGAGGGCTTGGGCGGACGGCACACTCGGCAGGCGGAGCGCCACGGCGCAGAGATCCTCCACACCCGCTGTGGTCCGCGCCGCGGCGGTCAGCTGTGCGAACGCGGCGTTGCTGGCGAGGACCTGGGCGGTCACGGGGCTGGCCAGCGCCTGCTCCAGGCTACTGGTGCCGAGGGTCTGCCCGGTTGCGGCCACCTGCCCTGAGATGAGCGCGTGAACGTCAGCTGCCAGCGAGAGGCAGACTTGTACGTCTGACTGGCCGGTGGAGGATCCCAGCTTGGCTGGCGCGGCAGGCGCACCGTGCCCAGGGAGCCGGCTGAAGGCGTGGACATGCCTCGATATGGCCGCATGCATGGCCGCGTGGTGAGCCGTGCCGGTGAAGGCTGACCTGGGTACGTGCAGACCCCCGGCAGTGGCGGCGATCGCGACGCCGCCCGTGGCGCAGACCGCCAGCGCAGCCGCGACGATCTTCGTGGTCAAGAACTTGGCGAACGGTGAGGTGATCATTTGTCCTCTGCATGGATCGGTGACAAGGGCGAGATGTTTGGCCTTGAAGGCAGCCACTGCAATCTCCTCGCGTGCGAATTCGCTGTTGCGTGCCGGCGCCGCTGCGTCGTCGAGCAGTCTCGCCAGGGGTGTGGGAATCGCCCCGAGGCGGATTGAGCCACCGTCGAGCAGTTGCTCGGCTGTTCTCCGGCTGATGCGTCGGGGATGGCTTGTGTTCATCTCATCCCCTTCACCGTCGCTCGGCGTGCGGATGTCACTCCGGCTCGCAGACGCGATTGCTGACCAGGCCATTCAGCCGTCCACTTGGCTGGTGAACTCCCGCAAGCACGGGCAGTCTGAGTTTGTCAATGTCGTCGGCTTTTGTGAGTAAGGCAAAAAGTGTCCGCAATCCGCGATAGGAGGCGGTGCGCACCGCGCCTGGCCTTTTTGAGAGGACTTTCCCGGCGGTTATCGCATCGAGGCCCATGACCACCCGCAGCAGGACCGCTTCGGCTTGATCACGGGGAAGTTGCGCGATGAACGAGACAGCGGCGTCCGTGGCGACCGCTTCCAGGGCACGGTCCGCGGTGTCGTCGTCGGCGGCCCATGACTCCAGGTCCGTCACGGTCACCGTCGCTGGCTGGGGCCTCCGCCTGGCGTAGCGCAGGTGGTCGGTGGCCCGGTGCCGGGCAATCGTCGCCACCCAGCCACGGAAGCCGTCACAGTCACCCTGAAAGGCGCGCAAGTCACGAGCCACCCTGAGCCAGGTCTCCGACGCCACGTCCTCCGCGTCGGGCCCAACGAGGGCTTGCAAGTACCGCAGCAGCCGGGGCTGCATGTCGCGGTAAAGCAGGCGGAAGGCATCCCCGTCACCTGACCTGGCCTGATTCAGGGCTGCCGTGAGATCTGGCCTCTTTGCCCGGGAAGGGACGGAATTATCTGCCGCTTCAGGATTACCGGCTGTCGTCGTCGTCTTGTTGCCTGCGGCCTGGCTCAAGAGTCCGGCGTGGACAGGGAAAGCGGTTCGCCGGCAATCTGTTGTTTGGTCCGTTTTGGCCCCACTGACTGAAACAAGTGATGGTGGGCTCCGTTCCATTCAAAAAATAATTGAGCACCATGAAGATCATCTGCATGCTAACGGCGATATGTCTCGCAAAGATTGGTATTGGCACAAGAGATTCATATCGCGGCTTGTGTGAGGACACGGCGGGGCCTTCGGACGGGGGATGCGGGCATCCGGCACGGGTGCCTGGGGTCGCGGGTCGCCCGGTCTGTGGACGGGGACTGGCGGGGGTTGCGGGGAGCGGGAATCATGCAAGGACAGCGCCGCAGGCCCTCAGCCGTGCGGCACGAGCGAGGGACGGATATGGCGCACATGGGAGTTCCAGGGGTCGAGGACGTGGCACGGCTCGCGGGCTGGCTGAGGAGCAATGGTTTGCCTGATGCCGTCCCTGACGTCCGATTGATCGCTGGTGGGCGATCCAATCTGACCTACCGGCTCGATTTCCCGTCTGCCGGGCAGGCTCCCGTTGGGTCCCAGACCGCCGGGTCTCAGGCGGCCGGGTCTCAGGCGGCCGGGTCTCAGGCGGCCGGGTCCGCGTCAGACTCGGCTTTGAGGCTGGTGCTGCGCCGCCCACCCCTGGGCCATGTGCTGCCCACCGCGCACGACATGACCAGGGAATACCGTGTGACAAGTGCGCTCCATGGCACCAACGTGCCGGTTCCACGGCCGGTCGCGCTGTGCCAGGACCCATCGGTCATCGGCGCGCCTTTTTACCTCATGGAGTGGGTGGATGGGGCGGTACTGCGCACCCGGGAGGATGCCGACTCCCTCACACCGGCCCAGGCGGAGGAGGTGTCGCGGCGCTTTGTGGGGATGCTCGCCACCATCCATGGGCTCGATGTGGACGATGTGGGGCTCGGGGGTTTTGGCCGGCCAGAAGGCTACCTGGCCCGGCAACTGACGCGCTGGCAGCGCCAGTGGGAGCTGTCGGCCACCCGCGAAATGCCAGGCTACGAGGAGTTGCTGGGGCGGCTTGCCGGCGGCATGCCCGTGCACAGCGAAATGGGCGAGTCAGGGCCGGCTGGGCAGGCGCGTTCGGCAGGCTCCCTGGTTCACGGTGACTTCCGGCTCGACAACATGCTGATCACGCTGTCGGGTGAGCCGAAGATCGCGGCCGTGGTGGACTGGGAGATGTCTACGCTGGGTGATCCGCTCGCGGACTTGGGGCTCACCCTCGTTTACTGGGCGGACCCAGGCGAAGAGGACTTGCTGCAGTTCAGCAGGCGCGGTGGGCTAACCACCAGCCCTGGCTTCCTGACCAGGGCCGAACTCGCACAGCGCTATGCGGATATGACTGGACGGGATTTGACCCGGCTCGGGTACTACATGGCCTTCGGCTGCTTCAAGCTCGCTGTGGTACTCGAAGGCATCCACGCACGGTTCTTGCAGCACAAGACCGTGGGGGAGGGCTTCGACCGGCAGGGAGAGGTTGTGCCCGCCCTGATCGAGCGGGCACACCAGCTGCTGAACGCGGACATGTGACCGCTGCACCGGAGTGGGCTGGGCTATCACCAGATCAGCCAAGAGCGGCTTGCCGGGAAGAGACCGTGGGTCCTCGGAATGACCGTTAAGGGAAGCCTGCTGATCTTAAATGAGGCCCGGCGCCCCGCTCTCGCCGGGCCTCACATGCAAGACGCGCCACTCTCTGATTTGGTTCACACGGGATTCCCGGGTTCTTCCAAGATCTTTTTCGGAGGACCGCTGCGCGGGGTCGCGGGCCTCCGCGGGCGGCGGTCTCACGCGCGCCGGCCGCCCAGGTCCGGGTCCGCTGGGTGGGGAGTGCGGCTAAGTGCTAAGTCGGGGGCTTGGTCCGTGACGGCCCTGGGCAGTGCGGCTCGCAGATACGGCGGCCCATGGCGTGGAAGAAGACCTGGGCCACCTGTTCGGGGCTGGTGATGACGAATGCCTGTCCGTTCGTGACGGTGGCGATCTGCTGCAACACCGGGAAATTGCCGGGGCCGCCAAGCATCAGCACGACGATCTGGACCTTCTTCGCCGGGTCGTACAGCTGACGAAGGTCGCTTATGAGGGTGCTCGCGGAGATGTCATTGGGATCGCTCTCGATGCCTGCCGTCATCACGATGACGGTATTGCGGTACCTGGGCAGGTACGTCTGGGTCATGTGCTTGTACGCGGCGAGAATTGACCCGTACAGCGCGGCTCCTGTCGGCTGCGGGGTCGTGGCGGCGGCCAGTCGCTGGATTTGCTGCCGGCGGGTGATCAGACCGAGCGGAGCTGGAAGCGGGCCGACCGAGATGAGCTCCTTGTACGGCAGGGGGCCGTCCAGGTGGCTGGCAAACGCCCACAGGCCTATCTGGGCGCTGTCCGGGAACTGCCCGAGGCCGACGCCAGCTGACTTGACAAGCATCTGCTCCAGCGTCGGCCCCCCGGGCAAGGGTCTCTTCGCCATGACCTCCGAGACGTCCATCAGCGCGAGATCGTGCGAACCCAGGCTGAGCTGCTGCCATGCACCCAGAGCGTGCGAAACGGGGCCGGTTCCCGGGGCGTGCAGCATGGTGGGCGGGTCCTTGCGTATCCCGTACGATTCGGGCCAGCCATCGGCCTGCCCGTCGCTGGAGCGGAACCCTTGGTAGCGCACATAGGCTGCCCCGTATGACGACCGCAGCATCGTCCCAAACGCTTGCGCAGCCTCCTGTTTGAGGCGGTCTGTCGTGGTAAGCACATACGGATAGGTGAGGTTGTAAGTGCCTTCCGCCGGATAGCGGATCGCGAGCGGCTCGCTCGGGTGAGCCTGGTCGAACTTCACCACTGCCTGCTCGGAACTGATGGTGACCGGGGCGGTACTTTTCACTTGCTCGGCCGACTGGGCCAGCGCCGCGAGCGACGGAAGCGACGAGGCGCCTGATGGCGCAACCACTTGGACGTTGAACACGAAGCCGGCGAGAGCGAACCGGGCCGGCCGTCCGTAGCCGAACATCTTCCGGATCTGGATAAGCGTGGCCAGCCCTGGCGCGCTGGTAGCCGGGTCGGGGAATTGCACGTGCAGGCCGAGTGAAGAGGACGGGCCACCGAGTTTTTGGGGGAACAAGAACCGCCAGCCGACGGAGGTGCCGAAAGCGGGCGTCCGGGCGGCCACTGGCCGCGGCATTGCGATAACGAGCGGAGTCTGGGCGAGGGTGATCCCGGACGGGTGTATCAGATGGGCGCCGGCCGATGATTGCCGCGCCGCCTCGACCCACATGTCTGAGTCGGGAATCCAGGCATCGATAGCCGCCTGTGGGGTGCCCGCGACACCGCGGCCCAGCTCACCTGCGACGCTCGCCGCGGATGCCGTCCGCACAACGACTTTAGCGCAGTGCCCCCTGACGTCGTTGTGCTGGTCGTTGAAGACCTGGCCGAGTCGCTGGGCCGTCGGCCCGATCTCGCTCGAAACTGTGACGTGGACCACCACGGGATGGTCGTTACAGGCGGCGTTCGACAGAACGACACGGGAGCCGAGTGTTACCAGGACAGAGGCAGCAATCGCGGCCGCCAGCAGAACAAGCATGGCCGTGCTGGGCCGGCGCTTGCGTTCCGGCCGGTAGCCGGCACCTCGGCTGGCGCGTCCAGCGTTCACGGCACCCCTCATCAATCACCGACCCGCGGCCTGCGGGATGTCTGCGCGCCGACCGGACCCAGCGGTCCACCAGATCTGGCAACCAGCAAACGCCGCGGGCACGACTGTAGTAGACGACTCGCTCCTGATGGCGCGAGTTTGCCTATTTTGTGCGCATGACGACACTCCCGGTAGTCTCTCGGCCGCCTTGTCCGGCATGGCTCCCAGGCAGTGGGCCGGTCGCTTGCCGGCACCTGGCCGGCTCCCCGCGCCAGCCTGCGACTTGAGGCGGGCCAGACTGTGATCGTGGCTGTTATCAGCTCCGTCCAGAATCCAGGTGATCCGCGCCTGGCGGACTACACCAGCCTCACCGACATGCGCCTGCGGACGAGCATGGAAGCGGAGCGTGGCCTCTTCGTTGCTGAGGGCGAGAAGGTGATCAGGCGGGCGGTCGCTGCCGGGTATCCGGTTCGCTCCATAGTGGTCACTCCGGACCGGCTGGCGAGCCTCGCCGGGCTGGCCGAGTCGTCCGCTCCGGTTTATGTGATCCGAGCTGATGTGGCCCAACAGCTCACGGGGTTCCGTGTGCACCGCGGTGCCCTGGCATCAATGGGCCGGCGGGCGCTGCCCACCGTCGAAGACCTGCTCGCCGGCGCGGTCATGGCGCAGCCTGGCCCGGCTGGCGAGCGCGGCCCAGGGGGAGTTGCCCAAGGGGCTGAGATTCGCTCACCTGAGCGGATCATTGTGCTCGAAGACCTGGTGGACCACGGGAACGTCGGGGCCATCTTCCGCTGCGCAGCGGCGCTCGGTGTGGCGGCCGTGGTCCTTTCGCCACGGTGCGCTGATCCGCTGTACCGGCGAGCGGTCAAGGTGTCCATGGGCGCCGTTTTCGCCATCCCGTACGCGCGCATGACCGACTGGCGGGGTGGGCTTGGCGTGATCCGCGAGGCGGGCTTTCAGCTGCTTGCCCTGACACCGGACCAGTCCGCCGGGCCAATGGACAAGGTCCGGCTGCGCGACCGAGTTGCGCTGATGCTGGGCAGTGAGGGGGACGGGCTGTCCTCCCGCTGGCTGTGCCAGGCTGACCAGGCAGTCTGCATCCCGATGAGTCCCGCTGCCATGGCGCTTGGGGTGGACTCACTCAACGTGGTCGCGGCGGCCGCGGTTGCCTGTCATGCGCTGATGCGGGATCCACTTCACACGTGCGGGCCAGATGTGAACTGAGGACCGGCCCACGGCCGGGCCAGTAAGCGCAGCAGCGCCCACACGACTTTGCCGCCGTCGTCAAGCAGGTGCCATCCCCAGCGGACGCAGCAGGCTTCCACCACCGCCAGCCCACGGCCGCTTTCCGCAGCGGGGTCCTGCTCCCGCATCACCGGGATCTCGCTGCCCGGATCGGTCACCATGCACATGACGAACGGGGCATGGGCGAGGAGGCGAAGCCGCACCAGATGACCGCTGGGCAGCGTGCGGGCAGACGGGACGCCATGCTGAAGGGCATTCGTGACCAACTCGGAGACGACAAGCTCGGCAATGTCCGCCAAGGCGGCCAGTCCCCAGTCCCGGATCGTGGCCCTGGTGAAATCGCGGCCGGTGCACACGGACTCAGGCCGGGCGCTCAGCGTGCAGGTGGCAGACCGCTGCGCGGGTGCATCCCCCGGTCTGGGCGCGAATGGCGACGCCGGCGCACAGGCACCGCCGGGGTACATGGGCTCAGCTCTGCTGACCGCAAGGAAGTCGGCCCGCGTCACCTCGTTGACGTCCTTTGTCAAGGGCATGTCGGCCGTTACTGCCAAGGCGGCCCGGTCTGCGGTCATGGGGTCCCGTCCGTGTCGCTAACGCCAAGCAGTCGTGCGCCTCGGGCGCAAGCGTTATCATCCCCTGTATACCTTGCAAACGCAAGGCCAGATGCACGTGCATATGAATGCGCATGCTGCACGTGCGTGTGGCTTCTGAGTACGGCTATTGGCAGCGAGCGGGGCGGCCGCCAGGGGGTTTGTGGTGATATCAGCGCAGCCGGGGAGCGGTCCGACGGTGCTGCGCATCCTGCTTGGGTCCCAGTTGCGCAGGCTGCGCGAGGCCAAGGAGATCAGCCGGGAGGAAGCCGGATACAGCATTCGGGCCTCCGGATCCAAGATCAGCCGAATGGAGCTGGGCCGAGTCAGCTTCAAGGAACGAGACGTCGTTGACCTGCTCGTTCTCTATGGAGTCGACGCGGCTGAGGCGGAGAAGCTGGTGGCACTCGCCCGCGAGGCCAACTCGCCGGGCTGGTGGCACCAGTACAGCGAGGTGCTGCCTGAGTGGTTCCAGGTGTACGTGGGACTGGAAGAGGCGGCATCCCTGATCCGCCTTTACGAGCTGCAGTTCGTTCCCGGGCTGCTTCAGACGGCCGAGTATGCGCGTGCCGCGATCAAGCTCGGTCAGCCGTCGGCGCCACCCGAAGAGGTTGAGCGCCGGGTCGCCCTTCGCCTGGGCCGGCAGGAACTGCTCACCACGACGGGCGGGCCCCGTCTGTGGGCGGTGGTGGACGAAGCGGCGTTGCGCCGCCCGATTGGTGGCGGGGAGGTGATGCGGGCCCAGCTCGTCAAGTTGATTGAGGCGACCAAGAAGCGAAACATCACGCTTCAGGTGGTGCCGTTCAGCACCGGTGGCCATTCCGCGGAGGCGGGAGCGTTCATCATCATGCGGTTCCCTGAGCCTGACCTACCGGACGTGGTCTACCTCGAACAACTCACCGGTGCTCTTTACCTCGATAAACGTGAGGATGTGGAAAGGTACGGCGAGGTGATGGAGCGCCTCAGCGTCGAGGCTGAGTCACCAGAACATACAGCTGATCTCTTGAGCGGGATGCTTGAGGAGGTTATAGACGAATGAAAAGGTACAACGGGATGCCAGCTACGAAGCTTGCTGGTGCTGCCTGGCGTAAGAGCAGCGCCAGCAACTCACAGGGAGCCTGTGTCGAGCTGGCACATCTCGGAGACGGCGAGTTCGCCGTCAGGAATTCGCGTAACCCAGAGGGCCCGGCCCTGATCTACACCCGGGCCGAGATCGAGGCGCTCATCGTAGGTGTCAAGATGGGCGAGTTCGACGATCTTCTGGGTGAGGTCGTCGCCTGATGCGGGCCTGGATTGCCGGTGCGGAACAAACGCCGTTACCTGCTGCCGCCCGGAGGCAAGCCTGTTGGCCGCCGTACCCGTGACGGGTACGGCGGCCAACAGGTTTTCGTGCGTGCCCCAGCGCCTGGGACGCTGGGACGCCGCCTGGGCCGCTGGCGAAATCCCCTGGTGGCGAACGGGTGCGTCACCCCCTGCGGGCGGCGCGCCTGACCGTGCATACGCTCGTTGTTAGGTATACCTAACTTGGATATCCTGACCCGGCACGCCACACCCGCCGCAAGCGCACTGGGGGATCCTTCGTGTCCGCAAGTCAGATCGCTGTCCTGGGAGCCGTCGCGGGACTCACCATCTTCCTCGGGCTCCCGATGGGACGGGTGCGTGCCGCAATGCCGCGTACCAAGGCATTCCTCAACGCGCTCGCCATCGGCATCCTCATCTTCCTGCTGTGGGATGTGCTCACCCACGCATGGGACCCTGCTGACAGCGCACTGGGCAGCCACCATTACGCCACAGCCGTGACCGACGGCGGGATGATGCTGGTCTGCGTCGGGGCCGGCCTGATCGGGCTGGTGTACTTCGACCGCTGGATGAAGCACCGGCCGGCGAGTTTGCGGCCGGAGGGACCTGGGGCGGCGACTGCCCACCCGGCTGCCATCCCGGCGGGCCCGGACGCCATCCGGGCGCGTGCCTCGGAACTTTCCCTGCTCATCGCAGCCGGCATCGGGATGCACAACTTCGGTGAGGGACTGGCCATCGGTGCGTCGGCAGCAGCGGGCCAAATCAGCCTGGCGCTGCTGCTGGTGATCGGGTTCGGCGCGCACAATGCGACGGAGGGATTCGGGATCGTGGCCCCGCTGGCTGCGGCGGGGGAGCGCCCGCCGTGGGGACGGCTCATTCTGCTCGGTCTCATCGGGGGTGGCCCGACCTTCTTCGGGACCATCGTCGGCCAGCAGGTCAGCACGCCATTGCTCGCCATCGCCTTCCTGGCGCTGGCGGGTGGCTCCATTCTTTACGTCGTCATCGAACTGCTCGCGGTGGCCCGCGCCGCAAAACTCAAGGAACTGGTCACCTGGGGAATCCTGCTCGGGCTTGCTCTCGGCTTCGTCACCGACGCGATCGTCTCCGCCGCCGGCGCCTAAACAAACGCTCCAGCGCTCCGCCTGCCTGATCATGGAAGTGCGCGGCATGAGGAGGCGCAGCCCGACCGGCTAGAGTCCGGGGGTGATTCCCGGGCAGGAAGCAGGTCTCCCACCGCTGACAAGGCGGCTGCTCGGCTGGGAGATCGCCGTCGTGTTCGCGGTGTCGCTCGGCGCGAGCGCCCTGTTCGCGATCATCCAGCTGATTGGGTCGCTCACTGCCCGCAAGGCCCTCGGCCGGCAGCAGGCCCTGGTCGTTGGGTCGCTTGCCCCCGGCCGCCCGCTGCTGGACCTGACACTCCAGCTGGCCGGCCTCATCGTCACCCTGGCGCCGGTGGCGCTCGTGTTCTACCTGATGGCCCGGTCGGGGGAGGAACCGTCAGCCATCGGGCTGGACACGGCCCACCCCGCCCAGGACGCCGCCAGGGGCGCGGCGCTCGCGGCGGTGATCGGCGGCACCGGCCTCGGGCTGTACCTGGCAGCTTTTCACCTGGGCATCAGCCTCAACGTGGTGGCGGAGAGCCTGCCTGCCGTCTGGTGGCGCATCCCTGTCCTCGTCCTCCATGCGCTGCAAAACGGCATCCTGGAGGAAGTCCTCGTCGTCGGCTATCTGTTGCGCCGCCTGGACCAGCTGGGCTGGGCACCGGCCCGTGCCATCGCCGCCAGCGCGCTGCTGCGCGGGTGCTACCACCTGTACCAGGGATTCGGCGGGTTCGCCGGCAACGCTGCCATGGGCGTGATCTTCGGCGTGCTTTACCGCCGGTGGGGCCGGGTGACTCCGCTTGTCATCGCGCATGCGCTGATCGACTCGGTCGCCTTCGTCGGCTACGCGGTCCTGCACGGCCACGTGTCGTGGCTCCCCTGACAGGCTCGCGTCCGGCGCGCCGCCCTCAGCGGCCGAGACCCTCGATGACCGTCGCACCGGGCAGGCTGGCGAGCACCTCACCGGGCAAAACGAGCTTGGACCGGCGCACCCCGCTGCCGATCACCACCCGGGGCGTGGCAGTCACCGCCGCGTCGATGAGCAGCGGCCAGCTTTCCGGCAGGCCAACCGGCGTGATCCCGCCGTACTCCATTCCCGTCTCGGCGACCGCCGTGTCCACCGCCGCGAACGACGCCTTGCGGACATCCAGCTCACGCCGGGCCACGCCATTCACGTCGGCCCGCGTGGTGGCGAGCACAACGCACGCCGCGTAGCGGGTCTCACCGCCCCGCCGCCCTGAGATCACCACGCAGTTGGCCGACTCCTCCAAGGTGACCCCATACCGCTCGCAAAACGCCGCCGTGTCGGCCAGCCCCGGGTCGATTTCCGCCACGTACACCTCACCGGCGGGGAGCTTGCCGTTGAGCGCCTCGAGCGCGCGGGCCACCGGTGCCGCCAGCAGGTCGGGCCGGCTGGCCGCGCGCACGGTGCTGAGCAGGCCGATTGTGTAATCCATCCCGCTATTCTCCTACCATGCCCGAGCCCGTCACCCGCGACGACACGATCGGCGGCATCGGCGCGGACAGCGCGACGATCGCTGACCTGAGCAACGCCCTGGCGTCCGGCGCCACGACCTCCCGCGCCCTCACCGCCTTCTACACCCAGCGGATCGAGCAGCTGAACCACACGCTGCACGCCGTGATCAGCATGAACCCCGGCGCCCCCAGCGAGGCAGCCGCCTGCGACGAGGCCAGGGGCAGCCACCCGCCGGGCCCGCTGGCGGGCATCCCGGTGCTGGTCAAGGACAACATCGCGGCACGCGGCATGCCCGCCACCGCGGGCTCACCGGCACTGGCCGAAGCCGAACAGGACGAGGCGTTCCTGGTGAGGAGGCTGCGGGAGGCGGGCGCGGTGATCCTCGGCAAGGCCAACCTGTCCGAGTGGGCCAACTTCCGGTCCACCCATGGGACCAGCGGCTGGAGCACGCTCGGCGGGCAGGCAGCCAACCCGCACGCGCTGGACCGCAACCCGTCCGGTTCGAGCTCTGGTTCCGCGGTGGCGGTGGCAGCCGGGCTGGCCCCGGTCGCGGTCGGCACCGAGACCGACGGCAGCATCCTCTGCCCGGCCAGCGCCTGCGGGATCGTCGGCATCAAGCCGACCATGGGCCTGGTCAGCCGGGCCGGCATCGTGCCCATCTCGGCGGCACAGGACACTGCCGGGCCGCTGGCGCGCTCGGTCGCGGACGCCGCCGCGCTGCTGTCGGTGCTCGCCGGGCCCGACCCCGCTGACCCGGCCACGGCGGAGGCGCAGCGCCAGCCCCGCGACTACACCGCCTTCCTCGACGAGAACGCGCTCGCGGGCGCCCGGCTCGGCGTGTGGCGCGGCGGCTCCCAGCTGGCAGGCCGGGCCTCCACCGCCGTGCTCGACCGGGCGCTGGCACGGCTGCGCGAGGCGGGCGCGCAGATCATCGACCCGGTCGAGCTCCCGGGGGCGGACCAGGTGACAGAGCCCGAGTTCACCGCCCTCACGCACGAGTTCAAGCACGACCTGAACAATTACCTGGCCGGACTCGGCGGCCGCCACCCGGCGACCCTGGCCGACCTCATTTCTTTCAATACGCATAACGGCACGAGCGTCCTTGCCCACTTTGGCCAGGAACTCCTGGAACAGGCGGAGGCCACAAGCGGCGACCTGGCCGACCCTGGTTACCTGGCTGCACGGGAGGAGGCCGGGCGCCGGGCGCGGGGGGCCCTCGATGGCCCGCTCACCGCGCACCGGCTCGACGCCATCGTCGCGCTGACCGCGAACCCTGCCTGGCTGACCGACTACGTGCTCGGTGATTTCGACCAGTTCCACACCTCGGGGCCAGCTGCCGTCGCCGGGTACCCCACCGTCAGCGTTATGGGCGGGGAAGTGTGGGGATTGCCGGTGGGGATCTCTTTCCTCGGCCCACGGTGGAGCGAGCCCAGGCTGATCGGACTTGCCCATGCGTTTGAGCGGCTGTCGGCTGGCCGGCTCGTCCCTGGCCTGCGCCCGAGCGCCGCCCAGTGAACCCAGCACTCCGGGATAACCTGCGCACATGGATTCCTGGCGTGCGGTAAGTGTTCCCATGCTGCCGGGGCCCGGTGTGGAGCCGTGCCTGGTGGACACGGCGACCGGTGATCTCGCGCAGGCGGCGGTGGGCCGCGTGGCGTCACTGTATGCATGCGGGATCACCCCGTACGACGCCACGCATCTCGGGCATGCCGCGACCTATCTCGCGTGGGACCTGCTGGTCCGGGCGTGGCGGGACGCCGGCCATGACGTGACGTACGTGCAGAACGTGACCGACGTGGACGACCCGCTGCTGCAGCGCGCGGCCCGCGACGGGGATGGGTGGCGGGATCTGGCGGACCGGGAAATCGCCCGGTACCGCGCCGACATGGTGGCGCTGCGGGTCCTTCCGCCGACGCGGCTGGTGGGGGCGGTGGAGGCGGTCCCGGTGATCGAGCGTTTTGCGCAGTTGCTGTGGGAACGGGGGGCCCTGTATGAGCTTGACGCGGACGTGTACTACTCGCGGGCCTGTGATGCCGCGTTCGGCTCTGTGTCACGGCTGGACGCGGCTTCGATGGTGGAACTGTCTGCGGAGCGGGGCGGTGACCCGGGGCGGGCGGGGAAGAAGGACCCACTCGACGCGCTGGTCTGGCTCGCCGCCCGCCCGGGGGAGCCGTCGTGGCCGTCCGGGTTCGGGCCGGGGCGGCCGGGCTGGCACGTGGAGTGCTCGGCCATTGCGACCGAGTATCTGGGGCCGGTGTTCGACGTGCAGGCTGGCGGGTCGGACCTGATCTTCCCGCACCATGAGTTCAGTGCCTCGCACGCCCGGGTGGCGCTCGGTGACGGCGGTGCGTTCGCGCGGCGTTACGCACATGCGGGGATGGTGCGGCTGGACGGGGAAAAAATATCCAAGTCGCTGGGGAACCTTGTGTTCGTGTCGGGGCTGCTGGCTGACGGGGCCGACCCGATGGCGGTGCGGCTGGCCGTGCTGGCGCATCACTACCGGGGTGACTGGGACTGGACGGCCGGCGGTCTGGCCGCGGCGGGGGAGCGGTTGCGCCGCTGGCGCGCTGCTGTTCGCCGGGCGCTGGCCACACCCGAAGGGCGTTCCGGGCGAACCGGCGAGGTTGGCAGCGCGTCTGGCGTGACGGTGCCTGGCCCGCCGGCCCCGGCCGGTGGGGTGCGGTCCGCTGGTGGGGTGCCGTCCGCTGGTGGGGTGGCGCCTGGTGGTGGGGTGCGGTCCGCTGGTGGGGTGCGGTCCGCTGGTGGGGTGCCGCCTGGTGGTGGGGTGCCGTCCGCAGAGAGCGTGCTGGCTGGCGTTCGGGAGCGGCTCGCGGACGATCTCGATGCGCCCGGCGCGCTGGCCGTGGTGGGCCACTGGGCCGATGCGGTGAATGGCGCGCAGGTGCTGCCCGCGGAAGCGGCCGCGTCAGGGGCGCTCGTCCGCGACACCGTGGACGCCCTGCTCGGTGTGGCCCTCTAACGATCTGGGTTGCCCCCCGCCCCCTGCCGCCTTCAATTCCATGATCCCGGTTGATTTGTGTAGCTATGACAACACGAATCAACCGGGATCATGGAATTCCGCTTGACCGGAGGTGTGCTGCAACGACATCAGCGATAGCATGATATCCCGCACGATATCGCTCACGGTTCTGCGCTGAACCCTCGGAGCCGGTCATGACCGAGAAACCACGTGACCCAGCAGCTGGCCCTGGACCGGGCAACCCGACAGATCCCGTTGAGCTTCTTGTTGCCGCGGTGAACACGCTGCCGCCCGCTGACCGTGACCAGGTGTACGCCTGGCTGTTGCGTCGAGTACCCTCCGTGCTTCCTGCCGGACCCTGGCCAGCGGAGCCCGCGGGCCCGAACCTTGCGGAGCTGACACGAACGATGCTCCGGCAGGGTGGGCCCGGCATGGCACACCCCGTCCGGACCAGCGTGGCCTCGGGCCAGCAGATGGTGCCCGTGCGTTTCTCATCCGAGCAGCATGCCCAGCTACGGAAGTGGTGCGCCGAGCACGGATTCTCCATGGCGACCGTGGTGCGCGGCTTGGTCGCCCGCTTCCTGGAGGGCCAGCTTCCGGTCCTCGGTCAGCCCCGCGGCCCCGCCCATACTCCGGAGCCCGGTCAGCCTCAGGACCCCGGCCATACGCCCGATCCCGGTCGGCCTCAGGATCCCCGCCACATGCCCGAACCCGGCCAGCCTCACGTCCCCGGCCGTACGCCCGATCCCGGTGGGTCTCAGGACCCGGGCCGTACGCCCGATCCCGGTGGGTCTCAGGACCCCGGCCATACGCCCGATCCCGGTCGGCCTCAGGACCCCGGCCATACGCCCGATCCCGGCCGGTCTCGGGATCCCCGCCAGCAGCCGTGACGCGCGGGTGCGGCGAGCCGGAGAGCTGGTCACATATCGCGGGCTGGTACGACCGGGCGATCAGGCGCAGGTAGCCAGCTTTGTCAACCCCCACTTTCCAGCGGTGGATGGCGAATCACGGTAGCGGCGCATTTGTGCACAGGACGCGGTGCGTCCACTCTGCGCTGTTCCGCAGCGACAGCCTTTGCTGCATGGAAACCACACAGGCAGCAGGCGACCCTGCACCCCGCACCCGCCCAGAAGCCGGCTCCCCGCGCGTGAGCGGCTCTTCCCCATCGCAACAAGATCCTTCCCGCTCCGTCCAGCCGGCCGGGGGATCGATCTCTCCCCGGCAGCAGCCGGAACATCTCCGCGAAAGGGAACTGGACCGTCTTCACGAACAAGAATCGGATCGCGGTGGCCAGACCGGACGAGGCCCTGACGTTGCGTCGGCCCGAGTTGGTGTCAGTCGGCCGCGAACGGCACCGGACCAGCCGCGAACGGCACCGGACCAGCCGCGAACGGCACCGGACCGGCCGCGAACGGCACCGGACCGGCCGCGAACGGCACCGGACCAGCCGAAAACGAAACCCCGAGTCCGCGTCAGTGGTCCCGCCGACCTGCTGGCAGTCGTGCCGCACCTGCTTGGCTTTCATCCAGAGAACAGCTTTGTTGTCATCGGTGCCAGTGGGCCACGCGATCGCCTTGATCTTGGCTTCCGCTACGACCTCCCAGACCCGCCGGATCCGGCCGCAGCATCCAAGATCGCGGGCCATGCGGTGGCGATCCTTACGCACCGGCGAGTTACGACAGTGATCGGTGTGGGATACGGCCCCGGGGGGCTGGTCACGCCGGTGGCTGACGTGTTCGCCGCTGCTGTGCGGCGCGAGTCGTTCCGCCTGCATGAACTCCTGCGCGTGGAGGACGGGCGTTATTGGTCATATCTCTGCCACAACGTGGCTTGCTGCCCTCCCGAGGGTGTCCACTTCGATTACCAGTCGCACCCAGCCGCGGCAGTCATGACCGCCGCCGGGCTGGCCGCTTATTCAGATCGTGAGGCGCTCGCCCGCACCCTCGAGCCCGTCACCGGCGAGGCGGCGAAGATCATGGCCCACGCCCTTGACGAGGCGTCTGAGAGGGCGGAAGCACTGATCGCCGAGGCCAAGAGACGCGGAAGCCGGAACAACTTGCGGCTCGTTATCCGGGAGGGCCGACGGGCCGTCAGCGAAGCGATCCACACCTACCGTTCCGGCGGCCGGATCACCGATGAACGCCAGCTTGCCTGGCTGATGATTGTCCTGGCGGCGCTGCCGGTCCGCGACGACGCGTGGGCAAGAATGCTGCCCGAGCACCGCGACTCACATCTAGCGCTGTGGGCCGATGTCGTTCGCCGGGCGCCGAGTCTTTGGCTGCCCGCACCCGCCAGCTTACTCGCCTTTACCGCCTGGCAGGCAGGTGAAGGAGCATTCGCCAACATCGCGCTGGAGCGGGCACTGGCCGCCGACCCCAGGTATTCGATGGCGCTCTTACTGCGCGAGATCCTTGCTTCTGGGGCACCGCCCTCGGCAGCGCGACTGCCGATGACGCCCACCGAGGTCGCGCAAAGTTACGCTCGGGCAGACAAGCGCAAGGCTGTTGATCCGGCATCCAGCGCCAGGAAAACAAACGCCCGCAGCGGGGGCCGGGCGGCACGGTCAAATCGCCCAGGCAGGACTTAGACGGGCAGATCGGCTCAGGTTAGACTCTTGGAGCGTTTGTCCAGGTGAACGGAGCTTACCGGCGGCCACCGGGAGAGTTCATTCACGTGAGGCCGCGCCTGTGGTGGCCAGGCTCCGGAGCCAGGCCCGACGGAGGGAGGGTTGCGTGACACTGCCCACGGGTGGGGGTGCGAGGAATCAACCAGTTCCAGCGACCGCTGGGCCGGCGACTGCAGGACCAGCGACCGCTGGGCCGGCTTCGCATGGGGCGGCGGGACTAGCTGCACATGAGGTCACAGGTCCAGCAGGGCAGTTGTCGTCTGCCGTGGCGGCGGAACATCGGGTGGCGGTAGCCGCCCTGCGCGACGCTTACGCGGCCCTTCCTCCGGGTACCGCCGTGCGCCTGGCCAAGCGGACGTCCAACCTCTTCCGCTTCCGCGAGCCCGCGCCCAGGAAGGGCGCTGGCCGAGACCGGAGAACACAGGCCGGACCTGCTGGTTTGGACGTGTCGGCGTTCAGCCGGGTACTGCACGTGGACCCAGGGACGCGAACCGCCGTCGTTGGCGGAATGACCACCTATGAAGACCTGGTGGACGCCACCCTGCGCCATGGGCTGATGCCGTTGGTGGTGCCGCAACTGAAGACGATCACGCTCGGAGGCGCGGTGACCGGGCTGGGCATCGAGTCCACGTCCCTGCGCAACGGCCTGCCCCACGAATCGGTCACCGCGATGGAGATCCTTACCGGCGACGGCCGGGTGGTCACCGCCACCGCGGGGGGCGAGCATGCTGCCTTGTTCCGCGGCTTCCCAAACTCCTATGGGACCCTCGGTTACGCACTCTCGCTCACCATCCAGCTCGAACCGGTGGCGCCCTACGTACACCTGCGGCATTACGCGTTCAGCAGTCCTGAGGCATGCATGGATGCGATCGGCCGGATCGCCACGAACGGGAGCCTGAGCGGGCACCAGGCGGATTTCGTCGATGGCACCGCGTTCAGCCCCGAAGAGATCTACCTGACGGTCGGCGCCTACAGCCACGTCGCGCCGTGGCGAAGCGACTACACCGGCCAGCAGATCTATTACCGGTCACTGCGTGGGCCAGACGAGGATTTCCTCACCATCCGTGACTACCTCTGGCGGTGGGACACCGACTGGTTCTGGTGCTCGCGGCCCTTCGGCGTGCAGCACCCGCTGATCCGCCGCCTGTGGCCGCGCCGCTACCGTCGCTCCGATGTCTACCGTGCGCTCGTCGCATTCGACCGCCGCCACGGCCTGTCCGACACGCTGAACGCCCGCCGCGGGCGGCCGCCCCATGAGACGGTCATCCAGGACGTGGAGATCCCGCTCGCCCGCAGCGCCGAATTCCTGCGCTTCTTCGCCACCGAGGTGGGCATGAGGCCGGTGTGGCTATGCCCGCTCCAGGTGCGCAGCACACACACGTGGCCGTTGTACCCGCTAAAGCCCGGCGAGGCATATGTGAACTTCGGCTTCTGGGGCACCGTTCCGCTGCCGGAAGGGCGTCATGACGGTCACTACAACCGCCTGGTCGAGACCCAGGTCGCCGCGCTGGGCGGCCACAAAGGGCTGTATTCGACGTCGTTCTACTCCGAGGATGATTTCTGGGCCCACTACAACGGGCCGGCCTATGCCCAGCTCAAGGGGGCCTACGACGCGGACGGGAGGCTGTCCGGGCTGTACGAGAAGTGCGTGCGCGGCCGTTAGCGCGGATTTCCACGCAGGGGGACGCGTTAGGCATCGTGCGCGCAGGACTGCAGGGAGCGAGTGTGCGCGAACCGGAGGACGGTGCGTGCGTGCAGCGGCAAAGAAGGGATGGAGCCATGGCGCTGGCGGAGGTGTTCGAGAATGTGGCGGGGCCGGAGGCCCCTGTTGAGTTCCACGCTTACGACGGGAGTGCAGCGGGACCAGCCGGTGCGCCAGTGCGTGTCACTGTTCGCTCGCCGGTAGCCGTGTCCTATCTCGCTCAGGCTCCTGGTTCGCTGGGGCTGGCCCGCGCGTATGTGTCTGGGCACCTCGATGTCGAGGGGGATATGTATGTCGCCCTTGCCCGGATGGTCTCTGCGCAGCAGGCAGAGCCTGATCCGGCGGCAAGGCTCCGACTGCTGGCCCAGCTGGGAGGCCCCAAGCTGCTCTTCCCACGGGTACCGCCGCCCCCGCAGGAGGTGCGTGTGCGCAGCCGCTGGCTCGGTGGGCGGCGGCACACCAAGGCGAGGGATGCCAGCGCGATCTCGCATCACTACGACGTATCGAACACCTTCTATGAGTGGGTTCTCGGTCCATCGATGGCCTATACCTGCGCCTGCTACCCGAACGAAGATGCTTCGCTCGAAGAGGCACAGGCCTACAAGCATGACCTGGTGGCACGGAAGCTTGGGCTGCGAGCAGGCATGCGGCTGCTTGATGTGGGCTGCGGCTGGGGCGGGATGGTACGGCACGCCGCCCGCGAGTACGGCGTCAAAGCGCTCGGCGTCACCCTTTCTGCGCAGCAGGCAGCCTGGGGGCAGCAGGCGATCGAAAGGGAGGGGCTATCGGATCTGGCCGAGGTGCGCCACGTTGACTACCGGGAAGTGATGGATACAGAATTTGACGCGGTTAGCTCGATCGGGCTGACCGAGCACATCGGCAAGGCGCAGTTGCCCGGCTACTTCTCCTTCCTGCTCGGCAAGCTGAAGCCGGGCGGGAGGCTCCTCAACCACTGCATCACCCGCCCCGACAACACCGGCCCGGCACGGCGGGCTGGCGGGTTCATCAACAGGTACGTGTTTCCTGACGGCGAGTTGGAAGGACCGGGTTACCTCGCGTCGGTAATGAACGACTCCGGCTTCGAGGTCCGGCACGAAGAGAATCTGCGTGAGCACTACGCCCGCACACTCGCCGCGTGGTGCGCGAACCTGGACGCGCACTGGGACGAGGCGGTTGCCGAGGTAGGGCAAGGCACGGCGCGGGTGTGGCGGCTGTACATGGCGGGCTCACGGCTCGGTTTTGAGCGCAATGCCGTGCAGCTTCACCAGATTCTCGGGGTGAAGCTTGATGCTGAGGGGAACTCCCGGATGCCGCTCCGGCCGGCCTGGGACGCCGCAGCCGCCCGGGTGGCTGGCTGACTCGGCCCCCAGACCGGGCTGGTTGCGGTTGCGGGATTCTGGGCCGCTGGCTTGGCGTCCTCGGCTCTCGCCGGGGACTTGTCCAGTGGTCGGCGGGTCCGGCGCTCCCCCAGATGGTCGGCCCGGGGCAGAATGGCGGGGTGGAACCTTCCCCCAGCAACCGGCGCGATGTGGTCCTGCTTGGCTCGACCGGCTCCATCGGCACCCAGGCGGCGGACGTCATCCGGCGCAACCCAGATCTCTTCCGGGTGGTCGGGCTGGCGGCTGGCGGCGGCAAGCCTGGCTTGCTTGCCGCTCAGGCGATCGAGTTCGGGGCCGCCGTGGTGGCCGTGGAGCGGGATTCCGCGGCCGATGACGTGCGGGAGGCCCTCAAGGCAGAAGCCGCCAGGGCGCGGGCCGGGCCTGGAGCGGCTGACCGCCTGCCCACGGGGACAAACGGGACCGCGACGCCAATGGTGCTCGCGGGTTCCGACGCTGTCGCCGAGGTGGCGGCCTGGCCGGCGGATGTAGTGCTGAACGCGGTGACGGGGTTCAGTGGGCTCGCCGCCACTCTCGCGGCGCTGCGGGCTGGCCGGGTGCTCGCACTTGCGAACAAGGAGTCCCTGATTACGGGTGGCCCGCTGGTCGCCGGGCTGGCCAAGCAGGGCCAGATCGTCCCGGTCGACTCCGAACACTCCGCGATCGCCCAATGTCTGCGCGCGGGGCGTTCGGCGGAAGTCGCCCAGCTTGTCCTGACCGCGAGCGGTGGCCCGTTCCTCCACCGCAGCCGGGCAGAACTGGCCGGCATCACGCCGGAGCAGGCGCTCGCGCACCCGACCTGGAACATGGGCCCGGTCATCACCATCAACAGCGCTACCCTGGTCAACAAGGGTTTGGAGGTGATCGAGGCCCACCTGCTGTTCGGTGTCGGGTTCGACCGGATCAAGGTCGTCGTTCACCGGCAGTCCGTGATTCACTCAATGGTCGAGTTCACCGACGGCTCAACGATCGCCCAGGCCAGCCCGCCGGACATGCGGATCCCCATCGCGCTGGCTTTGGGCTGGCCGGACCGGGTGGCGGGCGCAGCCCCGGCCATTGACTGGACCGCGATGCACACCTGGACCTTTGAGCCGCTTGACGAGGACGCCTTTCCGGCCGTGCGCATCGCCCGCGCGGCAGGCCTCGCTGGCGGCACCGCACCGGCCGCCTACAACGCCGCGAATGAGATCTGCGTTGATGCCTTCTTGACCGGAAAGCTCCCTTTTGCCGGGATCGTGGACACAGTGGCGCAGGTAGTCTCGGAGCATAAGATCCGCGCGGGGGTACCGATTGCGCTGGCGGATGTGCTCGCCACCGATCGCTGGGCGCGGGCTAGGGCGTCAGAGCTGGCCACTGGGTGGGGCATGCGCACTCATCACGTGGTGAGTGCGCCACAAACGAGGGGAGAGTCGACCGAATGAGCTTCCTGCTCGGCGTCCTCATCTTCATCGTCGCCCTGCTGGTATCGATCATGCTGCACGAGGCTGGGCACTTCGTGACCGCCAAGAAGTTCGGCATGAAGGTCACCCAGTTCTTCGTGGGGTTCGGCCAGACGCTGTGGTCACGCACAAGGGGCGAAACCGAGTACGGCGTCAAGGCGTTCCTGGTCGGCGGCTTTGTGAAGATCTCCGGCATGACCCAGCTGGAAGAGATCGAGCCCGAGGATGAACCTCGCACATTCCGGCGGCACCCGTGGTGGCAGCGCGTGATCGTGCTGATCGCGGGATCGTTCATGCATTTCGCGTTCGCCCTCGTGCTGTTGTTCGTGCTCGCAGCGGCAGTCGGCATGCCCGTGGCCGCCTCGACCACGGTCAGCTCCGTCGATTCCTGCGTGCCTGCCAGCATGAGTGCCGGGTGCGGGCAGGGGAATCCGGCTTCGCCGGCCAAGCGCGCCGGTATCAAGGCCGGAGACAAGATCATTGCGATCGCGGGTACGCCAGTGCACGGCTGGGCCCAGATGGGGCAGGTCATCCGCCGCCAGCACCCGGGCACCCCGATTGCCATCACCGTGGACCGGCGCGGGCAGCGACTGACCTTGCATGCAGCCCTTGCCACCGTCCACGGCAGGACCGGGTCGTTCCTTGGTGTCTCCTCTGTCCCCGTTTACCAGCGGTCTGGCCCGGCCGGTGCAGCCTCGTACGCGGTACAGCAGTTCGGCCAGGCGATAGTCGGTTCGGCGCAGCTGGCGGCGAGTCTTCCGGGGGCTGTTCCTGACCTATTCTCCAAGAACCGCGCCAACACGCCCGCCGGGCAGGTCACCAGCGTGATCGGCATGGGGGATGTGACCGGCCAGGTGATCGCATCCCGGATTGCCTGGCAGTCGAAGGTCAGCCTGGTGCTGCTGATCGTCGCGTCCCTGAACATTTTCGTCGGCGCATTCAACCTGCTGCCGCTGCTCCCGCTGGATGGCGGGCACCTCGCTGTGGTGATCTTCGAGCGGATGCGCACCTGGCTGGCTAAGCTGCGCGGGAGACCTGATCCCGGCCCGGTCGACTTCCGGCGGCTCGTCCCGGTGAGCGTGGGTGTGTTCGCGCTGCTGGTCGGGCTCGGCGTCCTCCTGATCATGGCTGACCTCGTCAATCCGGTTCACATCCTCTAGTGAGGTAATGAGCGTTATGACGACAGACCTGGGTATGCCCGCGCTGCCAGCGCAACCGCTCGCGCTGCGGCGCAAGTCGCGCCAGATCATCGTCGGGAAGGGCAAGCACGCGATACCGGTGGGCGGTGGTGCGCCGGTATCCGTTCAGTCGATGACCACGACCCTGACGGCCGACGTGAACGCCACACTCCAGCAGATCGCTGAGCTGACCGCCGCCGGCTGCCAGATCGTCCGTGTGGCCGTGCCCAGCCAGGACGACGCGGAAGCTCTTCCGCAGATCGCGCACAAGTCACAGATCCCAGTGATCGCTGATATTCACTTCCAGCCGAAGTATGTCTTTGCGGCCATCGACGCCGGCTGCGCGGCGGTGCGGGTCAACCCGGGAAACATCAAGGCGTTCGACGACAAGGTCGCGGAGATCGCCAAGGCGGCGGCCGCGGCCGCCGTCCCGATCAGGATCGGCGTCAACGCGGGCTCACTCGACAAGCGGCTGCTCGCCAAGCACGGCCGGGCAACCGCGGAGGCCCTGGTCGAGTCCGCGCTGTGGGAATGCTCGTTGTTCGAGGAGCACGGCTTCACCGACATCAAGATTTCGGTTAAGCACCACGACCCGGTCGTCATGATCAACGCTTACCGGCAGTTGGCGGAAGCGTGCGACTACCCGCTGCACTTGGGAGTGACCGAGGCGGGGCCTGCGTTCCAGGGAACGATCAAGTCCGCAGTCGCGTTCGGCGCCCTGCTTGCCGAGGGCATCGGCGACACGATCCGCGTGTCACTGTCCGCACCGCCGGTCGAGGAAGTCAAGGTCGGCATCGGCATCGTGGAATCGCTGGGCCTGCGCGAGCGCGGGCTGGAGATCGTGTCATGCCCATCGTGCGGGCGCGCGCAGGTGGACGTGTACACGCTCGCCGATCAGGTGACCGCGGGCCTGGACGGCCTTGAGGTGCCACTCCGGGTGGCGGTGATGGGCTGTGTGGTCAATGGCCCTGGTGAGGCCCGGGAAGCAGACCTGGGTGTGGCATCAGGCAACGGCAAGGGGCAGATCTTCGTCAAGGGCAAGGTCATCAAGACCGTGCCGGAGTCCCAGATCGTGGAGACCCTGATCGAGGAGGCGATGAAGCTCGCCGAGACGGTGGGCGATGCCGGGACCGGCACGCCCGAGGTGAGCGTTTCCTGAGGCCTCCGTAGTCATCGACCTGGACGGGATCGATGATGCCGCGCGTCTCACGTTGCCGGGCGGGTCGGGCCATTGATCTTGGCGGCGTCATTGGCCACTTAGGGCTCGGTGTCGCCGGCTGGGGTGCGTGGGTACAGGGCGGCGAACAGCGCGCAGGGCTGGCCATCCGGCCGCTCGCGCTCGATGTAGCGGTTGACAACGTTCTCCAGTTCGCTCCACAGAGCGTGCATGTCATCCGCCCGGAGGCGGAGCGCTCTGCGCACCCAGCGCACCTCGGTGGGATCAACCTCGCTGGCCTCGCCGAGGAACGCGCCGACCGCGGCAGCGGTCACGCCCCCGGCGGGCTGGACATCAAGTGCCCAGGACTTGCCCGTGCCGCGGTAGGGGCGTTCCCGGGCGCCCCGCCGCCCCCGCCGCACGGGCAGCGGTGCGAGGAACCCAGTGCCGACGAGCCTGCGGACGTGATGGAGCGAGCTTCCGGGGTCGACACCGAGCCGGTCGGCGATTTGCTTGTTCGTGAGGTCCTCGTCGTAACACAGCCGCAGGATCCGCAGCCGCAATGACGAGGCGAGGGCACGCGCCTCCGCGTCGGTTGGTTGCCGCCGCTGGGCTGGCGCTTGATCACTGGCCACAGAAGGAGACTACCGCTAAGTGATTGACGCTTCTTCATCACTCACGCATGCTGGCTCCATGAGACGACGCCGGGGCGGCCTGCTTTGGCACCGGGACTTCCAACGGCTGTGGTTTGGCGACACCGTCAGCCAGCTCGGCACTCAGGTGACGGTCATCGCGCTGCCGCTGGTCGCCGTGAAGACCCTCGGCGCGTCGACCTTCGAAGTGGGCATCCTCGTATCGCTGCTGACCGCGGCGTTCCTGCTCGCCGGCCTGCCAGCCGGGGCCTGGGTGGACCGGATGCGGCGGCGGCCGGTGATGATCGCTGCCGATGTGGCGCGAGCCGTGCTGCTGGCCTCCCTGCCTGTGGCAGCCGCCCTGGGCGTGCTGTCGATCTACCAGCTCTATCTGCTGGCGCTGCTCCACGGCGTGTGCACGGTGTTCTTCGACGTCGCCTACCAGTCGTACCTGCCGGCCCTGGTGGGACGCACAGCGCTGGTCGAGGGCAACGCCAAACTCCAGGCGAGTGAGTCGGTCGCCCAGGTCGCTGGCCCAGCGCTCGGCGGGTTCCTGGTGCAGGCGTTCACGGCACCGTACGCAGTGATCGCGGACGCGGCCAGCTTTCTGGTTTCCGCGGGATCGCTGCGCGCGATCAAGATGGCCGAGCCGCAGGTGCCGCGCGCCCAACGCCCGCATTTTCGCCGGGAGATCGCGGAGGGCATGCGGTTCGTCCTCGGTCACCCAATCCTGCGGATGATCGCCGGGTGCACCGGCACGTTCAACTTCTTCTTCAGCGCGCTGCAGGCGGTCGTTGTCGTCTTCCTGGTCCGCCAGGTCGGGATCTCTCCCGGCGTTATCGGTGTCCTCTTCTCGGCCGGGAGCGCCGGCGCGATCGTCGGGGCTCTTACCGCCTCAATCGCGGCGCGGCGGCTGGGCACTGCCCGGGCGATCTGGCTGCCGATCACCATCACCGCGCCGACAGGTCTGCTCATGGCCCTGACGTTTCCTGGTGCTGGTCTTGCCTTGTTCGCCGCGGGCTGGTTCGGGCTCTCCCTCAGCGGCGTCGTCTACAACGTCAATCAGGTTTCTTACCGGCAGGCCCTGTGCCCGCCACAACTGCTCGGCCGCATGAACGCCACCATGCGATTCCTCGTCTGGGGCACCATGCCGCTCGGCGGGCTCACCGGTGGTGCTCTCGGTACCTGGCTCGGTAACCGCGCGGCAATGTGGATCATCCTCACGGGTCAGGCCCTGTCGGTGGTGTGGCTGCTCGTCTCGCCGCTGCGGAGCGCGCGAGAGCTGCCCCTGGCCGGGGAAGAACTGGGTTCGGCCCCTGGGCCGGGCCGCCCTGATCCGGCCACCATGCGCGGGGCAGGAAGGGAACCGGGTTCGGCCCCTGGGCCGGGCCGCCGCCCTGATCCTGCCACTACGCGCGGGGCCGCAGGAAGGGAACCGGATTCGGGCATTGGACCGCACCGTCCCGGTTCTGCCACTGCGCCCGAGACCGCCGGAGAACGCCCTCGGATATGAGCGATCTCCGCAGCCTGCCTACCCCTGCCCGGTCGCCAGGTCAGCGATGATCAGCTGGCCGACCCGGTCCGCGACCAGGGCACGGGCTTCGGCCGGCAGGCCACTGTCCGTGACCAGCGTGTCCACATCATCGAGATCGGCGAACGAGCTCAGGCCGACTATCCCCCACTTGGTATGGTCCGCGACGACCGTAACCTTCCGTGCTGCCCGGACGAAGGCCCTGTTGGTCTCCGCTTCGGCCAGGTTGGGCGTGGTGAGCCCGGCCACAGGATCGATTCCGTGACAGCCAAGGAACAGCATGTCGAGATGGAGGGATCGTATGGTGAGGTCCGCTACCGGCCCGACGAGAGCATCGGACGGAGTCCGGACGCCACCGGTAAGAACCACGGAGGTCCGGGTCGCAGCGGGTCCGGCCAGCTGGCTGTCCGCGAAAAGATCCACCACCCGCACCGAGTTGGTCACAATGGTCAGGCCCGGAATCCCCATCAGGCGCTCGGCCAGCGCGAAGGTGGTGGTGCCAGCGGAGAGCCCGATCGCGCTCCCCGGCGTCACCAACTCCGCCGCTGCCTTGGTGACGGCTGCCTTGGCGGGCTGCTCAAGGCTTGACTTGGCCTCGAATCCAGGCTCGTGGCTGCTGGGCACGCCGGGCAGGACCGCGCCACCGTGGACCTTCTCGATCAGCCCGGACCGGGCAAGAACCTCAAGATCCCGCCGGATCGTCATGTCCGACACACCGAGGCGCTGGGTGAGATCGCTGACCCGGACGCTTCCCGTACGGCGGATGTCCTCGAGGATCAGGGACTGCCGGTGCCTCGCGAGCATCCTGGAGCCCTCTTCTGTCTCCTGGGTATCCATGCCGGCTACCCAGTCACCGGGTTGGCCCGAACTTCGGCCGAACACCCGTTGTGCCCCGCTTTAGCGGCCAGTGTTTCAATTGCGTTTCTCATCCGTTATGAACCCGTGACTTGTTAGCGTGAACATGTTTGGATGTGTTCGATTGACCATAGCACTCGTCCCGAAGTTTTCATGATCATCCTGGGCGGGCAGGCCTGGCCTTCTGGGTCGCGGGCACAACTGTCGTCGGAGAATGAACTGGGTTCCCGCATGCCAAGCTCCTCAAGCTCCAGAACTGGCCGGCATGGTGCCATAGCCGGGCGGTGGCCCGCTGCCACAAGGCACATTCCGAGGCGAAGTTCCGACGGCCAGGAAGCGCACCGGCCGCATGACGGCGCTCGAGGACGCGCAGTGCCCCGGGCGACCGCGAGTGAACGGTGCGGGCCGGGGGTCCAGGCAGGGCCGGGGGTCCAGGCAGGGGCGGGACCCAGGCCCCTCACCCCGAAATCTGGCTTGTCTCACCACGAGCGGCGCGGGCCCGAGTTCCGGCGGGCGCTTGCCGGCAGCACGAAATTTGGTTTGCCGGAAACGGCCGTAATTGCTATTGAAACTTACCCGCGTCCCAGAGATGATGCTTGTGGAAACGAACGTCCCTAGTCTCCCCTTGCACCCCGCTTACCGCACCAGGTTGGCCAGCATTCTGAGTCAGGAAACTATTCTGGAGGATCGCGATGAGAAAGGTCGACCCTAAGGTCGAAGAAGCGATCGAAACGCTGAACATGAAGGACAGTCCGTCGCGCCGGAAGCTGCTGACGGGTACCGGGCTGGTGAGCGCAAGCGCCGCAGCCTCCGCGCTGCTTGCCGCGTGCGGTTCGTCGAGCAGCGGTGGGAGCACAGCCAAAAACACCGCCGGGAACTTTCCCTCGACCCCGCCATGGAAGTTCGCTTTCGTGAACCACGTCACCACCAACCCGTTCTTCGTGCCCACCCAGTACGGGCTGCAGGACGCGGCGGCACTGCTTGGCCTCCCTAAGCCTGCCTGGACAGGATCGGCGACCTCGAACGTCCCACAGATGGTCAGCGCCGTGACCGCGGCGATTTCGGCCAAGGCGAGCGGCATCGCGGTGGCGGTCATCAGCGCGACCGCATTCACCACGCCGGTCAAGAACGCCATGAACGCTGGAATTCCGGTCGTCTCCTACAACGCGGACGGGAACACGGGGAATCCTGGTACCAACCGCCTGGCCTACATCGGGCAGGACCTGTTCGTCTCCGGGCAGCAACTCGGGCAGCGGATCGTTGCGGACATGCCCAGTGGCGGCGCGGCGGTCGGGTTCATCGCCACACCTGGCACCGCCAACATCCAGCCCCGGATCGACGGCGCCAAGGCGGCCATCAAGGCCTCCGGTAGGAACATCTCGTTCGCGTCGATTACCTCGGGCGCGGAACTGCCCCAGGAGAACACGACCATCAACTCCTACGTGCTGGCGCACAAGTCCACGCTCAAGGGGATCTTCGCGGTGGACGCGGGCTCGACCCAAACGGTCGGGCAGATCATCGCCAAGTACGGTCTGCAAGGCAAGGTTGCCTCGGGCGGGTTCGACCTCACGCCCCAGACGCTGAGCGCGATCAAGAGCGGCAGCCTGAACTTCACCATTGACCAGCAGCCGTACATGCAGGGCTTCCTGCCGGTCCTCTACCTCTACCTCTTCAATCTTTCCGGTGGGCTGGTGCACCCGCCCGAGACCGACACCGGCCTGACCTTCGTGACGAAGGCCACCGTCGATCCCTACCTGACCACCCAGTCTCGCTACGAGGGCTCAACCACCAAGCAGAAGCTCATCACGCATTCGGGTGCCATCTCGTAACAGGCTCCACTCGGAGGGTTTGATATCCGGGCCGCTGGCGGGAGACTGGGCTTGCGGCAGCAAGTCCAGTGCCCGCCGTCGGCGTATCACCGTGGAGCAAGGACTGGTGACCTCAGCCGGCCGGAACGGCAGGGAGGGACTGGAACAACGTGAGTGAAACGGTCCAGCAAGCGCCGGAGTTCGCCAGACCACCCGCGGGCGGCCCGGTGGGCGGAGGCGGCGCATGGGGCGCCGTCAAGCGGGGCGCGGCCACCTTCGCCGAGCAGCGCGAGGCGACCGTCTTCGTGGTGTCGGCCCTGCTCGTGATCTACTTCTGGCGCACCGCGCCGCAATTCCTCAGCAGGGACAACATTGTCAATGTCTCCCAGATCGCAGCGCCTGTCGCAATTATCGCCATCGGCGAGGTCCTTTTGCTTGTGTGCGGGGAGATGGACCTTTCAGTCGGCTTCATCATGGGGTTCTCGCCGTTCCTCATGCATTACCTGATCGACTATTACAGCGTCCCCGTTGTCCCGGCGGTTCTCATCGCCTTGCTTATGGGGGTGATTGCGGGATTCTGTAACGGATTCATCACGGTATCGCTTGGTGTGCCTTCCTTCATTACCACTCTCGGTACCGGGTTCGTTCTCCAGGGAATCATGCTCGTCACCTCCAACGCGTATCCGGCGACTATCCCCGCCAAGTCGGTGGGCGTCGGGCACTGGATCGGCGCGTACGCATGGGCCGAGATCATCTGGGCGATTGTTCTGGTGGCAATTTTCCAGGTCATACTGAGCCGGACGCGGTGGGGCCTGCACACGGTCGCGGTGGGCGGCAACATCCTGGGCGCCGCCGAGGCGGGCATCAGCGTGGCCAAGATCAAATACGGCAACTTCATGATCACTGGTTTCATGGGCGCGCTGGTCGGGCTGCAGGAGGCGTTTCGCACGAACTCGATCGACCCGAGCACGGGCGGCTACCAGCCCATGTTCTACGCGATCGCGGGCGCGGTCATCGGCGGCACCGCGCTGGCCGGTGGCTCCGGCACCATCATCGGGGCGTTCCTCGGCGCCTTCGTGCTCTCGCTACTGGAGGACGGATTCAACCTGATCGGGATCAGCGCCAACCCGCTGCCGATCATCTTCGGCGGCGCGATCCTGGTTGCCATGATCGCCAACGTGCAGCTGGCGAGGCTGCGGAGGGCGGGCAGACGATGACGACCCCTTCACCGGATGCTGGGGCGGACCGCCAGGCGCCGACTCCCGGCGGGCCCGCAGGGTCCGCACCGGCCGGGGACGTGCTCACGGTGGAACACGTGGCCAAGCGGTTCGGGGCGGTGACCGCGCTGGTCGACGTGAACATGCGCCTCGCCCGCGGCGAGGTGCTCGGGCTGATCGGCGACAACGGTGCGGGCAAGTCCACCTTGCTGAAGATCCTCTGCGGCTTTCAGCAGGCCGATACGGGGCGGATCCTGCTTGGCGGGGAGGAGGTCACGCTCAAGTCGGTCGACCACGCGCGCTCCCTCGGCATCGACGCGGTCTACCAGGATCTCGCGCTGATCGACGAGCTCAGCGTGTACCACAACATGTTCCTCAAGCGGGAGCGTCTCCGCTGGCCGCTACTGAACAACCGCGGTATGCGCGAACTGGCACGACAGCGCCTCGACGAGATGGGCATCGGCCTCAAATCCGTCGATGTTCCGGTGGCCAGGCTCTCCGGCGGGCAGCGCCAGGCGATCGCCGTCGCCCGCTCCGTGTACTCCGACGCGAAGGTCCTGCTCCTCGATGAGCCGCTGGCCGCCATGGGGGCGAAAGAGGCCGCCATCATCCTCGACCTGGTCCGGGACATGAAGCGCAAAGGCGAAATGTCGATCATCATCATCGCCCACAACTACGGGCAGGTGCTGGAGATCTGCGACCGGGTGAACCTGCTCCAGCACGGCCGGATCACGCTGGACAAGATGAGCAGGGACACCTCGCTCCAGGAACTCAATGACATCGTGATCGCCGAGTACCGCAAGGCACTGGAGGAACGCCAGCGCTCCGCATAGGCCGGGGCCGCCCGAAAAGGCGCGTGGGGCGCCGCGGGAAGGTGGCGCGGGGGGTACCGCGGGAAGGTGGCGTGCGGGCGCCGCGGGCGTGTGTGCCGGGCACCGGTGGATGGGGCAGGATGGCTACCATGCCAACGCGCCTCCGGGTGATCACATCTATGCGGCGGCCGGTCACGGCCGCCTCGGCTTTCTGCTGTGCCGCAGCCATCGCCCTCGCCGGCTGCACGTCCGGGGCCGGCCCGAAAGCCATACAGCAGTCTCCCGGGCACACATCGGCCCCGCCGCCCGCAGCACTGCACTGGCACGCGTGCAACCTGCGGGGCGCCTCCGTGCAGTGCGCAGGCCTGCGGGTGCCGCTGGACTACCGCAACCCGGGGGGCAAGAAGATCACGCTGGCGCTGTCCATGGTCCCCGCCACCGCCCCGCAAGCACGGCGCAAAGGAGACCTGCTGGTCAACCCGGGTGGGCCGGGTGTCAGTGGGCTTACCCTCGCCCCGTCCGTGGCTTACGGCCTTGATCAAAGGGTGGCCTCGGAGTACAACATCATCGGCTTCGACCCGCGCGGGGTCGGTTCAAGCGTGCCCGCCCTCCATTGCGACCCGTCCTTCTTCTCCGGCGTCAGGCCCGACTACAACCCCGCGAACCAGCAGGCCGAGCAGGTACTCATCACCCGTGCCAGACGATACGCGGCCGGCTGCCAGCGCCGTTTCGGCTGGCTGCTTCCCTTCATGACGTCGCAGGACAGCGCGCGGGACATGGACTCCATCCGGGCGGCCCTCGGCCAGCAGCAGATCAGTTACTTCGGGTACTCCTACGGCACCTACCTGGGCGAGGTGTACGCGACCCTGTTCCCGCACCGGGTGCGCCGCATGGTGCTCGACAGCACGGTTGACCCCGCAGGGGCGTGGTATGCGGACAACATCTCCCAGGATTACGCCTTCGAGGGCCGGATAGAAGCGTTCTTCTCCTGGGTGGCCGCCCACAACAGCGTCTACCGGCTCGGCGCCACCCGGGCACAGGTCGAGCAGGCGTGGTACCGCGCCAGGGCGGCGCTTAAATCCCATCCCATCGCCGGGCCCGGCGGGCCCATGATCGGCCCCGACGAATACGACGACACCTTCCTGGTGGGCGGCTACACCAACTCCGTCTGGCCGGGCCTTGCCTCCGCTCTCGCCTCCTACCTTCACACCGGTGCCAGCAGCGCGATGACCACCCAGTACCGGGGCCTGGGCAAGCAGGACGAGAACGAGTTCGCGGTCTACAACGCGGTGGAGTGCAGTGACGTGAACTGGCCCCGGAACTGGGCCAGATGGGACGCAGACACCCGGCGCGTGTACCGCACCGCACCGTTCCTGGCCTGGGACAACGCCTGGTTCAACGCAGCCTGCGCCTTCTGGCCCGTCAAGGGCCCGGCCCGGCCGCTGCAGATCGGCGCGGCCGGGCTGCCTGGCATCCTCATGATCCAGGGCTCGCTGGACGCGGCCACGCCCTACCAGGGAGCGCAGGTGGCACACCGGGACCTGCCCAGCGCCAGGATGGTGGTGGTCGAGGGCGGCGGAAACCACGGCCAGTCGCTCACCCAGCCCCCCAGCGCCTGCGTGAACGCCTACCTCAACGGCTATCTGGCAACGGGTGCGCTGCCCAGGCTCCCCGGGTCGGTCAATGCCACCTGCCCCGCGCTCCCCGCCCCGTCGCCGGGCGGCTGACCGGGCCGATACGCTGAGATGGTGCTGCGCACCAAGGCGTGGCGGTCATCAGCATTGCGGATGCTTGATGGTCGCGACCGCGACGACGTGATCGCATTGTGTGATCTTGACCCAGTGGTCAACGTCTTCGTCAGTTCCCGGGTGCGCGAAGCCGGCCTTGACCCTTCCCGGCTTGGCGCGCAGATGTGGGGATACGCCCCTGGCGGGCAGCTCACGTCGGCGTGTTATGTGGGCGCCAACCTGATGCCCATCGCTGCCACGCCGGCGGCGGTGACGGCGTTCGCTGGGCGAGCCCGGCTGTTTGGCCGGCGCTGTTCGTCGGTTGTTGGGCTGGCATCCGCCGTTTTGCCGCTATGGGAAATGCTGGAGCCGTACTGGGGCCAGCCGCGCGAAATCAGGGCAGCCCAGCCGGTCATGGCGATATCTGGGCCACCCCGGGTGGGGCCGGATCCGCTGGTCCGGCGGGTCCGCCCGCACGAGCTTGCGACCTTGCTGCCGGCGTCGGTCGCCATGTTCACGGAGGAGGTGGGCGTTTCCCCGGTGGGTACCGATGGCGGGACCGCCTACCGGGCGCGGGTGCGGGAACTGATCGAGGCGGGCCGCGCGTTCGCGCGGATCGAGAACGGCCAGGTGATCTTCAAGGCGGAGATCGGCTCGGTCACCCCGCACGCCTGCCAGGTGCAGGGCGTGTGGGTCCGCCCGGAACTGCGGGGCCGGGGCCTGGCCGCGGCCGGGATGGCGGCGGTGGTCGCGGAGGCACGGCGCAGCGTGGCGCCGGTGGTCTCCCTCTACGTCAACGACTTCAACCTGCCCGCCCGGGCGGCCTACCGGCGCGCCGGGTTCAGCGAGGTCAGCACGTTCGCGTCCGTGCTGTTCTGAGCAGGCCGGATCCGCCCGCTCACCCGGTCCGCTGCCGCGAGGCCCTAAGCTCGTCCCGTGTCTGATGTGGCGAAAGCCGTAACCGCCTGCGGCGAGGCCGCCAGGGCAGGCGCCCGGAATCTCGCGGCCGCGCCGGAAGAGTCCATCGGCGAGGCCCTGCGCGGCATGGCCGCGCTGCTCCGCACAACATCCCCTGCCCTCATCGGCGCCAACGCCGCCGATGTCGCAGCAGGTGAGGCGGCCGGACTGGGCCCGGGCCTGCTCGACCGGCTGCGGCTGCATGAGCCGCGGATCGAAGAGATGGCACGCCAGATCGGGCTGCTCGGCGCCGCACCGTTCCCGCCCAGCGAGGTGGGCCTCCGCGACCTGCCCGGGGGGCTGAGGCTGGCCGAACGGCGGGTCCCGGTCGGGGTGGTCGGCGCCAACTACGAGGCCCGCCCGAACGTGACCGTGGACGTCGCCTCGCAGCTGCTGAAATCACGCAACGCCGGGGTACTGCGCACCGGAGGGGCAGCGCTGCGGTCGGCGGCCGCCCTGTTCGATCACGTGATCGCTCCGGCGGTGGCGGGCGCGGGGCTGGACCCCCGCGCGCTCCAGTTGCTGCGGTCCGCCGACCGGGAAGGTGCCACCGAACTGGTACGGCGGCCCGCCCTGATCCCGCTCGTCATCCTGCGCGGCAGTGGCGAAACAACCCGGAACCTGGCGGCCGAGGCGGCCAGGCACGGGGTTCGCACCCTGGCCCACGCCGACGGTGGCGGTGTGCTCTACCTGGACCGGGCGGCCGATCCCGGGCTGGCCGCCGAGATCATCACCGCCAGCCTGGACCGGCTGGGCGTCTGCAACCGGCTGAACCTGCTGCTTCTGGACGCTGGTGCGTGGGACGACCTGCTGCAGGTTGCCGGCGGCGCGCTGGCGGCCGCCGGGGTGTCGGCGTCGCTGCCGCCGCATGATCATGCGCTGGGCCACGAGTGGGCGCTCGACCCGGGCCGCGAGGCGACGGTGACCGTGGCACCGGCCGCGGGCCCGGAAGAGGCGGCGCGGGTCGCGAGCGAGCAGACGTCCGGGCTGGCGGCGGGTGTGGTGACCACCGATGCCGCCGCGGCCCGCGCGTTCCTTGCCGCCTACACCGGCACCGGCGCGTTCTGGAACGCGAGCACCCGGCTGCTGGACGGGTTCAAGCTGCGTGGCGTCCCCGAGACCGGCATCAATGTGGATCACGTGCCCGGCCCGCGAGGGCCGGTGACCTTCCACGATCTGTGCCTGCGCCAGTATCTGGTCACACCGGCCTGATCCCTTCGTTTTGCGCCAAACGGCGGCTGCCTGCCCACCGTCCCCCTCCCGCCACGGCGCGCTCGTGGCTGATGCCGGGCAAAAACCAGGTGCCTGCGAACAGCCGCACTGGTAGGCTGTCGAGTTCTTGTGCCAACATCCCTTCGACCATCGAGGTGATGACGCATGCCCTCGTCAAGCGGCACGGGAGAAACAGCCCGGTCGTCCGTTTCCTCACTGGCCCCGCGTGCCAGCCCAGCCCACGCGCCGGGCGCCCCGCCGGCCGAGGCCGGTGACCCGCCGGCCACGGTGCTCGGCGCCGAGCGTGAGTACCTGCGGCGATCCCGGGATTACCTGCGGTTCATGCGGGAGAACGTGCTCGGGCTGCGCGCGATGGGCGGCGATCCCGTGTCGGAGGAGTACCTCAAGGCGGACCTGTACCGGCGGGCAGAGGCCCTGCGCGACATTCCCGGCGCCCCGCTGTTCTTCGGCCGGCTCGACTACGCCGCCGACAGTATGGGCCCGGCGGCCGTTCCCAGCGACGCGGGGCTCGACGCCGGCCAGGCGGCGCCGGGGGAGAGCTTCCATATCGGCCGTCGCCACGTGCACGACCGGGACGGCCACCCGGTCGTGATCGACTGGCGCGCACCGGTCTCCCGGCCGTTCTACCGTGCCAGCCAGGGCGAGCCGATGGGCCTGGCGCGGCGCCGCAGATTCGGGTTCTCCGGTGGCGACCTCACCGCCTTCGAGGACGAGGAATTCCCGGCCGCAGGCGGAACGCGGCTGGGCGTGCCGCAGCAAGCGCAGGTCAGCCGGATCCTGATCGAGGAGATCGAACGGCCGCGGTCCGGCCCCATGCGCGACATCGTGGCGACCATCCAGCCGGACCAGGACGACATTGTCCGCACCGGTGCCGGCCACACCGTTTGCGTCCAGGGGGCTCCCGGGACCGGGAAGACGGCCGTCGGGCTGCACCGGGTGGCCTACCTGCTCTACGCACACGCCACCCGGATGCAGCGCGGCGGTGTCCTGGTGATCGGCCCCAACCAGGCGTTCCTGGCCTACATCCGCAATGTCCTGCCAGCGCTCGGGGAAATCGGCGTCACCCAGGTGACCATCGCCGACCTGGTGGCGAGCGTTGGTGTCGGGGCCACCGACTCCGAGCGGGCAGCGAGGATCAAGGGAGACGCCCGGATGGCACAGGTCCTGCACCGGGCGCTCTGGGCGGCCGTGAAGGAGCCAGCCGAAGGCCTGGTGCTGGCGCGGGGGTCGCGGCGGTGGCGGGTGCGGGATGACGAGATCGCTGGGCTGATCGGCGAGTTGCGCGCTCGCGGCGTCCGCTACGGCGCTGGCCGCGCCATGCTGGGGCACCGCATCGCCCACGTGATCTTGACAAAGATGGAGGCCGCCGGGGAGCCGTGCGACGACCGCACACATGACGCGGTCCGCCGGACGCGGCAGGTCCGCGCGGTCGTGGACGCGGCGTGGCCGGCCGCCGACCCCGTCCGCCTTGTCTTCCGGCTGCTGTCCGATCCGCAGTTCCTCGCTCACGCCGCGGACGGCATTCTCGATGAGCCCGAACAGCGGTCGGTCCGCTGGAAAACACCGCCGCGGGGACCGCGCACGGCCCGGTGGTCGGCGGCGGACGCCGTGCTCGTGGACGAGGCGCGGGACCTCATCGACCGGACTCCCAGCCTCTCGCACGTGGTGGTGGATGAGGCGCAGGACCTGTCCCCGATGGAGTGCCGCGCCGTTGGCAGGCGCTGCACGACTGGCTCGGCCACCGTGCTGGGTGACATAGCGCAGGCGACCAGTCCGGGAGCGGTCGCGGACTGGCCGCAGATCCTCGCCCACCTGGGAAAACCGCAGGCCGAGTTGCGGGTGCTCGACATCGGCTACCGGGTGCCCAGGCAGATTCTCGACTACGCGAGCCGGCTGCTTCCGCTGATCGCCCCCGGCGTCAGCCCGGCCCGTTCGCTGCGGCAGGACGCGGGAGCCGCGACAATCATTGAAGCGGAACCTGGCTCGCTCGCAGCCGCCCTCACCAAAGCCTGCGCGGATGCGCTGGCGCTTCCCGGGTCCGTCGCCGTGATCGCCACGGAGCCGCAGGTGCTGGAGTTCTCGCAGGCGCTGGGCCAGGCGGGCACCCCGTACGGGCGCATTGAGGGCTCGGGCCTCGATTCGAGGCTGACGCTGGTGCCCGTCACGCTGGCCAAGGGACTTGAGTTCGATCACGTGATCATCGCGGAACCGGCGAGGATGGTGGCCGCACATTCTCGTGGGCTTCACCACCTGTACGTGGCGCTGACCCGCGCGGTGTCACGGCTCACGGTACTGCACGCCGAACCGCTGCCAGAGCCACTCCGCTGACGGCTCTCTGGTCGCCGGCTCGCCCGCTCTGGGCTGGGCCGGGTAGCGTCCCGGGTATGCGATCAGTTGGCCTGGTTCTGCATCCCCAGCGGGATTCCGCGGCGGCGGTCGATGCGGTGCTCGGCTGGGCCACCCGGAAGGAGATCGTGGTCTTCGGCATCGAGGACGAGATCCGCAGGCTCAACTGCGCCGCGGTCCCGGTCACCGCCGAGGAACTCGGCCGCCGCTGTGATCTGGTCGTCAGCCTCGGTGGCGACGGGACCATGCTGCGGGCAATGCGGCTCGCTGACCGGCAGCGCGCCCCGGTCCTCGGTGTGAACCTCGGCAAGCTTGGGTTCCTGGCCGAGGTGGACGTGCCGGACCTGCCCAGCGCGCTGTCAGCCATCGACAGCCATCAGTTCACGATCGAGCCCCGGCTCGCCATCGACAGCACGGTCGGCGGCCAGGCCATCACCGCGTTCAACGACGTGGCCGTCGTCCGCGTCCCCGGGCAGGGGTCGGCCATCGTGGCGGTGCACGTGGACGGCCACCCGTTCGTCAGCTACGCCGCCGACGCCGTGGTCGCCGCCACCCCGACCGGCTCGACCGCCTACAGCTTCTCGGCGGGCGGGCCGATCGTGAGCCCCGCCGTGGAGGCCCTGCTCGTGACCCCCGCGGCACCGCACTCGGCCTACAACCGCGGCGTGGTGATCTCCGCGCATGACACGCTCACGCTGGAGATCCTGCCCGCCAGCGGCCGCCTCGCGGTAGAGGTGGACGGGGTGGTCGCCGGGTACGCCGGCCCGGGGGAGCGGATCGACGTGCAATCCCGCCCGGCCGCGGCGCGGGTGATCCGCCTGGGCCGCACCACGTTCTACCAACGCGCCCGCCGCAAGCTGCGCCTCACCGACTCCGCGGAGATCCCCGCGACGTGGCCCGACGGTGCCAGCGGAGGCGACGATGGTCGGCCAAGCCCGGCAGCCTGAGTCCGGCTGGCCGCTCATGCCGGTCGGAGGCCGGCTTCCAACTGCGCTATCAGCTCGTCGAAGAGGGCCACGACGTCGGTGTCTGGGTCTTCTGCCCATGCGAACATCGCGGCGAGGCCGATACCGAGCACTGCTCCGGCGGTGGCGCGCACGGTCGGATCGCTGGGCTTTCGCCCGGTCCGTTCCGCCAGCGCGGCAGTGATGAGCCGCATCGGCTCACGGATTCCGGAGTCCACCAGCCGGGCACGCAGCGGCGGGGCTGTCAGCAGGAGCTGGACGCGTTCGCGCTGTTCTGCCAATTGTTCAGCGGAAAGCTTGGTCATGACCTCGCGGAACGCGGCGCGCAGGGCCGCGATGGGGCTGAGCCCGGCTGGCTGTGCCCGGAACGCCGCGACGAACTGGGGGTCGAAGGGGTCCCAGGTGATGACGTCTTCTTTAGTGGGGAAGTAGCGGAAGAAGGTGCTCTCGGAGACTTCTGCGGCCGCGGCGATTTGGCTGGACGTGGTGGCCTCATAGCCGTGTTCGCGGAACAGCCGCAGCGCCTGGCGCTGGATCTCGGCGCGGGTCCGGGCTTTTTTGCGCTCGCGCAGCCCGGGCGGTTTCTCACCGGGTGGCAGCACGCGGTTCATGGCGTTCAGGTGGGGTGTGTTCCGCGGCCAGGGGCTTTGCCCGCCCGGGCAGGAAGGCCAGCGTGAGCACGATGCCCACGGCGGCGATCCCGGCCGACACCAGCAGCGCGCTGTCCATCCCGTGGACGAAGGCCGCCCGGACCGACGCCAGCAGGCCGATCGGCAGCGCCAGGAAGTTGGCCGCTGCCCACACTGTGACCGCACGTTGCCGCTCCTCCTCGCTGAACAGCACCACCAGCGCGGACACCGCCATCACGACCAGGCCCGCGCCGGCCAGCCCGAGCGCCAGCCGGGCCGCCAGGAACGCTCCCGCCGACGGCGCGTAGGCGCAGGCCAGCGAGCCCGCCGCGAACAGGGCCAGGGCGGTGAGCATCACCTTCTTGCGGCCGTACCGGTCGCCGAGCAGCCCGGCGGGCAGCATCGCTGCCGCGAGCACCAGCGTGTACCCGGAGGAAAACCACTGCAGGTCCGACTCCGATGCGTGCAGCGCCGTGGCCAGCGTGGGCAGCGCCACGCTGAGCACGGCGATGTCCAGGCCGACCGCCAGCACGGCCAGCTGGACCCCGCCGAGCGCCCACCACCGTCTCGCCGCCTTCATGGCACCTCCTAAATTATGAATGTAAACCACCATATGGGAGTCTACCTTCATAATTCTCAAGGTGCGTCAGGCGGCAAGCCCAGCCTGTGATCTGCCCACATTAGGACGACGGATGACATCAACCCAGGACACATGCCCCGCCGGCTGCGGGCGGATTTCGTGCGCGTAACCCCTGGCGCCCCCAGGCAATCGGAGTGATCCTGGCGATATGACAACCTCCACGATTGCCCCTGCCGGGCATCTGCCGGAGGCGAGCATTGCGGCGGTGCCTGCTGCGGCTGTCACCGCCACACCGGGTCGCGATCCGTCCCCGCGTCCAGGGCGTCCTTGGTGGCGACGTCTGCGGATCCGGTCTCTTCCGCGACAGCCGGTGAACGAGTTCCGGCGCGCAAGCCTTGAGCAGCTGCTTGCCTTGCTCGAGGCCGCGCGGGAAGAGCTAGAAGCCGGATGGGTGCAGGGCGGCTGGTGGTCAGTGTCGCCAGGCGGCGGGCAGCGGGCAATGGTGAGCGGACTCGTAGCCGGCGCCTGCAGGCCTGAATCGGTGAGCGCGGTCTGCCTGGTCGGCGCCCTTGTCCGGGCAGGCTCCGGGCAGGGCCCCGGTTCCGAGGTTGGCAGGGCCATCGACGCGGTGTACGACGCGCTGTGGGAGTCTCGTGGCCAGCCGGCCGCCCGGCCAGGGCCCAGCGCGCCGCCGGTGTCGTCACCGCAAGTCCGGCTAGCGCACGTCCAGGCGCTCACCCGCTGGAATGACGCGAAGGGACGCACCAGTGATGAGGTCGTCGCGATCCTCGACCGGGCCATCTCGCGGACCATCCTGAGCCTGGCGGCGATTCCCGCGCCGCGGGGTAGTTGCTCATCACAACGAGATCATGAAGCCGGCCGGGGGCTTTCGGGCAGTTATAGGTGATGCTCCTCGTCTAGGAGGCAACGTCATGAGGCCAAGAGTCCTGGTGGCGGTATTCGCGGTGGTGGCGTTAAGCCTTGTGTGGGCACTGGCTGGATGCTCGGGACAGAGCACGTCGGGGACGTCCCCCGCGAATTCCCCGAAGGGCCCACGGATTACCGTGGCGATGGTGACCCATGGGCAAGCTTTTGACCCGTTCTGGGGACTGGTAAAGAAAGGTGCACAGCAGGCGGCGTCGGACTTTAACGTCAACCTCAAGTATCAGTCGCCGAACGTCACCAACCCGCAGGCGCAGGCCTCGATGATCACGGAGGCCGCCAAAGCGAAGCCGGACGCGATGGTGGTGACCATTCCCGACGCGGCGGCCCTGTCGGGCGCGATCCGGCAGGTCTCGTCTTCCGGCATGCCGGTTGTCGTTGTCAATGTCGGCGACAGTGTGTACCAGCAGGTTGGCGCACTAACCTTCGTCGGCCAGCCGGACTCTACCGCCGGAGAGGAGGCGGGCAAGGCGATGGCGGCGGCCGGGGTCCGCCGGGCGCTGTGCGTCATCCACGAGGCGCAGAACACCGCGCTCACCGACCGGTGCGCAGGTTTCACCAGGCAGCTCACCGCCAGCGGCGGCTCCGTGCAGATTCTTCATGTCAACGGCAGCCAGCTCCATGAGGCCCAGAGCGCCATCGAACAGGCACTGAAGCGGAACCCGGGTATCAACGGGGTCCTCGCTACGGGCATCATCGGGTTCGAAGCTGCCGGTGGCGCGCTCCATGCCCTGAACGCCTTCGGCCGGATCAAGCTCGGCACCTTCGACGTGTCCAACGCTGACCTGGCCGCCGTCCAGAATGGTCAGGCGCTGTTCGTGATCGACCAGCAGCCTTTCCTTGAGGGCTACGATGCGGTACAGGTCGCCGCGTTCGATGTCCGCTACGGCCAGCACCCGTTCCGCCCGATCTACACCGGGCCAAGTCTCGTCACAAAATCCAACGCAGCCAAGGTCGCGCAGCTATATAAGAATACCGGCATCCCGCTTTTCAAGGGAGGCTACCCGCAATGAGTAATCTGCCGGCGTGGTTCTGACGGCGTTGATCCGGGCCCGTTCCCGGTGGGGCATGGCATACGGAGGTGGCGATCGTGATGACATTTGCGGCGACGGCCGCTCCCCGGCTCGTGGCCGCTGGCGCGCTGAAGCTGTCACTCAGCGGTTTGGATATCTCCCTGCTGGTCATCTACTTTACCTTCGTGATCGGCATTGGCTTCGCGCTGCGCCGGTTAATAAAGACCTCGGCTGACTTCTTCCTCTCCGGGCGCTCGCTGCCAGCCTGGATCACCGGCATTGCTTTTATCTCGGCGAATCTCGGGGCCATCGAGATCCTCGGCATGTCCGCGAGTGGCGCACAGTACGGTATCAGCATCGTGCACTACTATTGGATCGGCGCGGTACCAGCGATGGTATTCCTCGGCGTCGTGATGATGCCGTTCTACTACGGCTCGCGGGTTCGGAGCGTTCCCGAGTATCTATTGCGGCGTTACGATCCTAAGACACACCTGGTCAACGCCATCATCTTCGTCCTGGCTTCGGTCCTCATCGCGGGCGTTAACCTGTACGCCCTGTCCGCCGTCCTGGAGGCCCTGCTCGGGATCCCCCTGGCCGCCGCAATTGTTGTGTCGGCGCTCTTCGTGCTTTCCTACATTTTGCTCGGTGGGTTGTCGAGCGCCATCTACAACGAGGTCATGCAGTTCTTCGTCATCTGCGCCGGCCTCATACCCTTGGTCATCGTCGCACTGAAGGAGGCCGGGGGCATCGGCGGTCTGTTCGCCAAGCTCAGCACGAACGGCCACGACTTCACCTCTGCCTGGTCCGGCGTCGGACTCGGTGGCCACAACCCGATCGGGGACTGGATATCGCTTGTTTTCGGCCTGTCCTTCTGCCTGTCCTTCGGCTACTGGACCACCAACTTCGCTGAGGTTCAGCGGGCGATGTCCGCCAAGGACGACAACGCCGCCCGGTTGACACCAATCATCGGGGCGTTCCCGAAGGCCATCATCCCCCTCGGCATCGTCATCCCAGGCATGGCCGCGGTCCTCCTGATTCCCGGCCTCGGTGAGGGCGGTGGCCTCCCGTACAACGACGCGATCCCGGCGCTGATGAACAAATACCTGCCGACCGGCGTGCTCGGGGTGGCGATCACCGGCCTGCTCGCCGCATTCATGGCCGGCATGGCGGCGAACGTCTCCTCCTTCAACGCGGTATGGACCTACGACATCTGGCAGAACTACATCCGGCCTGGCCGTCCGGACAGCTACTACCTTCGGGTCGGCCGTATTACGACCGTGGCAGGCGTATTCATCGGCATCCTGACCGCGTTCATCGCGGCGGGATACAGCAACATCGCCAACTACCTGCAGACCCTCTTCTCGTTCTTCAACGTGCCTATCTTCCTCGCGTTCATCGTCGGCATGGTGTGGCGCAAGGCGGGACGTGGGTCGGGATTCTGGGGCATGATCGTAGGAACACTGGTGTCCTTCGGCACGTGGCTGCTCTACAAGCAGGGCGTCCTGTCGTTCCGGAGCGACCTCGCCGAGACCCAGTGGGGTGCCATGATCGGATTTGCCGCGGGCCTGGTAGCGATGCTGATCGCCACCAGGCTCAGCACACCGAAACCGCTGTCCGAGTTGAAAGGCCTGGTCCTCGGGCTTCAGGAACGGGACGTGCAATCAAGCGCCCAGGTCCCATGGTTCAAATCACCAGTGCTGTACGGGACCGCTGCCCTGGCCTTGTGCGCCCTTCTGTACGTCTACATCGGCGTGGTGTGAACCGGCCAGCCCCGGCGCACACGCTACGAACAGGGAGAACGTCAATTGGCAGGCAAGGTAAGTCTTACCCCAGAAGAAGCTCGCAACTGGCGGCTCGCAAAGCTCTTCGACCTCCGCTCGTTCATCGGGACGCTGTTTCTGATCTTCGGAATCCTCGTCACCATCCCCGGCCTGACAGCGAGCAAGGCCACGGTCAAGCAGGCGGCCGGCATCAACCTGGCGTTGTGGGTGGGCCTCACCATGCTGGCGGTCGGCGTGATCTTCCTCGCCTGGGTGGTCCTCAAACCGCCCGCCCCCGTCACCACAACCGAGGCCGAGGCCGCCCGCAAAGCGCGCGAGGAGTTCGGCACACACGCCCCAGGCCATGATTGACAACTGTCCCTCACCGCGGTGAGTCTCGGACTGAGGTGGTCATCTCGCGGTCTGAGGAGGTGCCGGTGAACGATTTCGTGTTTGCCTACGAGGGCTTCGATCCGGCTGGGGAGGGGCTGCGTGAGGCGCTGACCTCGACGGGCAACGGTTTCCTGTGCGCGCGGGGCGCCGCGGAGTGGGAGGACGCCGACGGCGTGCACTACCCAGGCACGTATGCGCATGGTGTCTACAACCGCGAGACGACGATCCTCGGCGGTCATCCCGTGCTCAACGAGGACCTGGTGAATCTGCCGAACTGGCTGGTGCTCAAGCTGCGCATCGAGGGCGGGGACGCGTTCCGGCTCGGCGATGTGGATTTGCTCGGCTATCGCCACGAGTTCGACATCCGAAACGCGATGGTCATCCGCGAGTTGCGCTTCCGCGACGGCGCGGGCCGTGAGACAACGCTGCGCAGCCGGCGGTTCGTGAGCATGGCCGACGTGCACCACGGCGGCATCGAGTGGACGCTCACGCCGGAAAACTGGTCGGGCCGCGTCGAGGTCGTCTCGGCGCTTGACGGGCGCGTCACCAACATCGGCGTGGCACGCTACGGGCAGCTCGAGGGCCGGCACCTGGATCCGGTGGGCCCCAGGACATTCGGGTCCGAGGTGATCGCGTTGAAGGTCCAGACGCGGCAATCGAACCTGTACATCAGTCAGGCGGCGCGCACCCGCGTCTTCGACGGCCGCGGACCGCTTGTCGTCGAACGCGGCCTCTACCAGATGGAGGACTACATCCAGCAGGTCCTTGCGTTCGACGTCGGGCAGGGGGCCGCGGTGCGGGTCGAGAAGATGGTGGCCTTCTACACGTCGCGTGATCGCGCGATCAGCGACACGCTGGTCAAGGCGGGGACGTCGGCGCTGCGGTACGCTAACTTCGGCGAGGCGTTCAAGCGCCACGCCTCGGCCTGGGACGAGCTGTGGCACGGGTGCGACATACGCGTGCCCGGCGACGACCGGGTGCAGCTCCTGCTGCGGCTGCACATCTGCCATATCCTCCAGGTCTGCTGCCGCAACACGGCAGACCGGGACGCCGGGGTACCCGCCCGCGGCCTCAATGGCGAGGCCTACCGGGGTCATGTGTTCTGGGACGAGCTGTACGTCTTTCCGTTCCTGAACTTCCGCATGCCGGAGGTGACGCGGGAGCTGCTGCTGTACCGCTATCGCCGCCTCGGCGAGGCGCGTGCCGCGGCGCGGGGGGCGGGGTTCCGCGGCGCGATGTTCCCCTGGCAGAGCGGCAGCGACGGCACGGAGGAGACCCAGAACATCCACCTCAACCCGCTCTCGGGCCGCTGGGAGCCTGACCTGAGCCACAACCAGCGTCACGTAAACGCGGCGATCTTCTACAACATCTGGCACTACTTCCAAGCCACCCAGGACCTGACGTTCATGCGCGACCACGGTGCGGAGATGATGCTGGAGATCGCGCGCTTCTGGGCCTCCATCGCGCACTTCAACCCCGAGCGGGACCGCTACGAGATCCACGGGGTGATGGGCCCGGACGAGTTCCACGAGAAGTATCCCGGCGCCGGGGAGGGCGGTCTGCGCAACAACGCCTACACCAACGTCATGGTGGCCTGGCTGTGCGGGGTGGCCCAGGACGTTCTCTCGCTGCTGCCGGCGACGCGGGCCGCAGCGCTGCGGGACAAGCTTGGCCTTGACGACGAGGAGCTGCGGACGTGGGAGAGGATGAGCCGCCGGATGTTCGTCCCGTTCCACGGTGACGGCATCATCAGCCAGTTCGAGGGCTACGAGGCGCTCCAGGAGCTCGACTGGGACGCCTACCGCGCGAAATACGGCAACATCCAGCGGCTCGATCGGATACTGCGCGCCGAGGGCAACGACCCCGACCACTACAAGGTGGCCAAGCAGGCCGACACGGTGATGCTGTTCTTCCTGTTCTCCGGCGACGAGCTGCGCCGGCTTTTCGGGTGGCTGGGTTACAGCTACGGCTCGGACACGGCGCGCAAGAACATCTCCTACTACGACCGGCGCACCTCACACGGCTCGACGCTGAGCTTCATCGCGCACGCGGGGGTCTTGGCGGCGCTGGACCCGGAGAGCTCGTGGCAGCGGTTCCTCGTTGCCCTCGAGAGCGACGTCGGCGACGTCCAGAATGGGACCACGAAGGAGGGCATCCACATGGGCGTCATGTCCGGGACGCTCGACCTCGTCCAGCGCAGCTACACGGGCACGCACATCCGCGACGGCGTCCTGTACTTCGACCCCAGGCTCACCGGCCAGCTCGACGGGTTGTCGTTCTCGATGCAGTTTCAGGGGACCCCCATCCTGGTGACGTTCGCCGACGGCCGGCTCACGGTGGCCGCCCATCGGGAGGGCGTGAGCCGGCCGGTCAAGGTTGCCGTCCGCGACGAGGTGCGCGAGCTACGTGCCGGGGACCGGTGCACGTTCGAGCCCCAGCCGGACCCGAGTCCCGAGCAACAGGCCAAGGACTGACAGGAGGACCCGTGCCGACACGGTTCCAGGGAGCGATCTTCGACGTTGACGGCGTGCTCGTCGACTCACCCCACGAGAAGGCGTGGCGCGAGTCACTGCGCGAGCTGATGGAGGGGGGATGGAGCGACATCCGCGACCAGACGACCTGGTCGCCCGAGGCGTTTACACCCCAGGTCTACCAGGAGGAGATGTCGGGCAAGCCGCGGATGAGCGGCGCGCGGGCGGCCCTGGAGTACTTCGAGGTGCCCGATGTCGATGCCCGCGCCGGGGAGTACGCGGCACGCAAGCAGGTGATGGTGGTCCGGCTCATCGAGGCCGGCGACTTCACCGCCTATCCCGACGCGCTGCGGTTCATCATCGCCGTCAAGGACGCCAGGATCCGGGTGGCGGCCGCGTCGTCGTCCAAGAACGCGCAACTGTTCCTGCGCCAGATCCGGCTCGACACCTTCGCGCAGGAGCACGGCTTCTCCTCTCCGTCGCTGCGGCCGGACCTGACGCTGCTGGACTTCTTCGACGCCGACGTTTCGGGCCGGGACTTCGCCCACGGCAAGCCCCACCCCGAGATGTTCCTCACGGCGGCCCGCGAGCTCGGGGCCGCGCCTGAGGCCGCGATCGTCATGGAGGACGCCGCCGCGGGGGTCGAGGCGGCCAAGGCCGGCGGCATGGCCGCGATCGGCATCGCGCGGGCCCACGACGTGGACCTTCTCTCCGCCGCCGGCGCCGACATCGTGGTCACCACCCTTGACGAGGTGGACCTGGCCGCGCTGTCGGACGGGCGGCTGGCCACGAAGGGATGATCCCGCTGGGCGGCGGTCCGAGTGCGTAGTCGGCTACCTGCTCCTTCGGCCCGCAGCCGGTCACGTCCGCCACGCCGATGCAGACTCTGCGCGCCGCGCCGGAGCGTGCCTGCGGCGCCTTCCCCGTGGACGTCGCGCCCTCCACGCTCACCCACCACTTCCGGGTACTACGCGAGGCCGGAGTCATCCGCCAGCGGGAGGACGGCAACCGCCGGTGGACCGCGCCGCGCGGCGAAGACCTTGAAGGGCGCTTTCCCGGCCTCCTGGACGCGATCGTGACCGCCCATGAAAGCGGGCTCACCCGGGCCCGGTGACCGCGGTCAGAAGCAGTGAAACACTCCTCCGGCTGTCGCGCACCAACTCATTACTGATCACCGCCGGACTCTGGGTTTGGCGATCGGTCTGGTCTGCCCGGCCCGCCGGGAACGCAACCAGGCCACCGATGTCGGGCACGGCGCCCGGGCTATGGTCACAGGCCGGTGGCGCCGTCGATCTGCTCGCGCAGGATGTCGGCGTGACCGGCGTGCCTCGCGGTTTCCTCGATCATGTGGACCATGATCCGCCGCAGCGAGACGGCCTGATCCTCGCCGGGGTTGGCGATCCTGGCCACCGTGGACAGGCCGGGGCAGGCGGCCACGATCTCATCGCTGCGGGCGCAAGCCTGCCCGCAGGCGGCAACGACCTCGTCGCGGGTCGCACCGACGGGCACGTCCATGGACATGTCGATGCTGCAGTCCCCGCCCAGGAAGACCAGCTGGAACCAGTGCTCCTCAACGGCGTGGAAGCTACGGGCCGCTCACCGTGCGGGCGGCGAGCGTGTCATTACCTAGAGCGGCCCAGGGCAATACGGAAACCGGCACCAGCTGTGGCGAAGGCAGGCAGCTCATTCATGCGCGTGCGCCGGCACAGCCACGAGCCGCCGCCGGCGACCCCGCCAGCATGCGGTCCGTCTGGCCCGGGCGCCCAGCGCCGGGCCGAACTCCCAGATCTGGACGAAGAACATCCGCTCAACCAGGCGGTTCAGCCGATGCCATGACCGTTGACAGTCAGCGTGACGTCGATGTTGCCCCGGGTGGCATTCGAGTACGGACACACCTGATGTGCTGCAGCAACGATCTGTGCCGCCTGCTCAGGGTCCTGAACCTGCGGCAGGGTTACGTCGAGCTCCACGGCAAGCTTGAAACCACGCTCCTCGGTAGGAAGCAGGCTTACACGACTGTCGATCGAGACGTCGCCCACCTCTACGCGCTCACGACGGCCGACCACGCCCAGAGCGCTCTCAAAGCAGGCCGCATAACCCACAGCGAAGAGCTGTTCAGGGTTCGTGCCGCCGCCCTCGCCGCCCATCTCCTTCGGCGAGCGGAGTTGCACATCCAGGGCTCCATCATTCGTGCGCCCGTGACCTCTTGCCCGGCCGCCTGTGACCGTTGCCTCCGCCATGTAAAGCACTCGCGCCATTTCGGCCTCCGTTGTCGGGACCTGCAGATCGACCGACTCACATCGGTTTCGCTCCAGTATCTGTTATTGATCGCGGCCGTGAACAGGGGCGCGGCCCACGCTGCCGTGCAGCTCGTTGGGATCTCTCGTTGTTCCTGGCTGGGCGGTGTCCGTACCCGTGCCGGGCGCACCGTTTCTTGCTTCTGGCGAAAGCGCTGGCCTAGATCGGCGCACGGCTCTCGCGCCTGGTCAGCCATGCTCGTTTGGCCACAGCGCGGGCTTTCATGGCACCCATACCGGCGCTGAGTGTTGGCGGCTGTGTCCGCCGCGGGCAACCGCACTAGGATCATCCACTTAGCCCTGGCGGGAGCCGTCCAGAGCCTGGACCGCGCTGGACAGGGGCTGGATGCTCGGCCGGGCGAGCCCGGGCATGCAGGTTGCCCAGAGCGTGTGCGTGATCGGCAGTGGTGAGACAGCAGCTTCGGTGGTCATCAGCCTGCTGAACAAGTCGCAGAAGCGCTCGATGATCGACGTGTTGACCAGCCGTGGATCCTGTATTCGCGGGGGGAGAGTCACGAGGAGAACCGCTTCTACTCCGGCCCCGGCGACTGGCCACGGTTGGCCGAGTCGCACCGGCGCGAGTTCCTAGAGCGCACCGACCGGGGCGTCTTCTCGCTGCAGGCCGAGGCGATCCTCAACCAGTCGCGCGGCTTTCGCACGCTCGCCGGGCGGGCAGTGGCGATCGACGCCGGCGAGCGGCAGGTAGTCGTCACGATCGAGTACGGCACCGAGTGCGAACGTGTCGCCTACGACCTCGTGGTCGTCGCGATCGGCTTCCAGGCCCGCTGGTTCGAGAGACTGCTCGGCGGGCAGGCTCGCCGCCGGCTGGAGGGTGCGCTGGCGGGTGCCGAGCTTGAGCGGCAGATCGAGGTCGATCTCCCTCCTTTGCGGCGCGGTGCGCGCCTCCTGGCCCTTGAGCGAGCGCGGCGACCAGTGGCAGCGACCTGCTGGTCGAATACGCAGAGGAAGGCCTGCGACGCGACGCGCCTTGAGGTTGACCGCGGGACTGGGTCAGCCGTGGGCCCGATATCCAGGCCGCGGCGGGGACAGGTACTCCTTGCCCATGGCTCGTAGCGTTCATCGGGTAGGTGAAGGGGGCCCGGGTTGGGCGCCGGCGAGATCCGGGGCGGGGTTTATCGCTGCGTCGGCGGCGGCAGAATGAACTCGATGTATGCGAGAGTCGGTGGCAGTCCGATCGTGATCGTTGGGGGCGGCATCGCTGGGGGCAATGCCGCCGTAACTCTCCGGGAAGAGGGTTACCGAGGCCGGATCGCAATCATCAGCCGAGAACCGGGCGTCCCGTTTGGCCGTCCTCCGCTCTCCAAGACGTACCTGCGGTCGGAGGAGGATCTCGAGGACTGGTATGTCAGACCCGCCGGCTGGTACGAAGAGCACGATGTAGAGCGCCTTGGCGAGTCCAGCGTGGTGGCTGTTGATGCGGTCGCGCATACGGTCGTCCTGGGCTCAGGCCGGGAGCTGGCGTATCAGAAGGTCTTGATAGCCACTGGAGGCCGAACCCGGCGGCTTCAGCTTCCCGGGGCTGGGCTGCCCGGGATCCATTACCTGCGCACGGTGGCCGACTGCGACGCGATCAAGCGCGAGGCTGTGGCGGATCGGCGCGCGGTAGTAGTCGGCATGGGCTTCATTGGTTGCGAGGTGGCGGCCTCCCTGACACAGCTCGGGGTTCGCGTTACCGCCATCTTTCCCGGGAGAGTTCCCCTGGAGAAGGTCCTGGGCGAGAAGATCGGCGCAGTGATCGGCGCCATCCACCGCGCGAACGGCGTCGAGTTGCTGGCTGGGGACCAGGTGGCGGCGTTCGAGGGCACCGAGCGGCTGGAGGCGATCAGGACGGCCAGCGGCGATCGTGTCCCGTGCGACTTCGCCATCGGTGGCATCGGGATTGATCCGGATGTGCCGGCCGTTGCGCCGTCGATCGAGCAGGCCAACGGCGTTCTTGTCGACGAATTGTGCCGGACCAGCGCCGCTGACGTCTATGCGGCCGGCGATGTCGCGAACCATCTCCACCCCGTATTCGGGCGGGTCCGTGTCGAGCACTTCAATAACGCCGAAAAACAGGGAGCCGCGGCGGCTAGGTCAATGCTCGGCTCAGTGACGTCATATGGCTACATCCATAGCTTCTGGTCCGATCAGTACGAGCACAAACTCGAGTATGTCGGCCACGCCGCAAAATGGGACGAGTTCGTTGTCCGCGGGAGCCTGGGGGAAGGGAGGCTGATTGGTTTCTACATGCTCAAGGGGCTGGTGCAGGCCGCCGCCGGACTCGACCGCGGGGGTGACCCCGAGCTGGACCGCGACTCGGAGATGGCGGCATGCGCACGCCTCGTAGCCGTGCGAGCCCGGCCTGCTCGTGACCTGCTCACCGACGAGAAGGTGGACTTGTGGTCGCTGGGGAATGACGCGTTAGCGTGGCCATCAGCCGCTGGTTCAATCCGGGGCATTGGAGAAGAGGGGGATGTTCGCACCGCTGGCCGGCGCCAGCGGGCTGTCAAGCAGTGCGAGGATCAGTTCCGCGACATTGCCGGGTGTCAGGCCGGGACGAAGCTCAGCATTGGCGTGGCGCAGCATCTGGGTGTCCACGGCACCCGGACTCACGCAAATAGCACTGATGCCGTGCTGCCTGCCTTCCACGGCGATCGCCTCGGTGAGGCCGATGACCCCGTACTTGGAGACGTTGTATGCGGCCAGCCCGGGGAATTTCTCGGTGGCGTAGACGCCGGACAGCGAGGCGATGTTGACGATCCGTCCCCCGCCGGCCTGGCGCATGGCGGTAAATGCTGCGCGACAGCAGAGGAATGAGCCGGTCAGGTTGACCCCGAGCGTCTCTTCCCAGGTCTCGGACGTGGTTTCGTCGAACGGCACGGACGTCAGCACGCCGGCCGCGCAGACCAGGGCAGCGAGACGGCCGGCCCTCTCAACGGCGGAGAAAAGACGCTCGACATCCCTGACCTTGCTCACGTCGGTCGGCGCCGGCGTGGCTTCACCGCCAGCGTCTGCGATGCGCCTGGCGACGCCCGCGAGAGCTTCGCGGTCACGGGCCGCGATAACGACGTGAGCGCCGGCCGCGGCAATGGCCTCGGCGGTGGCAGCTCCGATCCCCCGGCTGGCGCCTGTGACCACCGCCACCCGGCCCGCAAGCCAATGCCCGGGTTCACCCACCGGCTGCGGCCCTCGCACCAGGACTGGCGACTCGCTGGTAGAGCCGCTCGTGAGCGTCGAGACTCCGTTCCAGGTCGAGATGGCTTGCGGCATGGTAGCGGCACGCTGAGCGCGATAGCTCGGTCGTCCTCGTGACGCTGTCTGCGGCTGCCTGGATGTCGTCAGGCGCGACCAGGAAACCTGTCACGCCTTCCGCGATCACCTCACCAAGTGCACCGCGCTTGAAAGCGACGACGGGGGTCCCGCAGGCCTGCGCCTCGGCGGCGGCCATGCCGAACGGTTCGTCCCACCGTGCTGGGCACACAACGACCGCTGCCCGGGCCATGACCTCCCAAAGAAACGTTCGGGGCACCCCCTGATGCACCGCTACGCCTGGCGCGTCACATCGCGGGCCGATCTGCTCGCGGGCGTATTCGGCATCGTAGATGTCACCGTAGACGTCGATGCGGATTCCAGCCGCCTGGGCGATGTCGATGGCTTCTGCAGCCCCCTTCTCGGGACTGACCCTGCCAGCGAAGACAGCGCCATCCCCGGCTGTCGGCGACCAGGGGATGACCCGCGTTGGCACATACGGCGGGAGGATCGCGTCCACGCGGACGACCCGGCGCCAGGCGCTCGCCTGGAACACGGACACGCCGGCAACGGTTGGAGGCTCACCGGACCGGCGCGCATCACGGAGCGCGGCCGCGACATCCTCATCCGGGGGTAGGTGGAGCGTGTGCAGCACAGGCGCGTGCAGCGCAGTAGCGAGCCTGACGGCAGGCGCGTCGAAGGCGTGATTGTGGATGATGTCGTATCGGTTCCCCCGGACCCTCGAGTACACGCTGGCGAAAGCCGGCTCAGCTGCAGCTGGGTCGCGGGTGGCTGCGCCAGAAGCTCGGTAGAGCGTGGCGATCAGAGATCGCGGATCGACTCCGGTGTCGACCACCGTGACCCCTGGTATCTCCGATCCGGAGGCTGCGTAGACGTGGACCTCGTGACCTCTGCCGGCAAGGCCGCGCGCAAGATCGGACACGAAGGCCTGCGAGCCGCCGCCCTGTGGCTCGCGGATGGCCGACACCAGCGGCGCGATGATTGCTACCTTCACCGCGCCAGCACCTTGAAGGCGAGGTCGCGCGGCGGATTGATCCCCAGTACCCCATAGGGGACCCGGCGCCGGCGGCGGCGGCGGACCTCCGCGATCGCATGGGGATAGAAGATCTCGGCCATCTCAACAGCCTCACGGTGGCTCGCGAACTCGACACACATCGGACCCTTGAAGCTTGTGTACTGGTAGTTGTGGGCAGCGAGCCATTCGAGGTTGTTCGGCCAGATAATGGCGACGCGGCCGCCCGGCCGGCAAACCCGCTCCATCTCGGACAGGCCTGCCTCGCCGCCATGGCGCGGGGAGGGCGTGAGGGCCGAGCACGCGACGACCAAGTCAGCGAAACCGCTGGCAACGGGCAGGTCATCGAAAAAGCCGTGGGTCACCCGTACGCGGTCTCCTTGATCCGCCTTTGCGAGCTTCCGCTTCAGGATCTGGCGCAAAGGCGCCGCGGGCTCAATCGCCACGATCTCCCGCCCACGTTCGACGAGCTCAAGCGTCAGCCGTCCCGCTCCGGCGCCGACCTCGACGACCCGGTCTGCGGTGTGCGGCAGCCACCCAAGCACGCCGGGATGGAGCCGCTCCGCCGTCACGAGCCGGTCATAGAGCTCAGGTTCGAGCCGGTACAGCAACTCCCAGGCCAAGACGCCGTCGGTTTGCGGATCGCCGCCCCCTTGGGGGATAAACCGGCTCGCCTCGGCGCGGGTGAGCACGCCAAGATCCGCAGCCGTGTAGCGCCTACGCAACTCCCGGCCCAGCCGGGCCGGAGTCTCAGACGTGATCACCGACCTCGGCCCAGTTCTTGTCGGTCTCCCACACGCGGACTGACCGAAGCAGCCCCTCCGGGAGCTCCGGCCGGAGCCTTTCCCAGAAGATCAGGGCAAGGTTTTCGGCAGTCGGGATGCGGCCTTCCAGCCACGGCACATCGGTATTCAGGTTGCGGTGGTCCACGTCATGAATTATCTGCCGGCACATGACGTCCGAAAGCCGTTTCAGGTCCACGACATAGCCGCTGGTATCATCGATCTCGCCGGACACGACGACATCCAGAACATAGTTGTGCCCATGAAGATTCATGCATTTCCCGAACAGGCGCCGGTTCTCGTCGTCTGATAGGCGGGGGTCGCGTAGCTGGTGCGCGGCATTGAACGATTCGCGGCGGCTCACCAGCACGGTCATCGGGCTGCTCATGACTCTCGGCCGGCAACAGCCGCATATGCGTCGCTATGACCCTGGTGAGCCATATCATGCCTCCAAGCTCTTCGCTCAGCTCATCGGCGGCCCTGCTAATGTCACCCAGAGCACGATGGTGTCGAGCACCAAGGATGGCCATGCTCAACCCGGCCCTTGGCCAGTGCCATCACTCGCATGGCATCCGGTCTGCTGCCACGCCAGTGTACGACCCGGTGTGAACGAACGCCGAAAGCGCCGTGTCACGACACCAATGCCCGATGACGATGATCGAGGTGGAGCCCGCGCACAGCAGCGCACCGGCAAATCGGCAGCTAGCCTGCCAGCGCGGCGACGGAGCTTGGGGTTAGCCCAGAGAGGCCAGTGAGCACCAGCCGGGCTGCGTCGAGCGCGTCCGGGTCGGGTGGGTATCTCGGGTGGGGGATCGCGATTACCTGCAATCCCGCAGTGGCGGCTGAACGCAGTCCATTCGCGCAGTCCTCTACCGCGGCGCACCGTTCCGGTGGGCGGCCTAGCTGATCTGCCACGGCGAGATAGATATCCGGCGCTGGCTTACCGCGCGCGACCTGCTCAGTTGACATGGCGGCCGCGAAGGATGTCCGCAGGGACCCCGCGTCCAGAGCCGTGCCGATCAGCGACGGCGGTGACGAGCTCGCCACTGCCCCGCCATGTGTGTCGCATCCCACGCCGCGTGCGGGAACACCCGGGACCTGCCGGGTGTCTAAAAGATTGTGAAGGATCGTAGCGTCGGGGTTCGAGGTGCCCGCCCCGCCAATCTGGTACTCATCGAGCAGTCCGGTGCCAAGCGTGAGATTCCGCTGCCCTCCGCCATCGACGGGATGGTCGAGGCTGAGCAGGCCATGCACCGCCACGGTCTGCGTCTGCGGGAGGTCAAGGTGGTCAGCCGGCACAGGGCCATCGCCCGCTGGAAAGCCGGCGAGCTGGGCTGGCGGCGGGTCGCCTGACCGCGTGCGGATGCTGCCATGCGGTGAGCGGCAGAAGCGCGTTTGTCAGGGCGCCGGATATAGCGAAGCTGGGTATAGGGCAGTTAGCCGGCCTGACGCCCACGCCGGGCTGGTTGTCAGCCGGTCGTCCAAAGCCCGCCTGCCTCGGCCGAGGGTGGCGCGGGGCCGGGCGTGACCGTGGTGAGCCGGCGCCAGGTGCCGTGCGCATGCGTCACGGCTTGGCGCGCCGTCACAAGGAGAGCATCATGAGCGTGTACAAGGTGATCGAGGTCATCGGGACGAGCAGCACTTCCTGGGAAGACGCGGCGGCGCAGGCGGTCAGGACCAGTTCTGAGACGATCCGCGATCTTCGGGTGGCTGAGGTCGTTAAGCAGGACATCCACCTGGACGAGGGTGGCGCGATCACCTACCGCACCAAGCTTCAGCTCTCGTTCAAGTACGAACCCGAGCGCTGACGCTGGCGGGTTCTCTTGGCTGGCCAGAAGGGCTCGGCGCTGGTCCCGCCCCGAGCACGGGCCCACCCGATGACGTCCTCCTGTTCCAGGTCACCTGCCTGCCACGGAGTCACCGGCTCGAAGCGATACTGCGGCTGCTCATGTCTTCCATTGTCCGCGCGGTTTCGGCAAAAACCGGGCCGCCAGGTCACTGCCGAGGACAGTGGGCTTGCTGGCCCGCCAGGCCAGGATGGACCAGCGGGAGAATGCCGACAGCATGGAGCCGACGCTCATGACGGAGGCCGCCGAAAACGCTGACGCTACCGAGCCTGCTGATCCGATGGAAAGGACCGACCCTGCGGAGCCGATGGACAGGATGGATCCCGCTGAACCGATAGACAAGATGGACCCCTTGGAACCAATGCTCAGGACCGAGTCTGCTGAGCCGATCGACCATGACCGGCGGTTGCTGGTGCGCATCCTGGCATTCTCTCGGGCAAGACCCATTCACTCAATGCCTGCACGTCGCCGTCATCGGCGGACCGAGCGGGCGGGCATCGGCGGGACCGAGCGGGCGGGCATCGGCGCGGCGCACACGTGCACGGCGGCAATGGCAGGCAGGTCCTCTGGGCTGCGGCGGCAGACCTGGAAACAGAGCCAGACCGCCCAGTACTCAGTGCGACACTGAGTTTGTGGGCATCGACTGGACACACGAGCTGACCGAACAGTTCGACTGGCATTGGCGTGGACAACTCCGGCCCCGGTACGAAGGCCTGACCGACGCCGAGTACTTGTGGGAGCCGGTAGCCAATAGCTGGAACATCCACCCACGGGGGCAGGGAAGGGATGCGCGGGCGGCCGGGAGCGGCAACTTCGTCATCGACTTCGCCTATCCCGAGCCGAGCCCAGCACCGGTGACAACAATCGCTTGGCGGCTCGCGCACCTCATCGTCGGCGTGTTCGGGTCCCGGGTCGCCAGCCACTTTGGTGGCCCACCTGTCGGCTACCAGACGTTCGAGTACGCCGGCCGGGCGGCGCTGGCGCTCCGGCAGCTCGATGACGTCTACGCCGCGTGGTTGAACGGCGTCAAGAATCTCGGTGATGAAGGACTCGCCCGGGCGTGTGGCCCGGCTGAGGGCCCTTTCGCGGAGCACCCCATGGCCGCGCTCGTTCTGCACATCAACCGTGAAGCCCTGCACCACGGTGCGGAGATCGCGCTGCTGCGCGACCTGTATGCCAATCGCTGAACATGCCCGTGCCGCACGCGTCCCGGCCCGACGGCTCGGACCTCAGTCACCGCCAGCGATGAACGTGGCGCCGCCGGCTGGGCCTGCGGCGCCACGCGCCTGGTGGACCGTGCTGTTCGAAGCCGTCACCACCGCATGGTCTCCGCTTCCTGATGCCGGTCAGGCGGCTGTGTCAGACTGGCCGGCGGCATGCGCCGTGGCTGGGGCGGCCTGGTAGGTGAGCAGCAGAACGCCTTCGCCTGCCGTCTTGGACTCAGTGAGCGTGAGTTTGGCCGTCTCCTTCACCTCGTCCGGGAACAAGCGCTTGCCACGTCCGAGGATGATCGGGAAGACCATCAGCCGGTACTGGTCGACCAGGCCGTGCTGGACGAGGGTGTGGACGAGCTGGCAGCTGCCCTCAACCAGGAGGTCGCCGCCGGGCTGAGCCTTCAGCTTGGCGACCTCGGCCGCCACGTCGCCCCTGATCACGATTGTGGGGCCCCACGCGGCCTCGGCGTCTGTGAGCGTTGCCGAGACGACGTACTTGGGGATGTTGTTCATCCTGTCGCCGAAATCGCCATAGTCCTTCATGGCCGGCCACGCCTGCGCGAATCCCTGGTAGGTGACGCGTCCGAGCAGGAGCGCATCGCTGGCGAACAGCTCGTCATTCTTGAACTCGTTTCCCTCGGGGCCGCGATTGGACGTCCAGCCCGGCTCCTCGATGACACCATCCAGCGACACGAACTCGGTCACCACGATCTTTCTCATTTCTTCCTCCCGCTGTGTGAGCACCGGTACCGTGCCGGCTCCTCACTCCACTCACGAACGAGCCCGGCCCCGATCGACACCCCCGCGGAATTTGTGCTGGCTGTGCCAGCCCAACCGTTAGCGACATCCACGCCACCCGATGCGTGGGACTTGGAGCGGAACGCTACAGCGCTTGCTTGCGCTGGAGATAGTTGAAGGCAACCCAGCCCACCGGCACTGGTAGCCAGAAGGTCAGCAGCCGGAACAGCAGCACCGAGCTGAGCGCGGTGGCGCTGACCAGGCCGGCCGCGGTGAGCCCCGCGGACAGCGCGACCTCGACGGCACCCAGCCCTCCCGGTGTCGGGGCAGCCGATCCCAGCGCGCTGCCCATCAGGTACACCACGGCGATGCTCGCGATTGGCAGGGCGCCGCCGATCGCCCGTACGCAGGCGGCCAGGCACAGCACGTAGATCACGGTGAGCACGAGCGCGCCACCGAGGCCTTCGGCCAGCTTGCGCGGGTTGTGCGCCAGGTCGAGGAGCCTGGGCAGGACCTGCCCGAGCGTCGGCACGAGACGGGCACGCAGCAGCCGGCGCCCGCGCGGAACAGCCATCGCGGCCAGCAGCAGCAGCACCACCAGCCCGCCGAGGACGAAGTAGACCCACACCGGCGGCCGGAGGGAATGGGTCCGCGCCGCACCGGTGATCGCCACGAAGATCACGAGCAGCAACATATGCAGAACCGGACATTGAGCGCCGCGCCTCCCACGGCCGCGGGTGTGACCAGCGTGACGAATGAGGCAGCAAGCTGCGCGAGGAGCGTGCGGATGAACCTTAGCCGCTCAAGCACGAAACCGGTCAGGGAGGTTGCCGCCATGGCATAGGTGAGCGCAGACAGGACCAGGGCCACGCCGGTCCACCGCCAGTCCGCGTGCCGAATCAGGCTGGCGACGTTGACCTGCGCGAGCTGCCCGGCAAGCACATACGCAACGGCAGCGGCGACGACCAGGCTCACGAGCGAGCGGGGCCGTACCCGCTCCAGCCGGACCGGGGCGACGTCCGCGCCGGGAGAAGCGGCGGCAAGCCGCGCGCGCAAGGCTGGCAGGACATCGCGCTGCCGCCGCAGGACCGCTCTGGTGGTGCGGTAGAGCGCCACTGGCTGAAGCAATGACAGCACGCCGGCCAGCCTGGCCGCGCCAACCTCCGCCAAAGCGCTGTCGACCGCCTTGTCCGGGCCGACCAGCAGGGCAAGCTCGGCAAGCAGCTGGGCCAAGTCGAGGCGGCGCTGGAGGTCACTCGCGGCCACGTTACCGTTGCCCGGGTCAAGCAGGACGACGTCA
>WNGR01002001.1_pt1 | contig 60206 bp, 68 predicted proteins | sample 5407581 | NCBI WGS metagenome assembly WNGR01 (sample SAMN13153383, study PRJNA577476) | soil metagenome | isolation source: 80 cm soil or saprolite under Garry oak tree replicate 2 | place: USA:California | collected 2016-06-15 | reverse complement strand
TATCCCGACAATGAAAATGCGTATGTTTGTTCGCTGCATCTGGCCCCTGTGCAGTTGCGCATAGCGCACCTGCTCTCACGGCCACCAGAAGGTGGGGAAATGCAGACCCTCCCGGAAGTCGCGGCAATCAGAAATGGACGCATTGTGGTCGACACCTGGATCAATGGTCGACCACCACGCAAATAGTGACTCAACTATGGCCTGGTGGCTAGTGCTTTCTAGGTCGTATCAGTAGAAGCGATCTTAACGGTCGTGAATGTAAACCGTAGCTTTGCATGGAGCATGTTTTATGGACAGTCGGGTGATAACCATCACGTCAGGGAAGGGCGGCGTCGGAAAAACCACAACTACCGCGAATATTGGTACGGCTCTTGCGCTGCAAGGGAAAAAAGTGGCCGTTGTGGATTCGGACATTGGCCTGCGTAATCTGGATGCTGTTCTGGGATTGGAGAATCGCATTGTCTATGATCTTGTCGATGTGGTTGAGGGTCAGTGTCGTTTACGGCAAGCGTTGATTAAAGATAAAAGGCTTCCTGAACTCCATTTGCTTCCTGCTGCCCAGACACGCGATAAAAATGCCGTCAACAGTGTTCAGATGGAGCAACTCTGCCAACAACTGCGCGCAGAGTTCGATTTTGTGGTGATCGACTCTCCGGCTGGTATTGAGCAGGGGTTCCGCAATGCGATTGTAGGTGCGGATGAGATCATCATCGTGGCCAATCCTGAGATGGCCTCGGTGCGCGACGCGGACCGCATCATCGGCCTGGTGGAGGCCGCTGGAAAACCTGAGCCACGGTTGATTCTCAATAGGCTACGCTCTGAAATGGTCAAACGCGGAGACATGATGGACGTAGCTGATGTCTTAGAAGTGCTGGGGATTGATCTGCTTGGTATTGTCCCTGAAGATGAAATGATCATTGTGGCAACCAACAAAGGTGAACCTGTCGTCTATGATAAACGTTCTCGGGCAGGCCGCTCATTCCTGAATGCCGCCCAGCGAATCATGGGCGAAGAGATTCCCCTTGATGAGGTAACGGAAGTACCATCACTTTTGGAGAGGCTGCGACGCTTTGTTGGGTTTGGCCCAGCGCTGGCTGAAAGGCGCGTTCGTTCTTAGCCATCCTGAAAAGGGGACAGATATTATGGGTATTTTTAGTTTCATGTCAGGACGAAAGAAGCCCACGCCAAGTGAGCTTGCAAAAGAACGTCTGAAGGTTGTGCTGGTGCAAGATCGCATCAAGGTGAATCCTGAGCTGCTGGAACTGATCAAATCCGATCTTCTAACCGCGATCTCGCGTCGTTTAGATATAGACGAGCAACATGTTGAGATTCGCATGTCTCGCGAGGACCGTTGGGACAAGCTACAGGCGGAAGTACCTATCAAACGTCAGAAGATATCGTTTGAGTGGGATCCCCCTGCCCATACCACCGCTGTGACTGGACTGCGTGGCAAGGTCACTGTCGAGGTGGAAAAAGATGATGGTGTAGAGTAGGGCTTGCCCTTGCTCCGATAACTCACAAGTCCATTTTCTCCAGCGTGTCGGCAAACGCTTGATAAGAACTTTCCCCAAACAGAACCATCATTACCTGCTTGAGAGTTGTAGGTTTCCTGATATGCTCAATGATGGTGTGTAGCGCGATGGGAGCAGCCAGGCGCAAGGGATAGCCGTAAACGCCTGTACTAAGCGAGGGGAAGGCAATGCTCTCAATCTTGTAGAGTTCTGCCAGGTTGAGACAACTCTGGTAGGCGCTCTTCAGGTAGCGCTCGTCCTCTGCGCTCCCGCGATAGATTGGCCCAACCGCATGAAAAACATACTTCGCGGAGAGTCTCCCGCCAGTTGTTGCCACAGCACTTCCTGTTGGGCACCCTCCTATCTCGCGGCAAGCCTGCATAATGCTTGGTCCGCCCGCGCGGTGAATGGCGCCATCAACACCGCCACCACCCGCGAGCGCACTATTTGCAGCATTGACGATAGCATCCGCCTGTATTTTAACGATATCTCCCTGGATAAGCGTCAGAGTTACACTATTGATTGTACGTGTGGACATGAACACTTCCCCCCAATGCATCAAAGTACCAACCCGAATGGCTCCTCCAGCAAGCGTTTAACCTCCTGCAAGAAACGCGCGGCAGTCGCGCCATCAATTGCGCGGTGGTCTGAAGAGAGCGTTACCTTCATGCGGTTGCGCACCACCACCTGACCATCGACGACTACAGGAGTCGGAGTAATCGAGCCGACAGCAAGAATAGCCGATTCGGGCGGATTAATGACAGCAGTGAAACTATCAACATCGTACATCCCCAGGTTACTTACGGTGAAGGTGCCTCCGCTGAACTCTTCTGGTCGAAGCTTACCTTCGCGAGTCGCCTCTACCAGGCGCTGTGTCTCACGGGCGATGTCAAGAATACCGCGCTGATCTGCATTGCGTAAGACAGGGACGATCAGGCCCTGTTCAACAGCGACAGCGACACCAATATGTACCTGCTTCTTCTGCAAGAGGCGATCTTCTGCAAATGAGATATTCACCTGGGGAATGCGCACTAATGCCTTTGCCACAGCTTTGACAATCAGATCGTTATAACTGACCTTGACAGGTGCCGGGTCATTCGCGGCATATTCGTTTATCTGCTGTCGGAAGGCAGCTAGTTTGTCCGTGTCGATGACGCTGGTGACGTAGAAGTGTGGCGCAGTTTGCATACTCTGGCTTAGACGCCTGGCGATGGCGCGTCGCATAGTGGTGAGTGGGATCTCAATCACTTCGCCACTATCTATGGCGGCAGGCGCCGGTGGAGGTAATGGTTGCGCAGCTAAAGGAGTAACCGATTCCGCCAGAGGGGCAGGTGCCGTGGCAACTGCTGACCGCTGTTGACTTAAAGCGGCCTCAATATCCATTTTAATGATGCGCCCATTGGGACCTGTTCCCTGCAGTGTGGCATAGTCCAGGTGTTTCTCATCTGCAAGTCGACGAGCAAGAGGCGAGATAAAAATGCGACCCTGGCGTTTTACCGCAGAAGCTCCACTCGTGGGTTCCGGGCTGAGACCCACAGAAGCGAGCACAGGTAAATCCTCCTTGTATTGTTGATTGCTCTGTGTTTGTCGAGGCGAGGGTTGGAGTGGGTTGACTATTGATCCTTGTCGTTGACCACTTGCTCCCGCTCCGTTCGCATTAAGATAATCAGGCAGTGGCTCATCGGGTGCGCCAATCAATGCGATCTCTGCACCGACAGGCGCTGAATTACCCTCGGGCACCAGTATCTTGCGCAATACTCCACCGGCAAAAGCTTCTATCTCAATATTGACTTTATCTGTCTCAACCTCCGCCAACATCTCTCCCTTTTTAACTTCCTCACCTTCTTTTTTGATCCAGTGAAGAATCTTGCCCTCTTCCATGCTATCGCCCATCTTGGGCATTTCTACTTTTTTCATACAATACTCTCCGAGTTACCTGTGAATGAGGGCCGAAGGGACAATCGCCTTCACTGCATCGACAATATCGCTCTTTTTGGGGATAGCAGCACGTTCCAAAACTTTCGAGTAGGGCATGGGCACATCAGCGCCAGTTACGTGCTGAATGGGAGCGTCCATATAGTCAAAAGCATGTTCGTAAATAAGCGCAGCCAGACCCTGGCCCGTCCCATAATACTTCCAGCCTTCTTCAGCAATCACTACGCGGTTTGTCTTCTTCACTGAATCGACGAGCAGGTCAATGTCGATGGGGCGAATGCTCCTGAGATCGATTACTTCAGCCTCGATACCTTCTTTAGCCAGGTCTTCAGCGGCCTGTAATGAGACATGCACCATACGCGAAAAGGTGATAATAGTTACATCGCGTCCCGGGCGCTTCACCTCTCCGAGATTGAGTGGTACGGTATATTCAACGCTTTCATCGGGCACCTCACCTCTTATATTGTATAGCAGTTCATGTTCGATGAAGAGAACCGGGTCAGGATCGCGTACCGCCGCTTTGAGCATCCCTTTGACGTCGTAAGGCGTCGCAGGCATAACCACTTTCAGCCCTGGAATATGGGCATACCACGTCTCAAACAATTGTGAGTGTTGCGCGGCTCGCTGCGCGCCTCCGCCAGATGGCATACGTACGACAAAAGGCACAGCAGGCTGGCCACCAAACATATAACGCATTTTGGCGGCACTGTTCACAAGTAGATCAGAGGCGAGTAAACTAAAATTGATGGTCATCAGTTCCAGGATAGGCCGCAACCCACCCAGCGCAGCACCGATCGCTACTCCTGTAATAACCTCTTCTGCCAGAGGAGTGTCTCGAACACGTTTCTCGCCAAATTCCTCATAAAGTCCTTTGGTGACAGCGTAGGTGCCACCATAACCGGCAATATCTTCGCCCATAATGAAGACACGTTCGTCACGCAGCATCTCCTCGCGGATAGCTTCACGGAGCGCATCTCGATAGGTCATTGTACGCATCTTTTGCTATTTCCTCTCGTAGCGATAAGTGAGAGCTGTAGAGTTATCAATCATTACGTCAGTATAGAGTTCTTCAAGTGAAGGGTCGGGGCTATTCTCGGCAAATTCTGCCGCATCTTCGGAAACCTGTGTTGCCCTGGCATCGTTATCATCAAATTCAGCCTGGGTAGCCAGACCAGTGTCCAGTAATTTCTTCTCAAAAATGCCTATGGGGTCACGCGTGGTACGCCACTGGTGCTCTTCCTCGCGGGTGCGATAATAGGCGGGATCCGTCATGGAGTGTCCACGGAAACGGTAGGTTTTGATCTCGAGTAACACAGGTCCCCCACCGCCCCTGGCATGCTCTACAGCCTGTTTCATCGACTCGTAGACGGCTATTACGTCCATGCCATCAACCTGATCACTGGGCATATTGTACGCCGCCGCGCGTGGCTGCAGGCTATCAACAGCCCAGGCTTTTCCTACAGCCATGCCCATAGAATATTGATTATTCTCGCAGACATAGACGACGGGTAATTTCCAGACTGCCGCCAGGTTCAATGATTCATGGAATGCTCCCTCGTCGACGGCTCCATCGCCAAAATAGCAGGCGATAACGGTATCTTTCCCCTGGTATTGTACGGAGAAGGCCACACCCGCAGCGATAGGCATTTGTGCTGCGACGATACCGTTCCCTCCATAAATACCCAGTTCATTGCTCCACATATGCATGGAGCCGCCTTTGCCCTTGCTACACCCTGTAATTTTGCCGAAAAGTTCGGCCATGACGGCCCCTGGGTCCATCCCTTTTACCAGAGCATGACCATGTTCCCGGTAGCTACATAGAATTTTGTCATCTGGACGTAGTGCCTTAATACTGCCAACTCCAACAGCCTCCTGGCCTATATACAGGTGCATAAAGCCACCTATTTTACCACGAGTATACTCTTCAGCGCTCTTCTCCTCAAAGCGACGTACAAGCGCCATTTTATAATGCATCTCAAGTAGTTCAGTACGGGCTAATCCCGCCAGTGCTGCGTTGCTGATCGCCATAGGCCTCCCCTGTTCTATGAAAAAATTATGTTTGCATGACTAGCCCGACATACAGCTCTGTATGCGATGAGGCCCTCTATCTCACCACACTGTGATTATTTTGTTACTCATTGTACCGCATGAAGAATGAGAATGATAGTGGTATCGATTTGCTTCAATGGTTCACCAATTATTCCGAAAAAAGAGATAAAAATGGCTCAGAACGGGGTGCCTGACATAGCCAGGCGCCCCGTTCTGAGCCATTTTTATCTCAGTCACGAGATTTTTTAAAAGGCGGCAGTGAGGACAACAGGCACCCACAAGCAGGGTGCCAGACAATTACTTTTTGACGACGGCGTCTGCGAGCTCTTTCCCAGGAAAGAACCGCACACGCTCTTTTGCGGGTACCTGGATTGGTTTCTGGTCGCGTGGATTAACCCCTCTGCGCGCTGCACTCCGGCGCACTTTGAATGAGCCAAAGCCGACCAAACGCACCTCGTTACCACTCTGAAGTGCCTCACGGATGGAGTCCAAAGTGGCTTCTAAGGCAGCTTGAGCTTGCTTCTGAGAGATATCCGCCTGTTTTGCAATGCGCTTTGTCAATTCTTGTCTACCTACAGTAGGCGTAGTAGTTGGTTTCGATTCGGTTTCTTTCGTGGCCATGGGTTCAAGGTCCTCCTTAACAACGAACAACACACGTCGCTTCCCGTCCCAATAATGTACTGTTGGGCCTGTAGAGCGGCATCATAACCTCACTGCCGTTTAGGAGTATAGCACGCGATTCTGCGGAAAACAAGGGTAGCACCTTGCCTTAAGGCCCGGTATAGGGCCTCGATCAGCATAAGAGGCCGATTCGCAGCAATCTACCAGGTAGAAAATTGGCTTTCCATGCGGTTCTTTCCCTATTAAAGAATTTTGATAGAAACCCGGTTATTCGTCTAATATAATACGTATGCTCAATTTAGCTTTCACACGACCAAACAAAAAGTGCGACATGTTGCCCTTGCTACATCAGTGAACTATAATAGAACTATACTTATTGAGGAATAGCAATGTACATTAGCGAACCAGCAGAATACGCCATCCTGGGACTGTTAGAAAGTCAGCCCATGCATGGTTATGAGATGTTCCAACAGTTCAAAAGCGGCGCAATGGGACAGATCGTCCACCTTGAAATGAGTCAGATGTACGCGTTCCTGAAAAAGCTTGAACGCCTGGAATATATTGAAGCACAGCTGGAAATCCAGGGATCACGCCCGCCGCGCAAAATCTTTCACCTCACTACAAAGGGACGACAGGCATTTTTCCAGTGGTTGAAAGAACCCGTTGAGCGACCACGAGAGATTCGCATCCTCTTTCTTATCAAGCTCTACTTCGTCCAACAGTTACTGCCAAAGGAGATTGGCCCTCTGATCGACCAGCAAATTGTTGCCTGCCAGAACTTCCTCAATCACCTTGAGTCTCAACATTCAATCCCTCCAGAAACCAGCGATGGAGCGTTCTTCGACCATGTCGTTTTACGTGGGCGCATCTATCAGACTCGTTCGTTGCTCGATTGGCTGCGCGAACTACAACATCAACTGGCTGAAACGCAACGACAATAAATACGTGTTATTACTCAGACCACGGCGTTTTGGGTTTCGGCATCAGTTCGTCGTCCACATAGAGTGCATCCACTCGCTCATTGAAAAAACGCAGAACAGCCACCCATTTGTAGGGATCAAGCACGCAGCAAAAGCTGGTAGCGAGGATTGTAGGTCTTGTCGCATTTACTGCATGAGACAGCTCGCGAGTAACGGCGAGTACGTGGGTATTGATTGCCGCAATTCGGGCAAACATAGAGATAGCGAATTGGGCGTCGTTTGCGACGTATAGCTTCGCGGCGCGAACTCTCTTCGTGTAAGAGGCGACGTAGCTCTTCAAGTTCATACCCGGTGATAGCGGCCTCATCGGCTGCAATTGAGTCATACCCGTGATGGCGGTGACGACGCGGTGTCCCATTCACCCGGTCGGCCAGGTGTATCAATTCATGAGCTACTGTTACTTCAATCGACTGTAGCTGCATATCCGGCTCGATAAAAATGAGGTGACGATGGCTGGGTACATGGAGTTGCAGCGTTTCTTCAAAGACGGGGAGAACTTGTGAATGAAAAAGTTTGCGAGTACGCGTTTGCACTCCAGACTGAGCATGATGGGGAGCAGGTAGATAACAATAACAGCCTAACACCATGCTATTGAGTCGCTTTCCTGTCCAACGCATATATTCCTGGCGATCTTGCGTAATAGCCAGTTTACCAAGCTCTTGCGCTGGAAGGTTTAATTTTTGCCAGTAGAATGTCAACCAATCTCCAATTGTATCACTTGCATGTACAATGGGGCCTACTTGCCGTGGTGGTGGTGCGGGTGTATGAGCTTTAAGGGCGGCAACCATGTCCGCTTTTTTACTCCTGCCTAGTATTGAGCGCACTCTTAAAGTGTCGCGATACCAGTATATCAGGCATGGCAAGCAGAGGCAAGGCTAGCTAGTACCTTCGCTTGACACCCATTTCTGAGCGGCGTAAGATGAGATAGGTCTTAATAGAGTTCACCTTTTACCTCCCGTAAGGAGCTTTTCCATGTCGTTTCAAGTATGCATAAAAACAGAGAAATCATTACAGCAACTCACCTCTGAGATACGCACCATCTTCTCACTCCCTCTGTTTCGACAGAACTCTTTTGCCGGTGAACCGTATTGCCAGTTTGAGATGCTAGGAATGCTCATCCTAATCCATCAGGCCGAGGAGGAGGACCGCGACCCGGAAGTTATGCACTATCCCTATTGCTTTGATCTGCAAATGGCTTTTGCAGATCACGAGTTGGATACCGATCATATGGAGTATATTTTGCAACCTTATTATGCTCAACTGCTCAGTTTCCAACTTGGCCTGGATACTGCATATCACGAAAAAAAGAAAATTGATAACAAGTGGCATATACGCTATCGTTTCTATCGCAAGAATCCACGATGGAAAGAGTCTATTTTGTACGGTGAGCCAGGCTGGGAACCGGCTGTCATCGAATCTCCCCCCTCCGTGTGGCGCACAATGCATCCTGTCTTCTAAACCCTTGCGTTATACCTGAAAAAAATGCTACAGTGAAATCGTCATACTACATCCCATCCTCCATTGTATAAACGAAACGTTGTAGGAGCGCGATACCCACGCCCATAGAGAGGACACAAGAAACAAGAAACAAGAAATGTGTTCGTAACTACATGGAGGCACATTGTGAGTATTCTGAACGCAGCTACCGGTGAAGAGCTTATCCCGCTAGTTAAACCACCAATTACGCAGGAGCAGCTTCAACGCTATGCTGAAGCATCTGGGGATCACAACCCCATCCACCTCAATGAAGAGGCCGCACGCCGTGTAGGCCTGGATAGTGTTATTGCCCAGGGTATGCTCAGTATGGCCTTTCTTGGACAATTCATCAACCAGTGCATTTCTGACGTGTCAGGGGTATATCTTACCCATTTGAAGGTGCGCTTTATCAGTATGGTCCGTCTAGGAGATTCCATTACCTGTCATGGCACAGTGAAAGCACGTACTACTGAGGACGGCGAACAAGAATATGTGGCAGTTGAGTGCTGGGCACAAAATCAAGAAGGTGAAAAGGTCACAATAGGTGATGCGGTGGTTTCAATTCCTCTACAACTCAAAAAAGAGGTAAAGGAGACAATATGTCCATTGAAATGCCCTTAGAAAGTGCCTCATTGGCCCAGTTACAACAGACTCCTATTGATAGTGTTTTGAACATTATCGACCAGGGGCTTGTCTATTTACCAACTTACAGGGAACTATTCTATCGCTGGGAACGCCAGCAGTGGCGCACGGAGGAGATTGACTTCACCTCAGATCGCCTACAATGGGAAAGAATGGCGCCCGAGGAACGCCAGGATCGATTGTTTGGACTCTCAGCTTTCTTTAGAGGGGAGGCATGTGTCACAGATACATTAAGCCCATATATTACCGCTATGCCAGACGAGGAGATGCGCATCTTTGTGGCCACTCAACTAGCTGATGAGGCACGGCATACCGTCTTCTTCGCGCGCTTTTTCAAAGAAGTGCTCGGCATCGATAAGGAAACGTTGGAAGATACACTGGAGTATGTCCTCCAGTGTATCCTGATTGACTCACTCTCGGACGTAGCCGAACGCATTCGCAAGGAGCCTGCCAACCTGGCCCACCTGGTTGAAGGTGTAACGCTCTATCATGTCATCGTTGAAGGGACTATGGCACTGGCGGGTCAACGCAGCATTCTGGAATTCTACCGTCAGAACAATCTCTTCCCGGCATTCCGTGGCGGTTTCACTGCCGTCGCGCGCGACGAGTCGCGTCACGTGGTCTTTGGGGTGAAGTTCCTGAGAGATATGATACAGCGGGACGCAGCTAACGCCAGAACGGTCAAGGCGGCCATCGATACATACACACCTGTTGCGCTCACTGCATTGACCCCCAAAGACGAATACATTCCGAACATCCTGGCAATGCAAGCAGATCCCTGGGTAACACCGCGTTATGCGCTTGACTCGTTGCGCAAGAAAATCAAAGTGGTTGGATTAAGTATGGAACTTCCGGTGGTGCCCCCACCGCCAGTGTTTTAATGACGTTGAAAGGGTCAGGTCGACGTGACCCTATTAGGAGCATTCTTATGGTATCTGCTGTCGTTCTCATCAATGTACAACGAGGAAAGGTTAATGAAACCGCCCAGAGTCTTTTAGAAATCGAAGGGGTGGCCGAGGTCTACTCTGTTACCGGTGAATATGACCTTGTTGCCCTTTTGCGACTGCAACATTACGAAGACCTGGCGGAGGTAGTTACCACTCGCATGATACAAATTCCTACGATAACCAAAACCAATACATTGATGGCTTTTCAATGTTACTCGCGTGCCGATCTGCAACAAGCCTGGGATATTGGCATTGAGTGAAAAGAGAAGGGGTAAGATTACGGGAGACTGGACGCTCCCGTAACCGCATCCTTATAATACTTTTGTCTCCGCCTTTTCTCCATTTTCGATTACACTAACACTCTGTGCCATTTCTTTCACCACGCGAATTTCGTTCTCGAAGATGCGGCGCAGAATGGCTACGGTGCTAGCATAGGTCGAATCCATACCAAAGTACGACAAGCTGCCCGCTCCTAGATTCTTGCCACGAGTATATGGGGTATCCGAAGCATAGTGCAGAACACCCAAATCGTAGGGCAAGCGGGCAAAATTGATATTTTCGCTCGTCGGATAGCGCGTCAGGTATTGATCTTCATAAACGGCATTCAGATAGGGGCCGCTTTCCATCTCCACTACCGTGTAGTTCGCGCGGTAATAGAAATCCAGGTACTGCCGATTCTGCAAGTATGTTCCCTGGGCCGAAACGGCTTTTTGATTGTCCAGCACCGAGCCATAGATCAGGTAGGGCTGCACATCCTGCGCAATAAAGCAATTATCCAGCCAGTAGGTATTCTGGCTGTGTTCATCGAGAACGACATTGGAGATCATCACATCACCAATACTGCCGTTCAGTGTGGCGGCTTTACCCAGATTGTAGACACCCCGAATCCCCGACACGTTTTCCATGATTTCACGCAGCATTCTATAGGCAGCCATACCGAGAGGATAATCAATATTGAGGATAATGGCCTGGCTCCTGGCCAGGTTATCCATTCCTGGCATGCGGCAACGCGGATCAATTTCCAAGTCGCGCAATTTGCTCAGTTCAAAGACCTGAGCGTCAATTTCCAGGCCGTGACGTGCACCCACATGCCAGATGCCGCGTTCTTGCTCTTCGCGAACGCGATGACGCGCAAATTCTTTCCCCATGGGAGTACGCGACCACTCGCGGGCAGCAAAGTACAAAAAGTTTTGCCAGTTACCGGGAACCGTTCCCTGTTGTATTTTGCGACATTCGTCGGCGAGGTAGGGGTCCTGGCCACTTAACGCAAACTGAGTCAACTCATCCTGGCGCTTCAGAACGCAACCAGACATCAAATTGACAAGGCTGTGCGTATTGCTGGATACAAAATAGACAGGCTTATCCTGTATGCCCAGTGTATCAGTCAGAAGGTGTTCAACGGGTGCCCACCATTTCCTCGTGGAGCGGACGAAGCCAACATGTGATCCGCCCAGCATACGCAGTAAGAAGCTCTTGCGGTTTCTGCCAATCATGAGCAGGTTTTCCCACAGTCGATCACCCCAAATCAATTCCAGCCGCCGCCAATCGTCGGGCTGGATATGAAGACGCTCACGTAGCACCTTGGTAATCTCCGCGAAGACTGGAGAAGTGCGATCCATGCGGATCTCCAGCAATTGCATGGTGGTTGCATCTGCTTTGAGCAGGTAGTATATCTTATTCCATTCGATCTGGAAGGCAACCAGAACAGGCACGATATCGTCTGTGTCGCTGACGCTGGCAACGTATACAGCCAGGGTGTCCTTGCCATCATAAAACCATTTGCGCCGCCGCGCTGAGGCCGTAACAGCTTCCCAGCCATCGACGTGAAACCCCTGCTGCAGGAAAACCCCTTCCGATTGCCCTAGCAAGACCAGTTGACAATGGATAATCGAGGCAGGTAGGCGCAGTACACTGTAGATGAATGCAGACATATCCGGATAAGGCGATCGAGCTTCAGGATGCAAACTGGAGTCAATATTGTAATGCGCTTGCACTAGAGCCTTCAGGCTAACTTCACCTGAACTGCGCAGGAGCGTATTGTAGGTGCGAATATAAAGCTCAACGTCGCGTTTACCAGCTTCATGATGACCATTTTCGTGTTCGAAAGGTGTGTTTGTGGCAGGGACGGTCATTTGATTATCAATATCCTTCTCCAGGCTATTGTCCTCTAAGTGATGTACATTCTGATTCTCTTGCCGATCTTCAAAAGGATCAGGCGTATTATTGCTATCCATTGGGGATTTGTTTTTTCGTGACACTCTCTGTGTTCTCCCTCTTTGTTAAAGGCGAGGTTTGATAAAATGGTTGTGTTTATCTCTTTATATTTCTCATAATTATACCCCTTCGTTCAGCAATATGGTAGTAGGACGCCTTTCACTTTCACATACTTCTCTTTACATGTCATGCTCAAAATTTCCATATTTAGTATTTTCTTGTCATTTTTGCCACTAATCCACTAACCCCAACGTTTCTATACTGAGAGGTATTACTAAAACGTTGGGATTCCCCATGCCCAGCGTTTCCCCCTAGTAATACTTCTCTCCTTGTGCTAAATGCAAAATACAATTTCATCTCCACAGCAGAATATCTTCAAACCCAGGCACTCGCTCCTCCTCATCACCTGCCGACATGCGCCTCCAGTCACAACGCACATCCCCCTGTTCCAATAATATACAAATAGCTTCGTCAAAATCATGAAGCGTAAATTGACCAAAGTAGGTAGGGAGCAACTGCTGGCGTAAATCAGGCCATCGTCGTGTACGCTGCGCTTTCCCCTGACGCAGTAGGTGTTGACGAAGTTGACGCAGCTCCTCTGCGAAGCGCTCCCGTTGCTGCTCGGCAAACCACTCTTCTCCCAACAGTCCCTGGTGACTCTGTTCAGCAAGACGGCGGTGATAGAGACAGACCGCATCATTCATACTGGCCAGGCTATCTTTACTGCGGGTAGCAAAAATCAGGGTATATGGTGCCTTTTCTATAATAGCTGGCCGCACTTGCAGCGGAAAAGCAATACGTTGCACCCAGAGAAAATGCTGCTGCATTGTGGCCAACAAGAGGTCAATGATTCCATCCAGCAAGGGCATTGTCTGTTCATCCTTCGGGAGGAACACCTTCCAACGATCTGTGCGCAGCAATGCTGTCAACGTAGCGACTCCTGCCTGTGTGCGAGACGATGACAGCAAACGCGTTTCTGCTTGCTTGTGTGGAATAAGCAGGCAGAGTTCGGTTGGAGCCGATTGACGTTGATAGAGTGGGAGGAGATCATCATTGGTGAAGAGAGTGTGTCCAAAGGGGTTGAGCAAGAAGATTGCGGGTGAAGATTCAATTTCTTTCAATAATACTGGTGCTATCTCCAACCAACTTCCAGCTACAAGAGCGCTTTCTTTTGGAAGTTCTAGTGTATCTTTAACCGGCGCGATAGAAGCATTTTCTTCTTTATCTTTAACGCCATTGTGCCCCGTCCTGCTCTCTTTTCGCCTGCTGCTACCAGACCCAAGTACGATACCATTGAGGGCAATCGGCTTACTCTCCTGGGTCAGGAGCCTGGAGAGAGAGACTATTTGCTGGAGAACAGGGAAAGAGGTATCCGCTGGATCTAATTTGGAAGTATTCTCAGGGCCAACATCTTGATTGATGGGTCCCACGTTTTTACGTGCGTTGATACCCCAGCCATCGATCCAATAACAGCGGCGATAGATACGCATAGCCGCGAGTGAACGGCAATAGGAAGAGGCGTAGTCCTGTAACAACCACTCGCGTAACCTGGACAGAACGACCTGTTCAGTGAGACGGCGTGTTTGTGTATGTCCCACAGCTTCTTTTTGCGCGTGCTGGTTATCAAATTCGGCCCACAGGTTCATCGTGCCGATATTTTATCACACAATGCGCATCGGACCTTAGAGATAGGCCTTAACCTGCACTAGCGCGAGCCTGATGTATAGACAAGCGGGCCAATATGGGGCAGTTGGAGACTCAACCGCTTACTCCTGGCGGTGCTGGTGTCGCTTGTTGTGCTAGCGGCGCTTGTTGTGCTGGGGGCACTTGTAATTCAAACGCTTCGTCCTGTCGGTCCTGGCCACCATCCCCATTCACTATAATCAAATCCCATTTCCCCGGTTTCTGATTAGGCAGAATCGTGAATTTGCATTGAATCCTAGTCTCACTTGTACTGATGACTGTGCCATCCATTACTTCGCTTCCCTGGATAAGTCGGACTTCCTTTGGTGATTGAAAGTTCATCCCCGAAATAGAATGATGCGACAGCGACTACGAGCGTTGACAAAGTTGTGAAAAGCTGTTGCGCCAATTTTACGGCATCAGAATTGCTACTTGGGCCCCCAACTGCGCTAAACAAGTATATGCTCATAACGATCCACACCACAATCAGGAAGAGAGCGATGATGGCGCGTATACTACCCTCCGGCAGACCCATTGGTTGTGATTTATCAGCAATATCGAGCGAGGAAAATCCAGCAGCCATAATAAATAACAAGACTAGTAGTACGCCGAGGCCAAGGATAATAACCAGTCCTGTAATCAGTTCGGGTTGTTTAATGGGAAAAACGTATGTTACAAACGCAAGTCCGCCACCGATGAGAAGGAGGACCAAAAGTGCAGACACGAGAGGGCCCCAAAAAGATCTTTTCTTGTTCACTTTCATTCTCCTTTTACTGGCGAGTGTTGGGCACTCAATGACTCCCAAGAAAATACGTAAAAACACTACATACACACTGGGAACAATAAAGGCGAACATCGCTTTTTAGGCGATATTCAATGGGGCAAACATTGCTATTTACCACACCAGAAGCGGCTCAGACAGCCCCCCTCTCCCAGGCTGTCAAGTGCATGTGAAACATGCAGTGGCATAATTATACCACATCTGTGTGATTTATGGAAGTTGTGGGTTGCACAATATTGGAAGTGCACTGTAAAAAGAAAATAGTATGTTTCAGTATCACACATGCAATCATAAATCAACGAAAGTATAAGAGTATGCAAGTTTAGATAGATATGAACCATGATCAAAAGACTTCAACTTAACATGACAAACATCATAGAAGAAACGATTTCAGGCAATAAGAAAATACAAGAGAAGCGGCAATCTTGTTTGCACAAGATGCCGCTTCTCTTGTATCTAAAGAGCACTAGAGTATTTTGAGAGGCGTCCAAGGTGATTTAGGGTCTGTCGTTGTTTTCCAGGAGGTCCAAACTGCGAAGGCAGCTGGATTATCGTCCTCGATAAAGAGCTGCAAGCGTTTATCAGGGAGAGCAGCAACGGATATACCATCTGGTCGAAAACCTGTGTTTGTTAAAGGAGTGGTGTCGAATTCACTCCAGCCACTCCATAATGAATCATGAGCTGTAGACACCTTCCAACTAGTGTAAACTTTGAGGCTGTTATCGTCAATCCCCCAAATCTGCGTTCGGCCATCAGGGAGAACACCAGCGGTCATATCAAAGAAGATCCCCGGGCCTGGGGGTGGGGGGCTGAATGGACCCCAGGGGTTAGTCCACGGTGAACTAGGATCGCTAGTAGCCTTCCAACGGGTTTTCAATATGTTGGTTTGATCAAAATTCCATACTTGCAACCGACCATCTGGTGGTATTGGAGCAGCTAATAAATAATGTGCCATACGAGTTTCCCTTTCTGCTTGTTTAGCTTATGCCTACAAAAACATTCCACACAATTCGAGTATAGTTATTGTGACTGTTTTTGTCAAGTGAATATTGAGCCAATGTTAGTGTTCAGTGATTTTGTCATAGGGTAAGTGTTCAGTGATAGCATCTCTCCTATTTAATTTCCTTACCGCCTCCACAATCAACCGGTGTTCCACAACCTTCACTCGTTCGTGCAAACTCTCCTCTGTATCACCTTGCTCAATCGCAACCTCCTCCCGGCAGATGACCGGCCCGGCGTCAACCTCTGGAGTTACATAATGGATTGTGCTCCCCGTCACTTTTATGCCTGCATCAAGTGCCTGCCTGACAGCATGGAGACCACGAAAGACGGGTATCTCTGTGCCGTCTTTTGTAGTGTATGTTGAGCCTGTACCATCGTCGGGCAGCAGTGCAGGATGCAGGTTGACTACACGATGGGGAAATTGCTCGAGAAAGGGGGCGCTGAGGATACGCATCCAGCCAGCTAAGACAATGAAATCAACTTGAAAGAGGTGTAACAAGGAGGTGAGACGGGTTTCGTTTCCGGACATTTCTGTTTTTTGGGGCACATTGGCTTGCCCCCATGGCAAATAGATTGCGGGTAGAGCATGTTTGAGCGCTCGTTGTAGGCCGTAAGCGTTGGGATTGTTGCTCACCACCAGGACAATCTCTACTCCAGGGAGTTGTTTGCTTTCGATTGCGTCAATGAGAGCTTGCAAGTTACTGCCATTGCCGGATAGAAGAACTGCGAGGCGAAGAGGCGTCTCAGACATATTAATGTCGCTCATTCCGCTGTAACTCTTCATCAGCCATGACCAGCTCAGAAACAACCTTTGCTTTATAATTCAGCACACGTTGTAACAGTTGAGCATCTGAGAATGCCAATATTTTTGCCGCTAAGAGGGCTGCTCCTTCTGGTTCTAAAATAGTAGGGGATGCTATACCCGACGGCAGCCTGAGAGACGAGAGCACATCCATACCGGCAAAGCGGTCACTGTATGGCGGGCAGGCGATAACTGGATAGCGCGTGTTGGCATCGACCACCGCCGAAAGGGCGTTGGAGCGACCAGCGATGGTGATGTAAACCAATGGTCCATCTTGCTCGTAGCCATGCAGTATCTCTAAGAGGCGCTGTGTTGCCTTGTGAGCAGAACAGATACGCATCTGATAGCTGATCTCTAGAGCCTTGAGAGTCTTAACTATGGGTTGGGCATGGGAGAGATCACTCTTACTGCCCATGATGATAATTACCTGTGAGGTCATTAGTTATTCCTTGTTTGATACTCGTAGCCCCTGCGAGGCGATATCTCGTCGATAGTGCATACCTTCAAATGAAATATGTGCCGCAGCGTCGTACACTCTGGCGCGTGAAAGATCTGCACGCCTTCCAAACGGCCTGCCTCTTCAACTCCCACAATAGGTAGACCTGTAAGATATTTACCAGGATAACCGCCCGAGGCCAGTGTCAGGCTCACCGCGAATCCTGGACGCCACAATGTATCTTCGGACGCAATAAATTGGGCCCCTACAGGCGTAATGAATTGTGTCTCTACGGCGAAGTCTAACACATCCAGCAGGTCTGCTTGTAAGAGCAGCATGAGGGCCTGGGTTTCCGGGTCACCAAAACGGGTATTGTGCTCCAGCACCATCGGGCCGCGTTCTGTAAGCATGATGTTGGAGTAGAGCACGCCGCTGAAGTGAAGTCCCTTATCCATCGCGGTAAGGCCGGGCGCCATCGCGGTATGACCGGGCGACCACAAGGGATCGCCCCTACTATGGACGATGAAAGGAAGCAGCGATGAAAGGAGGTGAATACCCCGTGTTTTGAGGGCATTGAGAGTGGGGGCAATGATTTGTGCGTGGATTTGCTGCTCCTGTAAGCTGTCGACGAAGGGCAGGGGAGTAAATACGCCCATACCTCCGGTATTCAGTCCCTGATCATTGTCAAGTGCGCGTTTGTGATCTTGCGTCAGTTTCAGCGGGAGAAATTGCGTCCCGTTACAGATAGCGGTCGCGCCAATCTCGATGCCCTGTAGATAATCTTCGATCACGACTATGTCGCCGGCAGAGCCAAAGACACGGTCAATCATGATCTCGCGGACTGCCTGATGAGCCGTCGCCATATCCATAGCAACGATCGCTCCCTTACCAGCCGCGTTGCCATCGGCCTTGATGACGACAGGCGCGCCATGTTGTTCAAGATAGGCAAAGGCTCCATGGGCTTCAGTGAAGGTACGATGTTGCGCAGTGGGGATGCCGGCCTGGACCATTAATTCTTTGGCGAAAGCCTTACTTCCTTCCAGTGTTGCGCCTGCCGCTGTTGGACCAAAGATGGATAGCCCACGCCGCTGAAAGTCGTCGACGATACCAGCGACGAGCGGCACTTCCGGCCCGACTACTGTTAAATCAATATGGGTGCGCTCGGCAAAGTCCGCCAGTTCCGCAATCTGTGTTGCGCCTAGCGGAACACATTCCGCACATGCCGCTATTCCAGGATTTCCTGGCGCGGCGTAAAGGTGCGTTACGCGCGGGCTTTGCGCCAGTTTCCAGGCCAGCGCGTGCTCCCTTGCCCCTGAGCCAATGACCATGACACGCATTATTGCACCCCTTGTATTGCACTGTTGCGTTTACCGGGCGCAATAATGCGGTTTAACCAAATAATCAGGTTATCGATTAAATGCACAGAGGGCCGATAAATCGGCGATGGGCGCGATAAATCGGCCTCTACGACTGTTTTGTTAATAGTCATAATTGTACCCTTACAGGATGGGTGGCCCTTATGGGATCGAAAGGCCATCCCTGTTTCTCCATGCAGCCATAACAGAATTCGCGGTGCAGGCCAGCAATAGCGGCATCATCGTCGATGGAACGACCTCCCCCTCCCACATCGCTCTGTCGGCTACGCTCGACATACGCTCCCCACTCCCTCGATATACGCTCCCCTCCCCCCGCGGAGGATATGGCGCGTCCCAATCCCGCTATGCTCAAGTAACCCAGGCTATCCACGCCAATATAATCGGCAACCTCCTGGACGCTGCGACCGGAGGCAATCAGTTCCACCTCCTGTGGGATGTCTATGCCAAAGTGACAAGGGTGGCGCAGCGGCGGCGAGCTGGAACGCAGGTGAATCTCCTTAGCTCCGTAATGACGCAGAGCCGCCACCAGGCGCTTCATGGTGTTGCCGCGTACAATTGAATCGTCTACTATGACCAGGCGCGCCCCTTCGATCTTCGGTTTGACCAGGTTGAATTTCAGGTCAACTTCCAACTGGCGCAACCGCTGATCGGGTTTGATGAAGGTGCGGTCGCTATAGCGGTTTTTAATGATAGCCTGACCATAAGCGATGCCAGAAGTCTGCGCATAACCGAGCGCTGCGGGAATCGAAGAGTCTGGTACGGGTACGACCAGATCGGCAGCGACGGGATGCTCTTTTGCCAATTCACGCCCAAGCGCCTCACGCACGTTATACACATACCTGCCGTTCAATTTACTGGTGGCATCGGAGAAGTAAATATACTCGAAGACACAGAAGGCCTGGCGCGGCAAGCGTACCCCTCCCCCCAGAATTTCCTCACGCATCCCCTGCTCATCGATTGTAATAAGTTCCCCTGGCTCAACTTTGCGTACAAAGTCGGCTCCGACACGGTCCAGGGCGCACGATTCAGAGGCAACAATCCAGCTTTCGCCGATGCGTCCGAGGCAGAGGGGACGCATTCCCCAGGGGTCGCGCATGGCATAGAGCCTGCCACCCGCAAGTATCACGAGGCTGTAGGCTCCCCTGAGCAAGGGAAAGATGGAAATCATGCGTTCCCGTAAAGTGGGTCCATCCGCGTGCAGTAGAAGTAAGGCGATCGCTTCGCTATCGGTAGTAGAGTATAACAGTTCCTGGGGCAGTTCTGCGCGTAATGCCGGGCCATTGACAAGGTTGCCATTGTGTGCAACCGCTATGGCTTCATAGTGATTGGGGTGCGTACCCACCACGAACGGACCTGCATTCTCAACACAACTTGAACCAGTTGTAGAGTAACGCACATGGCCAATGCCGCAGTGCGTTTCTGGCAGCCCTGTTCCTGTATCGGAGAAAACCTCGCGCACCTTGCCCATAGCCACGCGAGAAATGATCTTGTTCTCACTATTGTAGACTGCCATACCCGCGCTCTCCTGCCCGCGATGCTGCAGGGCAGTGAGTGCCAACGTGAGATAGCGCCGCACATCGATGCTGTCGCAGTTCTCACGTGCATAAATACCAACTATGCCACATGCATCGTGGAGACGCTCCATGTTTTCCTCCTTGGGCGCAATGAATTGGGCCCTACCCGATGCCCGTTTTCAAGTGTTTCAAGTGTATCAAGTGTATCAGGTGTATCAGGTGTATCAGGTGTATCAGGCAAGTTTGAGTCGTAGTGGCTCACTGTATCAGGTGTATCAGGCAAGTTTGAGTCGTAGTGGCTCACTGTATCAGGTGTATCAGGTGTATCAGGTGTTTTAGACAAGTTTGAGTCGTAGTGGCTCACTGTATCAAGTGTTTCAGGTGTTTCAAGCGGGCACGAAGGGCGCAATAATGCACATTTACTACATAATCCGGATAGCGGAATATCCATCGAGGCCGATAAATCGGCGTTGGGCACGATAATGCCTTTTAACAAAATAATCCGGATATAGGAACACCCACCCTGGGCCGATAAATCGGCGGTGTGCGCGATAAATCGGCACCTACGGATGGACGGAATATTTTGTTCATGTGCATAATCGGCCCCCACGAGTGTCCGGATGATTTGGTTAATCTGCATAATTGGGCCCCTACATCCCAGGTTTCAATTTTCCTGTAAGGTCGGCGACCAGGGCGTAGCGATCGGCAATCCCCTGCATATCTTGCTCGGTCACGGTCTGCAGGTTACGATAGACCTGCTTATCAAGCATACGAGTCTTGTCGCCGCCAGGCCAGAGGCGCCAGCTATCGTTATCTATAACGTCCGCCACCATCAAATCGCTTCTTTTGTCGCGACCAAATTCAATTTTGAGATCGACCAATGTGACGTCTACAGTAGCCCAGGCTCGTTCCAGGGTTTCAAAGACACACCGTCCCTGTTGTGCCATCCACTCAATCTCTGAAAGCGTAGCCAGCCCCATGCCGATGATATCCTCCGGCCAGATTTGTGGGTCATGGTGGGCATCGTCCTTGAGAAAAGTCTCGACCAGAATCGGTTCGAAGCGCGTGCCCTCGCTCACCTCAGGATGCCGCTTCAAATAGGAACCGGTGGCGATGCGTCGTTGCACCTGTTCGATTGGCAGCATTGTACAGCGTCGAACCAGTAAGGTGACATCGTTGATCTGCTCGACAAAATGCGTGGCAATGTATGCGTCATTCAGCAAGCGGAAGACATTGGCCGTGGTAATGGTGCTCCATCGCGACTTGCCGACAAGTTCGTTGCGCCGCACGCCATCGCCTGCGGTAATCTGGTCCTTATTCACCATATACGCCAGGCTCTCATCCTCCGGGTGCGCATAGATTAATTTCGTCTTCCCTTCGGCCAACACCGTGCCGAAATGCGGTAATTGTGGTTGATCTATCATTTGTTGTTCCTTGGGCGCAATAATGGTCATTAACAAATTGATCCAGGAATCTGTAAGGGTCACAGCACTGTCATGCTGAGCGCAGCGAAGCATCTCGCTGCCCAGCGCCACAGACCCTTCACTCCGCTCAGGGTGACAGTGGAGGGGCCTCTACAGCATTAACACAACACCATTGCCTTCTTTGATGAATCCTATTGGGATCAGTTCGGGCAAAATGTGCCGGGCCTGCTCCGCTGCCTCTACCGAGAAAACCAGCACCATCCCTATACCCATATTCAACGTTTGATATAGTTCCATGCGCTCAACATGGCCTAAACGGCCCAGTAATTGAAACAGGGGAGGCGCCGTCCATGCTCGCGTCTGGATCACAGCCTGCCTACCTTCAGGCAGGATACGAGCGATATTTCCTACAAAGCTGCCACCAGTGATATGTGCTATACCTTTGATGGCGATACCTGCGTGGTTCTGCAGCACCTGTATCTCTGAAAGATAGCATCGATGCGGTCGTAACAGGGCATCCACCAGTGGTTCTTGCAGTTCGGGAAAGACGGTATCTAATGCGTAGGGAGCGAAGACATGACGCGCCAATGAATAGCCGTTGGTGTGCAGCCCGCTCGAAGGAAGGCCGAGCAGCACGTCGCCAGGGTTGATCGTGGCACCATCAATTGCTGAATCCCGTTCAACTACACCGACGATGGTGCCCGCCAGGTCAAAGGCTTTAGAGAGATAGATATCGGGCATCTCCGCCGTCTCGCCTCCCAGTAAGGCGCAGCCGACCGCCTGGCATGCCTCAGCCACACCGCGCACAATCGTCGCGGCATGCAGCGCATTCAATTTACCCATCGCAAGGTAATCCATGAAGAAGAGTGGTCTCGCACCCTGCGTCAACAGGTCATTCACGGAATGATAGACAAGATCATAGCCGATGGTGTCGAAGCGCCCGGCCTGGGCCGCGATCAGTGTCTTGGTGCCAACACCATCCGTCGAGGCTACCAGCGCAGGTTTGCGCATCTGTTGGATACTGCTCGCATCCATCATTCCAGCAAAGGCACCCATGCCCGCCAGAACCTCCGGCCCATGTGTCGCTCGGACCGCATCTTTCATCAATGCCTTCGCGCGTTCAGCTGCGGCAATATCTACCCCGCTTGCAGCGTAGGAAGCTTGACGAGATGATGGGGAGGGGAGCGTATTTCGAGCGGAACGCAGTGGAGCTTCCCTAGCCGATATAGCGATGCGGGAGGGGTGCGTGTCAGCAAGAGCACCCATTGTATATATCCGTGAGTTTAACGATTGTGCATATTTGTAAGCGTTCTGGAAGATCAGCAGCCCATCACCCCGATCACCGCGATCACCCCGATCGCCCTGCCCTCCAGCTGTACCTCTGCGCTGTGGATGTTGGATTGAGGAGACGTAGCGTTCAGGGTGGGGCATTAAGCCGAAGATACTGCCGAATGCATTACATATCCCGGCGATATTGCCGATTGAACCATTGGGGTTATCAGGATATGCAACATCGCCTCCAGCGTTTGAGGCGTAGACCAGCGGCACTTGCCCATCCTTTTCCAGCGTTCCGAGCAAACCCGGCTCGGCCAGCACAAATTGACCCTCGCCGTGAGCTACTGGTAACTCTATCGGGCGATCTATCCCTTGCGTAAAAATACACTCACTGCGTTGTACGTCCAGGGTGACCCAGCGGCACTCAAACTGGGCCGAGATGTTATCGGTGAGGGTAGCAATGGTCTCTCCGGATGGGGGGCGACGCAAGCGTCCCCTCTCCACGTCCTCTCCACTCCCGCCCCTACGGGATGGCGGGCGACGCAAGCGTCCCCTCTCCTCTTCCTCTCCGCTCCCGCCCCTACGGGATATGCGTATATTACCCGGCAATAGCCCGGCCCGTACAAGTACCTGGAAGCCATTGCAGATACCTAACACCAGTCGTTCATCATTGATAAATTGATCCAGTTGGGAGCCAAGATGCGTAGTCAAATTTTTTGCCAGCAGAGTGCCCGCTCCCAGGTCATCACCATAGGAGAATCCCCCAGGAATGATAAGTAGGGCGTAGTCGAGAAGGCGTTTCGGCGCTTTGATAAGCTGGTTGATATGAAGTACATCCGTCTCAAAGCCGACCAGGCGGCATGCATGAGCGGTTTCGCGATCACAATTGATGCCTGGGGCACGGAGTACGAGCGCACGGACAGTCATGCCTGACCTCCCTTCCACGCCTGCTGTAATGCCACGATAGGGAGATCAATCAACGTCTCCTCACCGTGTCTGACCAGAAAGCGCTCTGCTTCCCCCTCCCCCATCGCTATATCGGCAAGGGAAGCTCCACTACATTCCTTCCCCTCCCACATCGCTCTGTCGGCTACGCTCGACATACGCTCCCCACTCCCTCGATATACGCTCCCCTTCCCCGTTACCAGGCCAATGCAGCTAACATCGTTTATGCCATATAAGCGCATATGGGCTTCAAAAGCTTCCTGCTGCAGTGGGGCAACCTCAACGAGGAAGCGCGAGGGAGACTCGCTAAATAGCAGGATTGTGCTTATGGTGTCCTTTTCACTAAGTCTCCCACCTTTCGGTACACCCATCCCTTCCCTGGCGTCTGCAAATGGTGCCCATACACGGAGGTCCTCTAGATCAATGGTCATTCCCAGCAGCCCAGCGAGCGACATTTCAGCGGCAGCAACGGCAAGGCCCCCCTCGGATAGATCATGGCAGGATTGGACGAGGCCAGCGCGAATAGCTGCTCCTACAGCCTTCATAGTGGTTCGCGCGGTGGTAGGGTCTACTTGTGGGACAGTTGTACCAGGCGCAGCAGCGGCAGCAACTGTCGCCTGAACTATTTCCGCATAATGCGATCCTGCCAGTTCGTTGCGCGTCGCGCCAACCTGGTAGATCAAATTTCCAGCACGTTTGAGCGACATATCAACGGTCTGCGCAGCATCGTCGATGATGCCAACAGCCGAAATGACCAGCGTTGGAATGACAGGCAAACGTTGTTCACTTGTACGATATTCGTTGTTCAGGCTATCTTTACCAGAGATAAAGGGTGTGCCAAAGCCAATTGCGGCGTCATGACAGCCCTTGACGGCACGTACCAGCATGCCTAATTGTGCGGGGTCGGTGGGATTACCCCAGCAGAAATTGTCGAGTATGGCTGCCTTTTCGATATCACCACCCACGGCGGTGAGATTGCGCAATGCCTCGTCAATGGCATTCATCGCCATGTGATACGGGTCGAACTGGCCATAAAGAGGGTTAACGCCGTTTGCCAGAACGATACCCGCCTTTGATGGTTCGTCTAGAATAGGTAACAATACGGCGGCATCTCCCGGACCGTTTCCCGCTCTCCCCACCAGAGGTTTCAGTACAGTTCCTCCCTGCACTTCATGATCGTAACGACGTATGACCTCCTCCTTGGAGGCTATGCTGGGATGGCTCAGTAAAGTTAATAACGTGGGGGCCCAATTATGAGGTTTAACAAATTGATGAGGGGATGTGGGAGATTTCCCGGAGGGCCGATAAATCGGCGATGGGCACGATAAATCGGCCCCTACCCAGAACGCTTCTAACGTTTTCTCTGGCCTGCCATCGTGTAGAAATTGCATTTCCAGGTTGGCAACGATTGTACCCTGATAGGTAACGACCAGGTGGTGACTGTTGGTGAAGGTACCGATAATGCTGGCCTCAACCTCTTCGATCTCACAAATCTCAAGTAATTCATCGAGGCACTCTGGGGGAACCGCCAGTACCATGCGCTCCTGGGCCTCTGATAGCCAGATCTCCCAGGGAGCCAACCCCTGATACTTAAGGGGAGCTTTGCCCAAATCGACGTCGGCCCCTGTTTCCGCACCCATTTCGCCAATAGCCGAGGAGAAACCGCCTGCGCCACAATCCGTGATGGCATGATATAATCCTCCTCCTTGCCGGTCTCTGGCCTGGATAATGACGTCGGCCAGCTTCTTTTCGGTAATAGGCGCGCCAATCTGTACGGCACTACCGGCCTGGGCGTTGCTCTCTCTGCTCATTTCGCCGGAGGAAAAAGTGGCGCCGTGTATACCATCGCGGCCCGTCCGCCCACCTAACACGACGATGTGATCTCCCGGCTGAACCCGCCGTGGATGACTCCCATGCGGCAAGATACCCAGGCAACCGCAGAAGACCAGTGGATTATAGAGGTATCCTGGATGATAGAGAATAGCGCCGTTGACGGTGGGAATGCCCATCTTATTGCCATAATCGCGCACGCCGTTGACCACACCGCTTGCAATGCGCCGTGGTGATAGGATACCTGGCGGCAATTCCTCGATTGGCGTTTCAGGGGGACCAAAGCAGAGAATATCGGTACAGGCAATAGGTTGTGCAGAAACACCCAGTACATCGCGGATGACGCCGCCTACGCCCGTGTTTGCTCCGCCAAACGGCTCAATAGCCGAAGGATGGTTATGCGTCTCGACCTTAAAAGCAATATCCTGCGTCCCGGTAAAGCGAATAATGCCTGCATTATCGCTGAAGGCTGAGACCAGCCATTCCCGTTTTACCTGTTCCGTTGCCCGCATGAGGTAATGTTTCAGTAAACCGTTGATGGTTTCATCCGCAAGAACATTGCCGTGGTTATCCACCTCGCGATACACAATAGAAGCTTTGAAGGTTTTGTGCGAACAGTGCTCCGACCAGGTTTGCGCCAGCGTTTCCAGTTCGACATCCGTTGGTTCACGCCCCTGCTCTCGATAGTACTTCTGAATAGCACGCATCTCTTCAAGATTCAGAGCCAGCAAACCTTTTTGACTCAGTTCGAGGAGTTGCTGGTCAGCCATGTCGCAAATAGGAATGGATTGCGTGATTTGTGGTTGTTCTGTCTCTGTAGGACCTGAGGGTACAATAAATTGCACCCCTTTATTTTTACTACGTAATGTGTATTGCTGGATTACTGGATTGTACAAGAGAGCTTCCACAATCGCTCTCACATCGGTTTCGCTCAGACGGCTATCAAGGAAGTAGCGCCGCCCAGTCTCGACATGTTCCAATCCAGTAAGGCCAAGCATCTTCGCGCCGGCTAACACGCTCTCAGCCAGCGTGTCGGTTACGCCAGAGTGATAGAAGACGTCAACAACGTGAAGTCTCTTATCCATCGCGGTAAGACCGGGTGGCCACATAACACCGGGCGACCACGAGGTATGACCGGGCGACCACAAGGGATCGCCCCTACCATGGACGATGAAAGGAAGCGGCGATGAAAGGGGGTGATCATGAACTGCCACATCAGCGGAAATGCGTGCCTCCTGTATGACAGGATCAACAAGCAGATTGGTAATAAGCTTTTCAGCATTTGTGGGGGAAAGTTTTCCTGTAATAAGGTAGAGTTGAGCGGTGCGGAGTGTCGGTGGATATTTCTTGTCGGCTAGAATGGTGCTAAGGGATGGAAGTTGTTTCAGTGGTAAATGTATAATTTCACGAGCCAGCCGGTGCGCCTGCGTATCGTGCTGCTCCGATCTTGCTCGTACCTCTATTTGAAATATGGTCACGTTATCATTCCCAACATTTGTACCTACCAATCAGCAATTCCGTCGAATGGAACAGTTTCATTGTAGCACTTTTTTTAGAGGCATAGCAAATGCGAAACGAGATTGAGGGAGGCATCACTTTTTGCATGTGGGCACTTAAGCTTTCTCGGATAGTCATCAAAAATCACTCTTCTTGCAAATCCTGCGATCTTTTTGAAGCGAACTGGAGGTAGATAGCTAAACAGCTTTGAAATGAGCTTTTTAGAGGAAAGGCTTCTACTTTCTTCAAACCGACCCCGAAAGTCCCTCTAAAATTGGTCTGAATATCGTTGCTCACTACAGAATCGTTATTAAAAGGCAGATGTTTGTGATGAACTTCACACAGCTGCTTACTTGACAAATAGAATACTTGTTCTTATTCTTTATTTAGAGCATTGTGAATATGGAGGGGTCACTATGAGCGCCGACTTTGCACACCTGCACGTCCATACAGAGTATTCGTTGCTGGATGGATTTAGCCGCACAAAGAAACTGGTACAGCAAGCCAAAGCGCAAGGCATGAGCCACCTGGCCATTACTGATCATGGCGCCATGTATGGCGCTATTGAGTTTTACAAGGCATGTAAAGCAGGAGGGATCAATCCCATTATCGGGATTGAAGCGTATCTGACCGAGGATATGCGTGACCACTCGAAACGCTACAGCGACGACTACCACCACCTGTTGCTCCTGGCAAAGAATAATACTGGCTATTACAATCTGCTGAAGTTGACGACGATCGCCAATACAGAAGGATGGCACCTCAGGCCTCGTATCGACAAGCAAGTGCTGGAAAAGTATGTGGAAGGACTTGTCGTGACCTCCTCATGCCTTTCCGGTGAAATCCCGAAAATGTTCCTCAAGGAACAAAAAGAGGATGCCTACAAAACGGCTCGCTGGTACCAGGATGTCTTCGGACCAGAGAATTTCTATCTCGAAATTCAAGAACACCACGGCATATTCGACGATGGGCAACCTTCGCCTCAGGGGCAACTCAATCAACTGCTCTACCAGATGCACAAAGACCTGCACATTCCAATGGTAGCAACGAACGACCTGCACTATGTCGAGGCACATGATGCAGGCTCGCATGATGTGTTACTCTGCGTTCAGACGGGTAAGCAGCTTGATACCCCCAGGCGTATGCGGTTCGATAGCAAAGAATATTACCTCAAGAGTCCCGAGGAGATGGCACGTCTCTTTCCCGAACTGCCTGATGCCCTCAGCAATAGTGTGCGCATCGCAGAACAGTGCAGCGTTGATCCACTCGCGTACAAAGCCAAATTACCAACCTATACCATTCCCCCAGAATATCATAACCAGGGCGAATACCTGTATGCGATCTGCCTGCAAGGCGTTAAAGAACGCTTTGGAGAGATGAGCGAAGCCATCCACAAACAGCTTGACTACGAGTTTAACATGATCGTGGAAAAAGGCTTCGCACCTTATTTTCTCATCGAATGGGACTTCGTGAACTATGCGCGCTCGCAAGGCATACGTTGTTCCGCGCGTGGTTCGGCTGCCGGAAGCCTGCTGGCCTACGTGCTGGGTATCACCAATGTTGACCCACTGCGCTATCAATTGCCCTTTGAACGCTTCTTCAACACTGAGCGTGCGGATATGCCTGATATTGACATGGACTTTCCGGATGACCGGCGTGAGGAGGTGATCAACTACGTCTCTCGCAAGTATGGCTACGACAACGTGGCTCAAATGGTCACTTTTAACACGATGGCTGCCAAGGCATCTGTCAAAGACGTGGCACGCGTCATGGGCCAGCAGGATCTAGGTGACCGCATCACCCGTCTCATTCCAGTCGGCCCGAAAGTCACGCTCCAAGGATCACTGGATTCTGTGAAGGAACTGAATAGCCTGTACCACGAAAGCACAGAAGCACAAGAAATTATCGACCAGGCATTGAAACTGGAAAGCTCGGTGCGCTCGACAGGAATCCACGCAGCCGGGGTGCTTATTGCCAATGAACCGCTTGATCGCTTTGTGCCACTCCAGTTACGAGATCCTAAGGACCCAAGCCAGGGACGAGTCACGCAATACGAGCAAGAGCACCTTGAAGAACTGGGCTTAATCAAGTTTGACTTTCTGGGCCTCTCCAACCTGACCATCCTGGATAACGCCATCAAGTTCATTAAAGCCTCACGTAACGAGGATGTGATCCTGGAAAAAATCCCGTTAGACGAGGTACCGGGCAATGATGAGCAGAATGCCAAACGCCGGAAGGCTTTCGAACTAATGGCGAGCGGTGAGACAACGGGTATCTTCCAGCTTGAGGGCGCGAAGATGCGCGAATATATCAAGCAGCTCAAGCCAACACGTGTCGAGGACGTGATGGCTATGATTGCGCTTTACCGTCCCGGCCCGATGGATAGTATCCCCGACTTCATCGATGCCAAGCATCAACGCAAGAAAGTGACCTATCTCGACCCACGCCTGGAAGAATGGCTGAATGAGTCCTACGGCGTGATCGTCTATCAGGACCAGGTGCTGTTCATCGCCGTTAACCTGGCGGACTTCTCCTGGGGTAAGGCCAATAAATTCCGCAAGGTTCTCAGTAAAAAGATCGTTCATGAAGTTGAAAGCTATAGAGGAGACTTCGTTCAAGGATGCATAAAAAATGGTGTGAAGCCCGAGGCAGCCGATGAACTCTTTACCTTGATTGAACCGTTCGGCGGCTACGGTTTTAATAAAGCGCACGCCGCCAGCTACGCTGTCGTTGCCTTCTACACGGCCTACCTCAAAGGCAATTATACAGCCGAGTTCATGGCGGCAACGATGACCACCGAAGCCGCGGATGCAAAGAAGATCGCCAATGCCATCGCCGAGTGCAAGCGCATGGGCGTCGAAGTACACGGGCCGGACGTGAATAAGAGCGACAGGGGCTTTACGGTAGAAAACGGGGGCGTGCGTTTCGGCCTGCTCGCGATCAAGGGCATTGGCGAGGGACCGATTGGCGAAATCGTACGCGCTCGCGGCGATGGTGGTCCCTTCAGGTCACTGGCAGACTTCTGTACGCGTGTCGATCCCAAATTCGTTGGCAAAGGAGCTATTGAGACGCTCATTAAAGTGGGCGCGATGGACTCGCTAGGCCTGCGCCACCAGTTGTTGGCATCCGTCGATACCGCTATGAAGTGGGGCAAGAACCAACGTACTTCACAGGAGCAGGGCTTGATGAGCCTCTTTGGTGATATGGAAGAGACGGAAAGCGCCTTCGAGTTCGCGCTCAAAACTGACGTTGATGAGATCTCGCGCAAGCACTTGCTCGCCTGGGAAAAAGAACTCATTGGCGTCTATATTTCAAAACACCCCCTGACGTATCTCAGTGATCTCCTCAAGGACCGGGTGACTCACACAACTGCTGAAATCACCGAAGAGCTGGACAAGCAGAAAGTAGTTGTGTGTGGAACCATCAAGGAGGCACGGCGCCTCACCACCAAAAAGGGCGACACTATGTGCGTGGTTCAACTAGAGGATATTTTTGGCTCTATCAGCGTAACGGTCTTCCCCAGGCTTTACGAAGAAACGACGGAACTGTGGGTCGAGGACACAGTCGTGATTGTACGTGGTGAAGTGCAGGTACGTCGCGACGAAGCGGGCATTCTGTGCAACAGTGCCGAACAGCTTCACGCGGTTGAGGAAGAGATGAACCGCAAGAAATATCATGTTTGGATAACGGTGCAACTGACCGGTCCAGATGAGAAGGCTATCTCTGATGATATGATGCGCGTTTATGATATCTACAACTGTATTCGTGATAAACCCGGTCGCGATCTCTACGACATCTGGGTATGTAATGGTGAGTGGGAGGTGCTTTTGACGCCTGGTAACAATACCATGCACTACTCGGAAGAGGTGCATGAAAAGCTGAAAGCTGTTTTATTAGATAAGGGTGTGGTCGAAGCAAAATTAATGGAACAGTCATGAATCCCCGCATCGAATGCGGGGGCTTGCAGGCAGCCCGAACGCGGACCTGCTTTGCGAGCCCTGTAGTGTCCAGCCCTGGCTCTTGATCCCGCAGGCCGGGAGAGGAGAGAGCTCCGTTGGGAAGGTCATGGCACCACCGAACGCCTCCTCAATTCGGTGCCACTGCCGCTCAGGATTAAAAGTCCCGCAGGGGTCGGGACGGTGTTCTCAGCGCGACAAGCCTTTCCACCATGGGCGAGAGGAGCAGTCCAGGGAAGCCTGCCTGGACTCGTCAGACAGCCCCTTACGGGGTCTTCTCCTACACCGCGAGAAGAAAGGAAGAGCCATGGTTTTCGTGTTAGACCAGAAGAAACAGCCGCTGATGCCCTGCACGCCCAAACGGGCGCGACTCCTGCTCCAGAGGGGTCGCGCCGTCGTGCATCGGGTGCAGCCGTTCGTCATTCGCCTCAAAGATCGGCGCGTGCAAGACTCGATCTTGCAGCCGCTCGCGCTCAAAATCGATCCGGGGAGCAAGACCAGCGGCATCACGCTGGCCCGCGTGCAGGAAACGGAGGAGGGAGCACTCCATCTGGGCGTCTTTCTCGGCGAAGTCCGCCATCGGGGCGCGCAGGTGCATGAGCACAAAGTCAGGCAACGGAACGCCCGGAGACGGCGCCGGTCTGCCAACCTGCGTCACCGAGCGCCCCGCTTCGCCAACCGGGGGATCCCGGCTGGCTGGCTCGCGCCCTCCTCTCCCGGGTGGGCAATACCCTCACCTGGACCACGAGGCTCTCCAAGTGGGCTCCCGTCGGCAGGATCGAGGTCGAGCAGGTGCGCTTCGACACCCAGTTGCTGCAGAATCCCGAGATCTCGGGGACCCACTATCAGCAAGGGACGCTTGCCGGATGGGAAGCCAGAGCCTACCTGCTGGTGAAATACACGTACCAGTGCGCCTATTGCCGGAAGGCGGACACCCCCTTCGAAGTGGATCACATCCTGCCCAGGAGTCGCGGTGGCTCCAACCGCATCAGCAATCTCTGCCTGGCCTGTCACTCCTGCAACCAGGAGAAAGGGAACCAGACCGCCGCCGAGTTCGGCCACCCCGAGGTGGAGGTGCAAGCCAAACGCCCCCTCAGGGACGCGGCGGCGGTGAACTCGACCCGGTTCAAGCTGGTCGAGTCCTTGCGCTGCTTCGGCCTGCCCATCGGCACCTGGACAGGCGGGCGGACCAGGTGGAACCGGGAGCGGTTCGCCGTCGAGAAGAGCCATGCCCTCGATGCCCTGTGCGTCGGGGAGCTGGCGGGCGTCAGGCCGGGCCAGCTCAAAACGCTGGTGATCACGGCCAGGGGACGGGGCGAGCATTGCCGAACCAACTGGACGAAGGAAGGGTTCCCGCGTGGGTATAAGATGCGGCGGAAGCAGGTATGTGGCTTCAAGACGGGTGACCGGGTGCGGGCCGTCGTCCCGGCCAAACTCAAGACAGCGGGCACCCATGTGGGGCGCGTGCAGGTGCGCCAAAGTGGCTCGTTCGCCATCAAGACTCGCGACAGAGACCTTGATGGGATCAGCGCGGTGTACTTTCAGCTCATCCAGAGAGGAGATGGCTATGACTACACGGTGGTGTAGTGCGTTCCCGGCAAGGGAGGCCACCGGTGTTATGACCAATGAAGCAACTCTTCCCAAATGAAAGGAATTGCGGTATCCTTAAATTGATGCACATGTATGTTTTCTTGTTTTCTTATTCTGAAATAAAACTTCATTCGATTTTCATACGTAGGAATCATAAAACGTGTTCTTCAATCTGGCGACATTACAAAGCTTCTAAACTGAGAAAAGGCATAACATAGTGAGTTCTGAAAACAGGGGAACCTCGCCGATACATTCCGGCCAGGGTAATCGCGGATCAACATCATCTGAGCGATGGGGAGAGTGGGAGATAGATGAAGAGGACACACAACAGCAGCCTGCCAATACACAATTTATCCACCGCGAACATGTCACTGGCGCACTCCCCGTATACTCATCAGAAGCGCCATTATTTCAACCGGCTTCTTTTGTGCCTTATCCGGCACAGGCGCCTCAGCAAAGTCCTGTATACCCTCCCCCACAGCAATGGCAGGGATATTCGCCACAGGGAAGTCCACCCTATCAGAATCAATGGTACCCAGGTTATCCCTCCTACGGGGTGCATCCTGCCTATAATGGTTATCCTCAATATGTCTGGCACCCGCCACAACCAAAACAAGATGGCTATCGTCTCGCTGTCGTTATTATCTCCCTGGTAGCCTCTATCCTGGTGTTGTTAGCTGGATTGGCCTGTATATTCATACTTTCGCTGTTCATCATCAGCACTGCTGCCAATCCAGAAAGCAGTGCAAGCAGTGGCGGGATGTACTTCAGTGGACTCATGACGCTTATCGCTTTCGCCATCGCGGGCTTAGTCGGCGGCGGATGTAGTCTGTATCATAGTATCCGTGGAATCCTCAACAAGCGTTCAGCCAGTTTCAAACTGCCCTGGTTCTGGATATTTATTATTCTTTACCTGATCGTGCTGGGTATTGGCTATGCGTTACTGGCAAACGGACAGGAAGTAGCTTCACCTGCACTAACCATTTTCCTGATTATCCTGGCTGCCATTTTCCCCGCGCTTACCCTGCTTGCACTTGGTGTGCGACGCCTGCGTTACCCGCAGTGGACAACCACATTGCGGCGCTTTACGCTGGCTTTGACGAGTGGAGCCACATTGAGCATTGGCCTGGCACTAGGCCTCGAGTTAGGTTTACTGTTCTTGATCGTGCGTGGTCCAGGTGCAGCCAACGCCTTACAATGCATTAATAATCCTGATTTACCAGGCTGTAGCACGTTCACAACCTTTAATCTTACCTTTCTGATTGTGGCAATCGTTGGGCCAATGGTAGAGGAAACTATCAAGCCGCTGGCAGTAGTACTGTATATCGGGCGAATGCGTAGCGCCTCAGAAACGTTTCTGTTGGGCATGGCCTGCGGTATCGGCTTTGCTCTAGTCGAAACAGTAGGATACATTGGTTCAGGCTACCACGACTGGCTGGCTGTTGCAATTGAGCGTACCGGGGCCGGTCTTCTACATGGAGTTGGGGCTGGTATGGTTGCTTTGGGGTGGTATTTTCTTGTGCATGCTGAAAAGTATCGCGTTCTCAAAGCTGTGGGATTCTGGTCTTACGCTGTTTTACAGCATGTCGTCTGGAATGCCACAGCAGTTTTGGGGCTGCTGCCTGGTCCAATAGGCTCTACCATAAATAGCTGGAATTTGAATCTTGGTTTTGTCACTCTCCCCTTTATTGAGATACTCAATATTATTGAAGCAATTCTGATTCTGGTGTTTTTCTTCTATATAACCGGAAGGTTACGGAAAATGACACCCTCCCCACCGTCCTCAGGTAAGGGAAGCAAGGTATCATCTCAAGAGACACAATTGGCCGTCCGCGTATAAAGGGAGAAAGGGGTGTGATATGTTCATTGCATCCCTGCATCCATCGGTGCTATACTGCACTTGATATGTTAGAGACCGTTATGTCAAGGTTTTGTTGTCCGGTTTCGCCCATCCCCTAAGAAAGCATACATACGCTGTTTTTGATACAGAGCGAGAGACATACGTCTCTATATGTAGAAAACCCACTTATGGCATCTGAAAACAAACCTATGAGAGAGCCACAAGGTTCTAATAAAGATCGACTAAGTCCCCAGGGACAGAGTAAGTTTCGTTTTGGAAACTATGACCTGATCCGTCGAATTGACGTTGGTGGAATGGGAGAGGTATACCTGGCTCACCAACGCACAGCATTTGACCGCGAAGTAGCCATCAAGATTATCCGCTCCGACCTGGTGCATGATACCGCGGCACGTAAGCGCTTCCTGCGTGAAGCAGAAGTGAATGCCCATCTCAAGCATGAACATATATTGCCGCTGTTTGAATTCGGGGAAGAACAGGGGCGGCTTTTCCTCGTTACCCCCTATATCGCGGGTGGGACGCTTTCACGGCGTCTAGAGGCTGGCCCTCTAGCGCTAGCCGAGGTATACCAGCTCTTTACTGCATTGGTTAAAGCGGTGGCCTATATGCACCGGCGGGGAGTTATTCATCGTGACCTCAAACCCAACAATATTCTGCTCGATAAAGAGGGGAATACGGGCGAGGTTTATGTGCGCCTCATCGACTTCGGCATTGCTAGTATCCAGGGAATGGAGGCCAGTCCACCTTTGACCACGGCAGGGACGGAGATAGGTACCGCCGCCTATATGGCTCCTGAGCGCCTCTCTGGCATTGCCGCTCTAAGTAACGACATCTATTCACTCGGTATCATTCTTTATCAAATGTTGACGGGACAATTGCCTTCAGCAGAACAGCGTGTCACGCTACCACAACCACTAGAATATGTGGTCAATCATTGCATTGCTCCGCTTCCCGCAGACCGTTTTGCGACAGTCGAGGATGTACTCAATGCCTTTGAGTACGCTTATCAATACCTCAACGCATCAACTCCTCTGAAAATGTCATCATCCACACCGGCATCTAAACCTGTTCAGGGCAAAGACAGTACGGCCAGTGAAGCAAATTCAATACAACCCATTAGGAATTTTCAGCAGGTCAGAACACCGCGCCATTCTGACGGGTCTCCGCAACAGTTAAACGGGTTTTATCAAGAGGATTACGCATCAACTACCGTCAATTTTGACATTTCAAACGTAAAGGATAGACAGTATGTACCATCCTCACTTGCTCCAGGCAAACCTCCACGCGCTCAAAAATCGCGCAGAAATCCCATTTTTGCTATTGTGACACTGCTGGTCGTTTTCCTGCTCCTGGCCGCTGCTAGTCTTTTCTTCTATACAGAAATCCAACCAACCCTGGTTGTTAAAGCTAACGTGAATTTCGGCCCGCAGGTACGGCTTGTTAAGCAGGTCTTCCACATAAAAGGGAGTGTTACGCAACAAAACATTGATGTAAACACTGCTACTATTCCAGTAAAAACAATAAGCAGTAGTAAAAATGGTTCCCTATCAGGACAAACCAGCGGACAGAAGTGCATTATCCCACCGCTCGTAGGGTGCCAACCGGTAGTCTCCCAATCCGATGTGGATAATCTCTCGTCACAGCTTAGACAGAGCCTGGATGAACAAATTTCAGGAGCCTTGCGGCAGCAGATACGCAATCAGAGCGGTACTCGGGTTGGCACGATCCAATTTACGGATGCCGCCGCAACATCGAATCCTCCAGTAGGTGAAACTGGTACATCTGTCACTGTTACCATCAGTGGACAACAAGGTCAGGGGGCTTACATTTTATCCCATGATGCCCAGGACCTGGCTCGACTGCTATTACAGCAGAAGACCCAGCAACTGGGAGCAAATTATAACCTACTCAATTCGTTGATCCAGATTGGTCAACCCGTGATCAAAGGAGTAAACAGCAACGGGGATATATTAATCGATATTGCTGCGGCCGGAGATGCAAGATACCAGTTTCCATCTACGCAACTCCAGGACATTCAAAATGCTATCAAGAGTATGAAAGAAAAAGACGCCGTTGTCTTTCTTAAAAGACAGCAAGGGGTTGATCCCACTACTATTACCATTCACATCTCTACCGGTGCTACTATGCCGGGTGATCCACAGGATATCAAGCTCATCACGATCGCCCCTGTCAATTATCCTACCGTTCTCTTGCCCAAAGTAACCTGAAGAAGTTATCTGGATCAAAAATGGGAAATTCACAAGGGATGGCGATCTCAGAGAGCAACGACGCAGATTATCCAGAGGGCGTCCCGCAAAACTTTTTGACTCCTCCACCGGGACGGCGCTACGTGCGTTCATTTCTCTTCTCCAGACATGTGAATGCGCCATTCGCCAGGGTACACCTGGTAGCGCGTACTGTGCTCGTCCTCTGCTTATCGGGAGCATTACTGAGATCCATCAGCACTACACAACCTGACCTGGCGGGAGCAGCAATACTCTTCATGGGCGCGCTGCTTATTCTTGCTCTCAGCGGAGTACGTCCAGGAATTGCGCGCCTCTATTTCTTGCTCACACTACCAGCTTTGCTGGCGCTCTTCATTACATGGATCGTTTTCAACCCGGTACCTGGGAAAGTCACGCTGTTACAATTTCCCATCTATGCAGGGCAACTCGTGATTGGCCTGGCTACATGGCAGGCGATCCTCGTCGTCATAGTCGCGGCTTATTTTCTCTGGACACGTAAGCTTTTTCTCGGTATCATTGTAGGTATCGCGGTAGCTTTTGTCCTTGCGCGCTGGATTCCCCTTCCTGCCTGGAACATCGCACAGGTAGCATTCTTCCACCCACTGGCACTTCTGGTAAGTGACCAGGGATTACTGATAGCTGTGACCAAAGTCATTGGTTATGCAGGTATGATTATCGTGACTATTGCGCTCGTGATGACCGCTCGTGACGTCGAACTGATTGGAGCGCTCCGCCAGTTGCACTGTCCCCAGCCAGCGATCTTCTTCCTCAGCACTGTTTTTCGCTCACTTGACCTCGCCCTCTCCGACTATGAGATTATTCGCCAGGCGCAGCTTGCCCGCGCTATTGCGGCTCGACCGCGCAGCTTTTTCCGCCGTCTCAGAGATATAGCCAGTATCGCAGTGCCTCTCGTCGCTATCATGATTCGTCGTTCCAGCGAGATTGGAGATGCCTTGCTAGCGCGCGGTTATACGCTGGGCCGACCCATGAAAGAATTCTATGAGAGTAGTCCCTGGCGGCTGGTTGATTGGGCTGTCCTCGTCTCAGGCTTCTTCTTATTGTACCTCGCTCTAGGGCCGCACCCTGATCTTACGACGCTGCTTTGGAAGGGTATATAGGGAGCTTATATGTCTGTTGCTATTGATGGCTTGTGGTGGCGTTATCCCACTTTTAGTGTAGACTCCAGCCCCTGGGTTTTACGTGGCATAGATCTGAAGGTGAAGCCTGGAGAATGTTTCGGCATTACTGGCCCCAGCGGAGCAGGCAAGACAACGCTCTGCCGAGCAATGCTCGGAGCCATTCCCTACAGTTCACGTCTCACGCCAGAGCAATTGCCACAGCACATCCGTGGTGCGATAACACTATCGGGTGAGCCTGTTAGCGCCAGGATGCCGGCGGCCAACCACGTTGGTATGGTCCTACAAGATCCAGAGAATCAGTTCTTACGCATGAGTCTGTTGCACGAGCTTGCACTGGGCCTACAAATCCAGGGCCTTCCCACCAATGAGATTCTCAAACGAGCATACGAGAGCCTCTCCTGGGTTGGTCTGGAACAATTTTGGCAAGGAGCCGCGTATCTTCATCCCGCTGACCTCTCCGGCGGAGAGAAACAGCGAGTAGCAATCGCCGCTTTTCTCGCTATGCGGCCACAGGTTCTCATTCTCGATGAGCCCACCAGCGATCTTGACCCGCTTGGTAAGCGTGAAGTCATTGAAACAATCGCTCGTTTGCGGAAAGACTATCATATGACCATTATATTGGTGGAGCAGGACCCTGAAATCCTGGCAGCCTTTTGTGATCGCATCGCCCTGCTTTACGAGGGGCGCATTGAACTGGTTGCCCCTCCCCATGATTTTTACGCCGAACACGATTTGTTAGAGCGTTGTGGCGCTTCAGTTGGCGAGTTGACTCGCATCTCATGGCTGACTGGCTATACCTACAAAGGGTATCCACCGCTTACTCTGGAAGAAGGAGAGATCGCCTTCGGCGGGCTGGTTCACCCTGTAGGAGCCCAATTTATTGGGCCCGACGGCTCCAGCGACAATCTTTCTCTCCCCGTCACTGTTAATACTTGTGATCGATCTCCATCGCGAGGTATGCAGAAACAAGAGCCTGTGATAATGATTGAGGATGTTTGGTACAGTTACGAAGACGGTACCAAAGCGCTGCAGGGCGTTGATCTCGGGTTGTATCCTGGCGAAATGCTGGCGCTGCTCGGCCCAAACGGCAGCGGTAAGAGTACCCTGGCGAAAATCCTGGCGGGAATCTACCGCCCGTCACGGGGCAGAGTACTGGTACAGGGGCGAGACCTGGCTTCTCGATCAGTACGGGCACATTTGCCAGCCTCGGTTGGCTATATATTCCAGAACCCAGATCACCAGCTTTTTCACCGCAAGGTCAGTGAGGAGGTTGAATACGGATTGATCAATCTCGGGATCGAAGCCACGCAGCGAACCAAGGCGGTAAAAAGAGCACTGGAAGCGGTGGGACTGGCACAGTATACTAATGAAGATCCTCTTTTCCTAGGCAAAGGGCAACGCCAACGCCTGGCAGTTGCCGCTGTGCTGGCGATGGAGCCAGAGATTTTGATTGTGGATGAGCCTACCACCGGTCAGGATTACCGCATGGTCAAAGGGATCATGGCTCTTTTGAGCGATCTGCAACAACAGGGAAAGACGATTTTGGTGATCACCCACGATATGTCGCTGGTTGCCGAATATTGCCAGCGCGTTGTTACATTTCGAGATGGTAAGCGAGTTTTTACTGGAACGCCAACTGAGCTTTTTCAGAATGAAGAAGTTCTGAGCAGAACGGGGCTGCGTCCTCCTCCCGCGGCAGCGCTCTCTGACCGTCTGCGCGCGAAGTACCCGGATGTTCCGTTTTTGCTGACCGTGGAGCAGTGGGGGCGTTTCAGGGGGGCCGGGTGACCACATGGGGCTGGGTGACCACAAGCCGGGTGATCACATGGGGCTGGGTGACCACAAGCCGGGCGACCACAAGGGGCCGGGCGACCACAAGCCGGGCGACCACAAGGGGCCGGGGCGACCACAAGGGGCCGGGCGACCACAAGCCGGGTGACCACAAGCCGGGCGACCACAAGGGGCCGGGCGACCACAAGGCGGGCGACCACAAGGGGCCGGGCGACCACAAGGGTCGCCCCTACTATGGACGAACGAGCTTGAGCAGTGGGGGCGTTTCATGGTGGCTGGGCGACCTAAGGGTCGCCCCTACTATGGACGAACGCGCTTGAGCAGCGGGGGCGTTTCATGGTAGGGGCGATCCGTTGTGGTCGTTGGATGCTGGTGTATCCTCGCTATTAGCGCTTCGTATATTGTGGAGCTTTACGGGCGCGCTTCAGGCCGGGCTTCTTGCGCTCTTTCATACGTGGGTCACGAGTAAGGTAGCCAGCTTTGCGCAGAGCGAGCTTCCATTCAGGATTTACTCGCAATAGGGCACGAGCCACTGCATGGCGGATAGCGCCTGCCTGACCGCTGGTGCCACCACCAACAACGCGTACAGACATGCTATACGCATTGCCTAGCTCAAGCAACCGTAAGGGGGCATTGATTGTGGCAGTAGGGGTTTCGCGGGTGCCAAAATACGCCTGGGCACTTTTCCCGTTGACTGTAATACTGCCATCACCATTGGGATACAGGCGTACGCGGGCTACAGCCGTCTTGCGCCGCCCCATGCCATAGTAATACTCACCTTTGATGGTATCGGCCAAGGTTGGTTCTCCTCTTTCTTATTTACTCAGCTTCGGCAGTCTCAGGGGACTGCTTTAGCAATGCCTGCGGACCTGTCCAGGGAATAGGCTTCTGAGCCTGGTGCGGATGCGTCGGGCCAGCATAGACCTTCAGGTGGGACATAATGTCTGCGCCCAGACGATTATGCATAACCATACCACGTACCGCGTGTATCAAAGCACGCTCAGGGAACTTGCTCTCCAGTGTTTGACGCAGGGTAATCTGCTTTAAACCACCTGGGTGCTGACTATGGCGATAATAGACTTTCTGATCCAGGCGTTTGCCGGTGACAGCTATCTTGTCTGCATTGATTACAACCACAAAATCGCCGCTCTGGAGATGTGGTGTAAACGTTGGTTTGTGCTTACCACGCAAAATCTGCGCGATCTGTGACGCCAACCGGCCCAGAACCTGACCCTCTGCATCGATAATATACCATTTAGGGTCCAGGTCAGCGGCCCTGGCGCTATATGTTTTCATCATTGTTTGATACTCCAAACTCTTCAGGATAGTCAACCCGTACCAGACACAGCCCATGTGGTGGGGCCGCTGAACCAGGGTGCGTCTTCTCCGCATTTTGCACAATGGCGGCAAACTCAGCGAGGCTGAGACGTTTCTGCCCTACCAGCAACAATGTCCCGACGGTTCTGCGAACCATTCCTGTAAGAAAAGCGTTCGCAGTAAAATCACAATAGATAAGTGCCTTTGCATGTGCATCTTCACGAATGCAGCGTGCCTCTAACATCGTACGAATACAGGAATGTGGGCCTGCTTTCTTTGGATTTGTCTCGTCAGGACTTCGTCCAAACGCTCCAAAATCCTTGCGCCCCAACAATAGCTGGCACGCCTCGTTCATCAGATCAGCATCTAACGCCTGTGGGCGATGATAGCTGTAACGTGCTAGCAATGGTGCCGGTGCGGCATCATTCCAGACGGTATAGCGATAGGAACGACTCAAGGCACTAAAGCGAGCATGAAAGCTTTCCTGAACCTCTCGCGCCCACCGTACCGCTATCGTAGCGGGTAAAACAGCATTGAGTGCACGTCTCCACACCTGGGGCGTCAAGTGACTATCGCTGCGAAAATGTATCACCTGACCGCTTGCATGCACTCCAGCATCTGTTCGCCCTGCCCCATTTACCACGGACTTCTCACGAGAAATGCTGGTTATCGTCGCTTCTAGTACTCCCTGCACCGTCTGCCCATGGCTTTCAGGTTGACGCTGAAAGCCGTGATAATCGGTACCATCATACTCAATACCACACGCAATATTCATTCGTTTTAATGTGGAATGAGGTGCGAAACCATTACACCTGACCAATTTCCCTCACTACCGCACCCGGTGGGACGCGATAATGTGTATTACCTTATTCATCTGGCCACTGAAGGCCGATAATGAAGTTTAACAAATTCATCCAGGAATCCGTATGGGTCACGGCACTGTCATGCTGAGCACATGCGCTCCGCTCAGTGTAAACTCCGCGAAGCATCTCGCTGCCCAGCGCGACAGACCCTTCGCTGCGCTCAGGGTGACAGTGGAGGGGCCGATTTCATCATCCGGATTATTTTTTGAAACTGCATAATCGGGTCCCTACACGAGGGCAATCTGGGCCATATCTGCCGCGTCGCCCTTACGTTTGCCCAATTTCGTAATACGTGTATAACCACCTGGGCGACCCTCATAGCGTGGTGCCAGTTCTTCGAACATCTTCTTGACGACCAGTTCGTCTGGCAATGCGCTGAGAATACGGCGGCGGGCGCGTAGTTCAATAACCATTGACTCATACGCGGCCTGCAATGCCTTTTCGGCTTCATTTTCGTTAGAGATGATGCGCAGCAATTCTTCACGCCGTCCCTTGAGTTTGCTCTCCAGGAATTTGCGCCCCGTATCGGTTAAAGGGGGCTTATTCTGGTCGGCTCGTTCATCATTTGAGGTGACTTTTTTATGTAAAGAGTAGCGACCTCGACGAGCAAAAGCCAGGATTTGCAAAGCTTTGTCTTCGTCGGAAATGGCCGAATACAGATGCATCCGGGCCGCCTGGCGACCTTTCACAGCCGTATCTATTAGCTTCTCAACCTCGCTACGAATGGCGCGGGCGCGCGCTTCCGTAGTCTCAATTCTATCATAACGAATGAGACCTGCCATCATGCTACGGCGCGCTGCGCGGCGGCGTGGTTCAGGCATACTCATGCGATTACCGGCAACTCGGTGCCTCACCTTAGTCCTCCATTTCGTGATCGCCGTCCATGTCGGCTCCAACAGCGCTCGTGCGCGGATTTGGCAGGAAGTTACGCACGAGCAAACGCTCACGCAATTCCTGCAAGCTCTTTTCACCAAAGTTACGCACACCCAACAGGTCTTCTTCATTCATTGAAAGCACTTGACCGACCTTTGTGATATTGCTGCGCTTGAGGCAATTGTAAGCACGCACTGATAGATCAAGTTCTTCAATAGGTGTATCGTAAATCTTTTGCGGTATTGGCAAGCTGCTTAACGGCGGCTTCTCCATTTCAGTCAACACAGCGCGATAGTTGGCAAGCTGGGTGAAGTGACGCACCAGGATATCGGCACTCTGTCGCAAAGCTTCATCCGGCGTAATCGTTCCGTCCGTCGTGATTTCAAGAACGATTTTATCAAAATTGGTGATTTGCCCAACACGCGTATGTTCCACCGTATAATTCACATTTTGCACCGGCGTGTAAATGGCATCGATAGGGATCACGCCGATAGGCTGATCTTCTTTCGAATCGGCAGGAACATAGCCTCGACCAGTCTCAACGACCAGTTCCATTTCGAGGCGGGCATTTTCATTATCAAGCGTCGCAATATGAAGATCGGGATTGACAATCTCTACCGTGCTGGGAGCCATAATATCGGCTGCCGTAACTATGCGTTCTCCACTCACCTCCAGTCGCATTGATACGGGATGGTCTGAGAAGGAGCGTAAGCGCAACTTCTTGACGTTCAACACGATGTCTGTGACATCTTCCATAACGTTCGGAATGTCTTGAAACTCGTGCTGTACGCTTTCAATCCGTATAGAGGTTACCGCTGCTCCTGGTAAGGAAGAGAGTAGGACGCGCCGCAGCGAGTTGCCGAGGGTTACCCCATATCCCGCCTCTAAAGGCTCAATATCATAGCTCGCATAATTATCCTGTGTTATTGTGTTCTTAATGCGAGGCAAAGTAATAGTATCTTGCAAGGTTCTAACCTGCCTTTCTTTTTCTACCACAGAAACCAGAAAGCAGAAACTTTGGTAGTCCAAGAGTTTTGTGCCCTGTTACGGTCCGTGTGAGACCGAGAAGGCTTGTACCCATCCGCCAGTTCAACGTATAACTACCGCTGATAAAGTTCAACCACCATTTGCTCTTCAAAGGGCAGTTCAAGATCGGTTCTTGATGGCAATGTCAGAACACGGCCAGTCATTTCATCAATATTTAAGCTTAGCCAGGCAGGTACGCCTTTCTGCGCGAGCAACAATGCACGAATCTTGAAGTACTCAAGTCCTTTCGCCCGTTCTCGTACAGAAATCACATCATTCGGCTTAGCAATAAATGAAGGAATATCGGTCTTGCGGCCATTTACGGCAAAATGTCCATGACAAACCAACTGGCGTGCCTGAGCACGAGAGTCAGCAAAGCCAAGGCGATACACCAGGTTATCCAGGCGCATTTCTAGCACCTGTAGCAAGTTCTCGCTGGTTTTTCCAGGGCGTCGAGCCGCGACATCGAAGTGTTTGCGGAACTGGCGCTCTAGAACACCATAGGTTCGACGAACTTTCTGCTTCTCACGCAATTGCAATGCGTAGCCGGAAGCTTTGCGTGGGCGGCCAGCGCCATGTTGACCTGGTCGAGTATTGCGACGTTCCAGTGTGCAATTAGTCATGCACTTGTCGCCTTTTAGAAACAGTTTTACCCCCTCACGCCTACAGAGTTTGCAGACGGGGCCGGTATAACGTGCCATTCAGTTCAATCCTCCTCACACGCACAGCGCGAGTTACACACGCCGCCGCTTGGGCGGTCGGCAGCCATTGTGCGGAATAGGTGTTACGTCGATAATCGAAGTGACGGATAGGCCAGCGTTTTGTAGTGAACGAATCGCTGCCTCTCGACCAGAGCCAGGACCTTTTACATACACCTCTATCTGGCGTAGGCCATGTTCCATCGCCTTACGAGCGGCTGACTCAGCGGTGACCTGCGCGGCATAAGGAGTGCTCTTGCGGGAGCCCTTAAATCCCTGTCCACCAGCACTACCCCATGAGATAACGTTACCATTGGGGTCTGTCAAGGTCACAATGGTATTATTAAACGTTGCTTGAATATGAGCTTGCCCGCGCGGAATGGACTTTCGTTCACGCCGTCGCGGTTTGCCCGTCGGTTTCTTTTTGTCTCCTGCTGCCATCTTCTTGTGATACCTCCCGGCGCTACTTCTTAGCTACGGCTTTTTTCTTGCCCGCTACAGTTCTCTTTGGCCCACGTCGTGTACGCGCATTCGTGCGTGTACGCTGACCGCGTACCGGCAGGTTACGGCGATGCCGCATCCCACGATAACAGCCGATTTCAATCAGCCTCTTGATGTTCATATCCACTTCGCGGCGTAAATCTCCCTCGACTTTGTGCTCGCGGTCGATCACTTCGCGGAGGCGGTTGACTTCTTCTTCGGTCAGGTTTTTCACCCGTGTGTCCGGGTTAATGCGGGTTCGCTCCAGGATCTTTTTGCTCGTTGTGAGGCCGATCCCGTAAATGTACGTCAGCGAAATCTCCACGCGCTTATCGCGTGGAATGTCAACGCCGGCGATTCTAGCCATGTTTCCCTCCAATATATGTAGAGGCGACCTGAGGATTGCCCTCAGAGTACCCACAAGGGGCACCCCTACATGTTAGCCTTGTTTCTGTTTATGCTTTGGATCCTTGCTACAGATAATCATCACTATACGATTGCGACGGATTACCTTGCAGTTCTCACAACGCGGTTTCACTGAGGCACGCACTTTCATGGCTTGCCCTCCTCATAAATTAGATGAAAAAATTACTACCAGGACAACAGCTTGAGGATAACGAATAGAGTTCTTTCCCTCTTATAGATGTCCATATAATGCTGTTCTTTACGAACGAATTTGCTGCCGATGAAAAAAGGAATTGTTCGGTATCCAGCCCTGCAACTCAGGTTGACCGCAAGGGTCAACCCTACTATACACGCTAGCGCTTCTACCTACGGTCAGCACCGATGAAAGGAAGTATGAGGAATTACCACCTCACGACCTTACACGCCATGTTATTCGGCCTCGAGTTAGATCATACGGTGATAAGACGACTCTCACCTTATCGCCCGGCACAATACGCACGAAGTTCATTCGAATGCGGCCTGAGAGGACAGCCAGGACCTGGTGTTGTTCGTCAATTTCAACCTTAAACATAGCATTAGGGAGGGCCTCCAGCACTTTGCCCTCTACTTCGATCTCATCCTTCTTTGGCATAGTTTCCTTTCTCTATCGGCGAGATTAGTCTTTTCCCCTTGCGAACCTACAAGGAATGCATTGTGCGCGGCAGCCGTGACACGCTTTTGCAAAACAGGTTACGCTTGCATTTGATTGATGATTGCTAGCTTGATGATTCCCAATAGTTATAAAATGGCAGCAGTTGACACTGCTGCAGCCAACTACGAATTATAACACAAATATTTATCCATGTCGAGAGGGAATTTCAGGGCATTGTTAATATCTCTGAGTCTCCCTCGGTGATAGCCACCGTATGCTCAAAATGTGCAGAGTAGCTACCGTCGACAGTAGCAACTGTCCAATCGTCGGCAAGGACACGGGTCTCCTTTGTTCCCATATTGACCATTGGTTCAATAGCAATAACCATACCGGGTTTCAATAGGTAACCTGGATACCCTGGCTCAATATAGTTCAATACTTGAGGGTCCTCGTGCATGCTACGACCTACCCCATGCCCGCCATACTGGCGAACTACTGAGAAACCAGCTGCCTCAACATACTTTTGTATCGCTCGACTGATATCGTGTGTACGATTCCCAGCATGAGCCGCCGCTATGCCTCGATAGAGCGAATCTTCTGTCACCTTCAACAGTCGTTGCACTTCAGGCGACACTTTTCCTACAGGCGCAGTTATGGCTGAATCTGCGTGCCAACCATTGTAGAAAGCGGCAAGGTCGATACTGACAATATCGCCTTCTTGTAAAACGCGCTCACCTGGAATACCATGGACTATCTCATCGTTTATAGACGTGCAGAGCGATTTCGGATAACCATGATAGCCCAAAGAGCTTGATTTAGCGCCTCGCTGCTTTAGCGCCTCCGCCCCAATACGATCCAGGTCCTCGGTGGTCATACCCGGATGCACGGCGGTGCGTAACTCTGCCAGCACCTCCGCGACGATACGACCTGTCTCGCGTATTCTTTCTCGCTCTTCTTTCGACTTTATGATAGGCGCCATAATCGTTTCTCTCAAAGAAGGTTGCAGCTATACCTCCGCGTCACCCTTCATTCTTTCTCCCGATAAAAGCGTTGACCTGATTCAGGATAGCTGCGTGCACCTGGTCAATATCCTGATTGCCATTCACTTCAATCACTTTCTGCTGTGCACCATAATAGTCTAGCAGGTGAATGGTCTCATTGAAAAAGATGTCGAGGCGTTTCTCTACCGCTTCTCCCGTATCATCGGAGCGCTGATACAGCTCACTGCCATCCAGGTCGCACACACCAGCCACCTTTGGCATGTGTGCATAGATATTGTAAACGTGCTGATTGGCCCGGCAAATATAACGTCCGGAGAGCCTCTTTAGCAGTTCCTCTCTTGGGACGTTTATATAGATCACAAGATCAATATGCTGCCCAGTCTCTTTTAATCCTGCATCCAGCGCCTGTGCTTGTAGAATTGTCCGCGGAAATCCATCCAACAGCACACCTCGCGCACAATCCGGCTCTTTAATGCGGTTAAGGACCATCGCCACGGTAATCTCGTCAGGAACCAGTTCCCCGCGATCAATATAGGCTTTGGCTTTTATCCCCAACGCCGTTTTTTCGTCAAAAGCTTTACGGAACATATCGCCACTAGCCACGTGGCTTACACCCAAAGAACTTGTCAGCTTCTCAGCCTGCGTCCCCTTCCCAGAACCTTGTGCGCCGATCAGGATAATATTCACGTTTTCCTCTCTCCACTGGAAGTTCGTTAAAACGCCTCATTGCGCCCTAGCGATTCATAGCGATACGAAGGGCGCAATGTAATAAACCCTCACCTAAGTTAGAAAACCCGAATAGTTACGCATGACCATTTGTGCTTCGAGTTGCCTGACAGTATCCAGCACAACACCAACCACAATCAGCAATGCAGCTGCACTCAATAACTGATTACCACCTACCTTGGCAAAGTACGGCAATACCGCCACTATACCGAGGAAGAGAGCGCCTGCCAATGTGATACGGTTGAGTATTGTCAGCAGGTATTTACTGGTCGGCTCTCCTGGTCGATAGCCAGGAATAAACGCTCCCTGCTTCTGCAGATTCTCTGGAATGTTCTGTTGCTGCCAAACAACGTATGCATAGAAGTAGGTAAAAGCAAACACCAGTAAAAAGAATATTGCCCAGTAGTACCAGAGTGTGGTATTGGCAATATAGAGACCAACCCAGTTGGCCAGGTTCGATAGCCATTTCACATCACTCGATACCAGGTATTGTGAGAGCACAGCGGGAAAGATCAGGATAGACTGTGCGAAGATGAGCGGGATCATACCTGCACTGTTTACCTGCATAGGAATATACGTTGTCTGGGCAGAACCAACCAACATGCCACGCCCCACCATACGCTTGGTGGGATACTGTACCGGAACACGCCGCTGCCCCTGGTAAATGTAGACAATCCCGACGATCGTCAACAAGCCAATTATCAGGAAAACCGCAATGCTGACGATGCTACCCGCGGTAGAAGTAGCGGCCTGGTAGCCCTGTACGACTAACTGAGGCAAACGGCTGACGATACCACCAAAGATGATCAACGAGATACCATTGCCGATGCCCTTCTCAGTGATTAATTCACCAATCCATACTAGAATCATTGTACCGGCGGTCAACGAGAGCAGGATAGAGAGGGTCTCTAACCAATTCGGGCCAAAGAGGCCAAAGGTACTAGGATCAAGAACGCCTGCGCGGACAAAAATTGCTGTCTGTCCCAGAGCCTGTAAAAAGGCCAGGGGAACAGCGATGATGCGGGTGATCTGGCTAAAGCGCAGACGACCAGCTTCACCCTGGGCCGACAGGTTTTGCAGCGCCGGAATGATAGGCTGTAAAAGTTGCATCACGATTGTAGCGGTGATATACGGATATACTCCCAACGCGACAATGGAGAACGTTTGCAGAGACCCGCCAGAAAAAACATCCAAGAGACCGAGCAATTGACCCAGATTTTTATCTCCACTCCCTGAGAAGAGTTTCACGAGGTTCTGTTGTTCAGTATATGTTAATGGTACAGGAATATGTGCGAGGATGCGGAAAATCAGTAACATCCCCAGGGTGAAGAGAATTTTATTGCGTAGATCGGGAACCGTCCAGATACTCCGCAGTCGTTCCCACATGAAAGCCTCCTTTACACAGTGGCGATGAGATACAACCTGTCGAGCAGGGCGCCAGGGCGCTTATGCCCTGGGGACGAAGACGTAGGGTGTATTCTTGTCCTGGTCTTTACGCTTCTTAGTCTTTTCATAGACTTTCGTTGGAATGATCTCGACAGTACCACCAGCTGCCTCAATTTTCGCTCGCGCACTGGCGGAAAATTTGTGGGCGCGTACTGTCAGAGCACGATCCACTTCACCATTCCCAAGCACTTTGACCAGACCTCGGCCCTGGGCAGGTGTGATCAATTTCTGCTCCACCAGCTGCTCAGGCGTCACCTGAGTCGCGGCATCAAACTGTGCGAGATCAGATAGTTTAATGATTGCATATTCTTTGCGGAAAGGCGTATTGCTATTCCCAAGACCACGTCTAAATGGTAATCGTTTCACCAGGCGCGTCTGGCCACCTTCGAAGGCTCGATGGATTTGACCACCTGTACGCGCCTTCTGGCCTTTTGTACCGCGCCCCGCGGTCTTGCCACGACCGGAGCCGTGCCCACGACCTACACGCCTTTCTGCCTTGTGCGAACCAGGAGCTGGCCGCAAATCAGAGAGTTTCACTGACAGTCTCCTCTACCTGAACCAGATGAATCACCTTCTGGATCATGCCACGCATCGCAGGATTGTCCTCGTGCTCAACCGTTTGCTGAAGCTTACGGAACCCTAGTGCCCGGATTGTTGCTTTTTGATCCTTAGGATAGCCAATCGAGCTCTTAATATATTTTACACGCAGTGTTGCCATTTTTGCTATACTCCTATAGGCCGCTATCTACGGCGATCGCCGCCGCCGCCACGGTGGTCGCCACCGCCTCGGCCTCCGCTGCCACCACGACGGTCACCTCCACGCTGGTCTCCGCTGCCACCACGACGGTCACGATCGCCGGTACCCCTACGACCAGTGGATGCGGCCTTGCTCTCACGTGCTTCCTCTTCACGAGCAGCACGAGCAGCAGCGGCCTGCTCAACCGCGTAAGCATTCGCAATGGCAATCTGTTCAGCACGCTTCTTTCCAACAATCTCAGCAACGGTCTTGCCACGGCGTGCCGCCACATCTTCAGGAGACCGCAGCTCACGCAGAGCCTTCAAGCAGGCATGAACGGTATTCGCCTTATTCGTACTTCCCAGCGTCTTGGTTAAGATATCACGCACGCCTGCTGATTCCATAACAGCACGTACTGCTCCACCCGCAATGACCCCTGTACCAGGTGCGGCAGGCTTGAGCATTACTTCAGAGGCGCCAAAGCGAGTGGTCACCATAAAAGGAATAGTTGTCCCGGAAAGAGGTACCTGCATCAGGTTCTTCTTGGCGTCTTCTACCCCTTTACGAATAGCTTCTGTATACTCGCTGGCCTTCCCAAGGCCGCAACCAACATAGCCATTGTGATCCCCAACAACCACCAGCGCCCGAATGCTAAAGCGCCGGCCACCTTTGACCACCTTTGAGACACGGCTCACTTGAACAACCGTTTCTTCCAGGTTTAGTTTTGTAGCATCTATTCTTGGCATTTTACTCCTCGCGGCCCTAGAAATCCAGGCCTACTTCACGAGCACCTTCCGCAAGCGCAGCCACTCGTCCATGATAGGCGTAGCCTCCTCGATCAAAGACAACACGGCTGACACCCTTCTCTTTCGCGCGCTGGGCAACAAGCTTGCCTACCTCGCGAGCGGTCGCTACTTTCCGATTATGCGCAATCGCGGCCAGTGCCTCGACAGGTGTCTTTGCTGCACTCTTCTGTGCAGCGGGCAGCAAGGTCTTGACCTGAGTGAAAGGCTTGCCCCCTTTGCCGGCGTTCCCCTTCTGGGGTTGTCCACCTTTGGCTGGAGCTTTCTGTGCTGGCTTCGCGACTCTGGCGCCCTTTCCTTTTGCGGGGGCCACTTCAGCAGCCATCTCCACCGCTATTTCTTGCTCTACCGCTTTAGATTTCTCAACGGATGGCGGTGGAGCAGGTTTAAAGTCGCGCAGGCTTTCATCAATCGATGAAGCCGCGGCCAGCGTTACACCAGTCTTATCATCAATTACTTGCGCATAGATATGTTGGCCACTGCGGAACACGCACAGTCTGGGACGCTCCGTTGAGCCTTCCAAATGGTGTCGAATTCGCTGGTGCCGCCGCAGCCGCGCATTATTCGCGTTAAACTTTTTAATCATCAGCTCTGTTCTCTCAATATCTGCATGTGAGGGCCGATAAATCGGCGTTGGGCGCGATAAATCGGCCCCTACGCCAGATGATTTTGTTAAAAGTCATAATTGGGCCCCTACTTCTTTTTGCCGCCGACTTTACCAGCTTTGCCGGCTTTACGGCGAATGGCCTCTCCGGTGTAGCGAATGCCTTTGCCTTTATACGGCTCGGGTTTACGAATACGGCGTATGTTCGCGGCAACCTCACCCACCAGCTGTTTGTCAATGCCATTAACACTGATTTTTGTCGCTTTGGTGGCTGGATCAACGCCATCAATGGTAAAGGATATTCCCTGCGGGGGTTGTACCTCGACCGGGTGCGAATAGCCCACCTGAACAACCAGGTTCTCGCCAATCTTCGCGGCGCGGTACCCTACTCCGTGAATTTCCAACTGTTTTGTATACCCATTCGTTACTCCGACCACCATATTGTTGACCAGAGTACGATAGAGGCCGTGTTTCGCCTTGTGCTCTTTGCTGTCCGATGGGCGGCTAACGCTCAAAACTCCATCCTCGAGCTTCAGAGAGAGTTCAGGATCGACCTGATATGATAGCTCGCCCCTGGGACCTTTAACGGTCACGAGATTGCCATCGCTCCAGTTCACCTGTACTTTTGGCGGCACGGGAATTGGAGCTCGTCCAATACGAGACATGCTAAACCTGCCTTTCTACTTCCTTGCATCCCTGCTGACTGAAAGTAGACGCGCTAGCGGCGTTGCAGGGATGGATAAAAGACTACCAAACGTAGCAGATGACTTCGCCTCCCAGGCCCTGCTGATAGGCGCGATGACCTGTCATTAGACCCTTTGGAGTCGAAAGAATGGCCACTCCCAGTCCGCCCCGGACGCGAGGGATGGCAGCCTTCTTCGTATAAACACGAAGTCCTGGTTTGCTTACGCGCTTTAGCTGTGTCAATACCGGCTTCTTATCAACATAGCGCAACGTTACACGGATTGTCCCCTGGGGGTTATCCTTCAGGATTTCGATATCCTTAATATAGCCTTCTTCTTTCAGCACTCGCGCAATTGCCAGCTTCATTTTCGAGGCCGGTATCAGTACGCGAGTATGCCGTGCTGCGACCGCATTACGGATGCGCGTAAGCATATCCGCAACAGGATCAGTCATATTCATGGAAATCCTCCATAATCACGAAGGGCAGAAGACGTCTCTTCTCGCGATCATTCTTCATACTTAACGTTTTCTTCCCTACACCCTATCTCATATTCGCGACTACCAGCTCGACTTGGTCACACCGGGTAGCTCACCGCGCAATGCTCGTTCGCGGAAGCAAATGCGGCACAGGCCAAATTTGCGAATGTAAGCACGAGGCCGCCCGCAGACGTTGCAGCGATTATGCTGCCGCACCTTATAACGGGGCTTGCGCTTCGATTTCACAATCATTGAGGTTTTTGCCATTTCGCCCTCCAGCGTTATTTCTTAAAGGGCATGCCCATCAATTTGAGCAGCCGTCGCCCCTCTTCGTCAGTGCGAGCGGTCGTTACAATACTCACTTCCATACCACGCACCTTATCGACCTTATCGTAGTCAATCTCGGGGAACACCAATTGTTCGCGCAAACCCAGCGTATAGTTACCCCGGCCATCGAAAGCTTCCGGGGAGACACCCTGGAAGTCTCGCAAGCGGGGTAAAGCTACATTCAAAAGTTTGTCGAGAAACTGGTACATGCGGTCTCCGCGCAGAGTGACCATGCAGCCAATCTGCATGCCTTCGCGCAGCTTGAATGCGGCCACTGAACGCTTGGCCCGCGTGATGACCGGTCGTTGCCCGGTAATCACGGCCAGGTCTCCAACGGCAGCGTCCATCGCCTTGGCATTCTGGATAACCTCACCCAACCCAATATTGACGACCACCTTATGGACACCTGGGACCTGCATTGGATTCTTGTAGTTAAACTCCTTCTGCAGGGCTGGCACGATCTCTTGTTGATATTTCTCTTTCAACCTTGATGCCATAATGTCTAACTACTCCTCATCCGGTCTTCAATGACCTTATGACACTTCTTGCACACTCGAACGGGCCGTAATTTTTGATCACTTCCCATTGGGCGGCGATCAAGCCCTACTCTCGTAGGCTCACCACACTCGGTACAAATCAGCATCGTGTTTGAGACGTGGATCGGCATTGCCTTCTCGATAACGCCCCCTTGACGGGTCTGGCCCTGCGGACGCACATGCTTCTTGACAATATTGAGTCCTTCAACGATGACCTTACTGTCCTGTGGCATGGCCCGCGAAACCGTTCCTTGCTTTCCTCTGTCCTTGCCAGTGATAATCAAGACGGTATCGCCCTTTTTGATTTTCATTTTGGCGAGGTGAAGAGGCTTTTTCTCTTTTTGTTTTGTTGGCATCTACTTCCTCTCCGCAGTTAGAGCACTTCCGGCGCAAGCGAAATGATTTTCATAAAGTTTCGTTCGCGCAATTCGCGGGCTACCGGGCCAAAGATACGTGTACCGCGCGGGTTATTCCCGGCAGCAATAATGACCGCTGCATTCTCATCAAAGCGAATATGTGAGCCATCGGGTCGCACATATTCTTTTGAAACGCGCACCACCACAGCGTTCACGACCTCGCCCTTTTTCACCTGACTATTGGGCGCGGCCTGCTTCACAGAAGCTTTAATGATGTCCCCAATCTCGGCGTAGCGCTTGGCGGAACCACTGAGAACGCGAATACACATAATTTCTTTTGCGCCAGTATTATCGGCGACTTTCAAGCGTGTTTGTGGCTGAATCATCCCAAGATCTCCTTAATCTTCCGACTCGTCGGACTCTTGCGTCTCGTCGGATTCTGTAGATAGCAGGTCGGGATCGACCTCAGCTAGCACTTCCTCAACAGGAACGATGCCGCTACTCGGCTTGATAATCTCTATCAAACGCCAACGCTTCATCTTGCTCAATGGGCGACACTCTTCGATGCGTACCACGTCACCAATCTGACAAACATTCTCTTCATCATGTGCTTGAAATCGCTTCGTCTGCTTATATGTGCGTTTATAGATACGATGCTTTTTTAAAGACTCCACGACAACTACTATCGTCTTATCCATTTTATTGCTTACCACGCGCCCAACTTTTTGTTGGCGGCGTCCCTTTTTGGGAGCCGTGCTCTGCTGCGTGGAGGTTACACTTTGCTGTGTCATTCTTCGCCCTCCAACTGTGTCAGGCGGTGCTGCAAGCGTGCAATATCTTTGCGGGTTTGCGCGAAAACGCGATTGTTTTTTACCTCGCCGCGCTGCTGTTGCAAACGAAGGTTGAACAACTTTAAGCGCAGTTCTTTGAGTTCACGCATCGCCTCACCTGCTGAATATTCAGCGACCTGTTTACGACGTTCATTAAGCTTCGACACTTTCCGCCTCCCCTCGTGTAATAAAGCGACACGCGATCGGCAGTTTGTGGCTTGCCAGGCGTACAGCTTCTTTGGCGACCTCTTCAGAAACGCCGCCAATCTCGAAGATAATACGTCCCGGTTTAACAACTGCTACCCAGTGATCAACGGCACCCTTACCGCTACCCATACGAGTTTCGGCAGGTTTGGCTGTGATCGGTTTATCTGGAAAGACACGGATCCACACTTTACCTCCACGCTTCATAAAGCGGGTCAGGGCGATGCGTGCCGACTCGATTTGACGAGCCTCCATCCAGCATGGTTCCAGGGCCTGTAATCCATACTCGCCAAAGGCAAGCGCATTACCACGCTGGGCAGTACCTTTCATACGACCGCGATGTTGTCTGCGGTACTTTGTACGTGACGGTGCCAATAACATGGCTTAGAATCTCCTCTACTCGCTCTGAGTCGTACCAGCCTCTGGTGTTGGTGGCATTTCCTCAGGTGTTGCTTGAACCACTGGAGCCTGCTCTGCCTGTACGGATTGAACCACTGGAGCCTGCTCTGCCTGGACAGGTTGCTCTGCCTGCGGACGTGGCGCACGTTCACCTGGAGCACGCGCTGGACGTTCACCCTGTGGACGCGGTTGACGCGGGGTACGCTCACCACCCTGCCCTTGCGGACGCGCGGTGCGCTCACCCTGTGAACGTGCTGGACGTTCACCTTGTGGACGCGGTGGCCGATCCCCGGTTTGACGGGGGCCGGAATCCCGACGGTCTCCACCTTGTGGTCGGTCTCCTTGCGGACGCTGACCACGATCAGTGCGTTGTCCGCCTTCGCCACCTCTACGGCGATCGCCTCCGCGGCGCTCACCGCCCTCACGTTCGCGTGGAACAAATGGTGGTTGTAGGGTTTCCTGCTGTCCTTCAATTGCCTCACGGCGTTTAGCCGGCAGTATATCGCCTTTATAAATCCATACTTTGATGCCTATCACGCCAAAGGTGGTATGTGCCTCTGCCAGTCCATAGTCAATGTCTGCCCGCAAGGTGTGCAAGGGGATCTTTCCCTCGACCTCTTTCTCAGAGCGAGCGATTTCCGCGCCACCCAGGCGGCCACCACAGATAATTTTGATACCTTTGGCGTTCGCACGCATCGATTTTTGTACTGCTTGCTTCATAGCACGGCGAAACGATACGCGCTTCTCCAGCTGTTCTGCAACACTGCGCCCAACCAAATAGGCATCCAGCTCAGGCTGGCGAATTTCCATGATATTCAGACGCACCCGCTTCTTGGTCTTTGCCTCGAGCATGGCGCGCAGCTTATCAACCTTTTCACCGCTTTTCCCAATTACGATACCAGGTTTGGCAGTATGAATAGTCACCGAGACCTGGTTTGCCGCAGCACGCTCAATCTCAATTCGTGAGACCGATGCGTTGAACAGTTCCTTATTGATGGCCTGACGGATCAGTACATCTTCTGCAAAAACATCTTTGTAATCACGCTCAGCAAACCAGCGGGACTGCCATCCTTTGACGACGCCGAGCCTGAAACCTGTGGGATGCACTTTTTGTCCCAAAAGTGTCCTCCTTTTTAGCGACCGGCGTCTGCCGGATCATCTGAAACGATTACCGTGATATGGCAGAAGCGCCGCAGTATGCGAGCAGCCTGTCCACGAGAACGTGCTTTCACACGTTTGATCCGGAATGAATCGTCCGCCACAATATTCAGAATATATAGATCATCTGGATTGAGATTATAGTTATTCTCCGCGTTTGCCGCTGCCGACGACACAACTTTACTTACAGGTGTCGCGCCTGCGTTGGGCAGGAACTGGAGAATAGCCAGAGCCTCAATCACTGATTTCCCTTTCACCGCGTTGGTGACTAGACGCATCTTGCGCGGCGATATGCCAATATCTTTCGCAATAGCCCTGACTTGCATCTCGTACCTCTCGGGCGCATTGAATTGCGCCCCTACACTTTCTACCGGACCGAACTGGTCTTCTCACTCCTGCCACCCGCATGACCACGGAAATGCCGTGTGGGGGCAAACTCACCTAGCTTATGGCCTACCATGTTCTCGGTGATATAGATAGGCACATGGGTCTTCCCATTATGAACACCAATGGTCATAGATACCATTTCGGGAAAGATCATTGAAGCACGCGACCAGGTTTTTATCACACGGCGGTCGCCACTGCGCTTCATGGCCAGCACTTTCTTTCTGAGTGATTCATGAATGTAGGGCCCTTTTTTTCTTGAGCGCGACATTTACTTCCTCCTCCTACCAGCATTGCGACGCCGAACGATGAAATGATCGGTTCTCTTGTTGTTACGAGTTTTGTAACCCAGAGCAGGTTTTCCCCAGGGTGTCTGTGGCTGCCCGCCGATTGGCGCACGGCCTTCACCGCCACCATGTGGATGGTCGACAGGGTTCATAGCAGATCCACGGACGGCTGGGCGACGGCCCATATGTCTTGAACGCCCAGCTTTACCAATGCTGCGGTTCTCGTGATCGATATTACCTACCTGGCCAATCGTCGCCATACAAAGAATATGAACACGCCGCTGCTCACCAGAAGGCAAGCGCAGAAGAGCGTAGTCACCCTCCTTTGCCATCAGCTGCGCACCTGCGCCAGCCCCGCGTGCCATTTGGGCACCCCGTCCTCGCTCTAGCTCAATGCAGTGAACGGTAGTGCCGGTCGGGATGTTCTTGAGCGGCAGTGCATTGCCTGGCTTAATATCGGCCTCTGGTCCTGCCGAGACCCGGTCACCAACTTTTAGCCCCAGGGGAGCAATGATATAGCGTTTCTCACCATCCAGATAATGCAACAATGCGATACGAGCCGAACGGTTTGGATCGTATTCAATTGCCGCAACCCTGGCGGGCACACTCAACTTATTGCGCTTAAAGTCAATGATACGATAGGCGCGCTTGGCCCCACCGCCACGATGGCGGGTGGTAATCTTACCCTGGTTATTGCGGCCAGCGTGCTTATTCAATTTGACGGTCAGAGATTTCTCTGGCCTTGTCTTGGTGATCTCCTCGAATGTCGAAACTGACATGCCGCGACGCCCAGGAGAAGTTGGTCGGTACTGTCTAATTGGCATCTCTCAACACCTTACGCCTTCAATGCGTCGATCGTATACCCCTCTTTGAGAGTAACAATCGCCTTCTTCCACTCATGGGCCGGTTGAACTCGAGGAGCGGCCCCTTTACGCCGGAACATCTTTACCTTGCCTGGCATACGAATGATGTTGACCGAGACAACCTTCACATTGAACATTGTCTCAACGGCACGACGTACATCAATTTTGTTTGCCTCTAACGCCACCTTGAAGGTATATTTATTCTGTTCTTGCAGTTTCACTGTTTTTTCAGTTATTACACCGTGGCGCAGTATCTCTGTGATCTCCACAGCCTTTATCCTCCTCGCCTAGGCTTCTTCAGCTTCTTCAGCTTCTTCGACTTCTTCGTTGTCCATTGTCGCCGTTACTACCTCGCCACCGCTCTCGTCGTCATTGGCGATTTTGGAACTCGCTTCTTCGGCACTCATGCCATCACCGAACACCATTTCAAGCCAGCGCACGGTTTTCACAGGCATAATCAAACAATCATGCTTTAGCAGTTCTACGACGTTAATCGAAGAAACATGCTGTGCCTTAGCAGAAGGAATGTTTCGCAGGGAAAGAATGACATTTTCGTCGCGCTGTGGCAACATCATCAGTACGCGCTTGCCGTCGAGAGGCAAGTTATCCAGAATTGCCACCATATCTTTGGTGCGGGGGCCTTCCAATGCCAGATCGCTCAGGACAATGAGCTTCTCATTCGCAACCTTATCCGACAATGCTGAACGAATTGCAAGTCGGCGCATCTTACGTGGTACATCATGATGGTAAGGATGCGGCTTAGGGCCAAATACTGTACCGCCATGGCGGAACTGGGGCGAGCGGGTACTTCCCTGGCGAGCACGGCCCGTTCCCTTCTGCTTATATGGTTTTTTGCCACCGCCCGATACTTCAGCGCGAGTTTTTGTCGAAGCATTGCCTTGACGGCGATTCACCAGTTGCGCAGTCACAACCTGGTGGAGAACCGCCATATTGGGGGTGACTCCGAACACCTGCTCGCTCAGTTCGAGCTGTTCAACGGCCTCTCCGGCCATGTTATACACTGTAGTCGAGGGCATTTCGGTTACCTACCTCATCACATGCTTCTTAATCATGAGCAAGCCGCCATTGGCACCGGGCACCGAACCCTTGACCAGTAGCAAATTGCGCTCAGGATCAGATTGAATCACTTGCAGTTTCTTTGCTGTCACACGCACATTGCCCATTTGACCAGCCATGCGTGTTCCCTTTAAAACGCGACCAGGCGTCGTACCAGAACCAATTGAGCCGGGGGCGCGAGTACGGTCTGACTGACCGTGTGTCTTGGGTCCACCACTGAAACCGTGACGCTTGACTCCACCCTGGAATCCTTTACCTTTGGATGTGCCAACGATATCAACTGATTCGCCAGCCGTGAACAAGCTTGCATCAAACTGCTTGCCAAGTTCAACTTTTTCCGAAGCTACACCCTCTTGCAGTTCCACCTCACGTAGGAACTTGAAAGGGCCAAGCTCTGGTCCAGGACGGCGCTGGCGCTTCTCCTGCACTTTGAGCAACTTCTCTATCTGCTTATCTTTTTTCTCTGTCCCCGCTTCTGCAGCCGCTTCGCGCTTCTCACTTTCCTCACTCTGAGCTTTAGACTTCGCGCGCTGCTCCTGCTGGTATGCTTGCAAACGTTTGCGCTGTGCTTTTAATAATGGCAGGCTGTGTCCAAGATGCCCCAATGCAGGGCGGGTTACGTTCTTGAGAATCGTTTGTTCAAAACCAATTTGAACAGCCTCGTAACCATCGTGGGCAACAGTCTTTATCTGTGTCACAATGCAGGGGCCGGCTTCTATCACGGTAACCGGTATGACTGTGCCGTTGGGCCCAAACACCTGGGTCATGCCGACCTTCCTGCCCAACAATGCATTTAGCATATCTTAATCCTCTTTCCTCAACTGTAGTTTCATCGTGCATCGCACTTCTGGGATGCGCTACATCAGGTACTTATGTACTACGCGTCTGGAGCGTGATACACATGTCAGATCCCTATGCTGCTATCTCACGAAGAGGTGATGCACAGTGTTTCTACAGTTTGATTTCGATGTCCACGCCTGCGGGCAGATTCAAACGTGTCAGGGCTTCAACCGTTTTATTCGTCGGATCAATAATATCGATCAGGCGCTTATGGGTTCGTATCTCAAACTGCTCACGTGAGTCTTTATCGATAAATGGTGAGCGTATGACCGTATACTTATCGATCTCGGTGGGCAAAGGCACCGGGCCTGAGACACGCGCCCCAGTTTGCTGGGCTGTATCTACAATCTGCATCGCCGACTGGTCAAGAATACGATGATCATATGCTTTCAGTCGTATGCGTATGCGCTGCTTCGTTCCTGCGGCCATTTCTATCTCCTATATGTAGGGGTTGCAATTATTGCACCCCCACCATCGTGAAACCTAGTTTTCGACCCTGGTGCAAACGCCAGCACCCACGGTGCGCCCACCCTCGCGAATGGCAAAATGCACCCCCTCTTCCATGGCCACCGGCTGGATTAACTCCACCGTCATCTCGATGTTGTCCCCGGGCATCACCATCTCCACCCCCTCCGGCAGCTTGATCGCTCCCGTC
>WNGR01000597.1_pt1 | contig 60270 bp, 50 predicted proteins | sample 5407581 | NCBI WGS metagenome assembly WNGR01 (sample SAMN13153383, study PRJNA577476) | soil metagenome | isolation source: 80 cm soil or saprolite under Garry oak tree replicate 2 | place: USA:California | collected 2016-06-15 | reverse complement strand
CGGTGCTGTTTCTGGCGATTGCCGCGCTCGCCGTGGCGGCGTGCACGCAGATCGTCGGCGTGCTGCTGGTGTTCACGCTGATGGTCGGTCCGGCCGCCGCGGCGCAAAACGTGACCACGCGGCTTTCAATCGGCCTCGTGCTCGCCGCCGCGTTTGCGCTGGTGCAGGCGTGGCTGGGTCTGACGCTGGCGTTCTATACCGATTGGCCGACGAGCTTCTGGATTACCGTGCTGTCGGCGGCGGTGTATGGCGGGAGTTTGTTGAGGCGGCGCTGAGTTGCTCAGTTGCCGACTCGCGGCGGCACACACCGGCATGCCGCCGCCATCGTCCTCGAACTTCAGTCGAGCAGCACCTTCGCGTGATGCGCGATGTGATCCTCGATGAACGTCGAGATGAAGTAATAGCCGTGGTCGTAACCCTCGTGACGGCGCAACGTCAGCGGCTGCCCCGCGGCCTTGCAGGCGGCTTCGAACACATCCGGATTCAGTTGCTCTGCGAGGAACTGATCCGCGAGCCCTTGATCGACCAGAATCCCTTGCGCGAACTTGCGTGACGCGTGCGCGACCAGTTCGCTCGAATCGTATTGCTTCCAGGCCTCACGGTTTTCGCCGAGATAACCGCTGAACGCCTTCTCGCCCCACGGGCACCGCGAAGGCGCGGCAATCGGCGCGAACGCCGACACGGACCGATAGATCTGCGGATTGCGCAGCGCCAGCATCAATGCGCCATGACCGCCCATCGAGTGCCCGAAGATGCCGAGGCGCGCGCCGTCCACCGGCAGATTCGCGAGCACCGTTTCGCGCAGTTCGTCACGCACGTACGAGTACATCCGATAGTGCTGTGCCCACGGCTGCTGGGTTGCGTCGACGTAAAAGCCCGCGCCCACGCCGAAGTCCCACGCCGCGCTTTCGCCCGGCACGCCCGCGCCGCGCGGACTGGTGTCCGGCGCGATCAGCGCAATGCCGTGCTGCGCGGCGAAGCGTTGCGCGCCGGCCTTGATCGGAAACGTTTCCTCCGTGGAGGTCAGACCCGCGAGATAGAACAGCGCGGGCACGTTCGCGTTGGCCTGCAAGGCCTGCGGCGGCAGATACACGGAGAAGCGCATCGGCAGACCAATGGTCTGCGAGTCGTGCCGGTAGATGCGCTGCTCGCCGCCATGGCAGGCATGCGACGACAATAGTTCAAGCATCGCGATGCTCCTTTCTGTGCCGGTTAGTAAAGCACGACCGAGCGGATCGACTCGCCCTTCTTCATCAGATCGAAACCTTCGTTGATACGCTCGAGCGGCAGACGGTGCGTGATCAGGTCGTCGATATTGATCTTGCCTTCCATGTACCAGTCGACGATCTTCGGCACGTCGGTGCGGCCGCGCGCGCCGCCGAACGCCGAGCCCTTCCACTCGCGGCCCGTCACCAGCTGGAACGGACGCGTGCTGATCTCCTCGCCCGCCGCCGCCACGCCGATGATGAACGACTGCCCCCAGCCCTTGTGCGTGCATTCCAGCGCCTGGCGCATTACCTTGGTGTTGCCGATGCATTCGAACGAATAGTCGGCGCCGCCGTCGGTGAGTTGCACGATGTGGTCGACCACGTTCTCGACTTCGTTCGGGTTGATGAAGTGAGTCATGCCGAACTTCTTCGCCAACTCCACGCGGCCCGGATTCAGATCGACGCCGATGATCTTGTCCGCGCCGACCATCCTGGCGCCTTGAATCACATTCAGGCCGATGCCGCCGAGGCCAAACACCACCACGTTCGCGCCCGCTTCGACCTTCGCCGAATACACGACGGCGCCGACGCCCGTCGTCACGCCGCAGCCGATGTAGCAGATCTTGTCGAACGGCGCGTCTTCACGCACCTTCGCGACGGCGATTTCCGGCACGACAATGTAGTTCGAAAACGTGGACGTGCCCATGTAGTGGAACAAGGGCTTGCCATCCAGAGAGAAACGCGAGGTCGCATCCGGCATCAGGCCCTTGCCTTGCGTCGAACGGATCGCCTGACACAGATTGGTCTTGCGCGACAGACAGAACTTGCACTGACGGCATTCCGGCGTGTACAGCGGAATCACATGATCGCCCTTCTTCAGCGTGCCGACGCCCGGACCGACGTCGACGATCACGCCCGCGCCTTCATGGCCGAGAATCGCCGGGAAGAGGCCTTCGGGATCGGCGCCCGAGAGCGTGTAGTAGTCGGTGTGGCAGATGCCCGTCGCCTTCACCTCGATCAGGACTTCACCGGCGCGCGGTCCTTCCAGATCGACTTCCTCGATCGTCAACGGGGCGCCGGCTTTCCATGCGATTGCTGCTTTGGTCTTCATCGTGAATGCTCCTGTGAGTCTGTGAATGCGAGGCGCGTCGCGGTGGGATAAGCCGCGGTGCGCTGGTGTCCGGTTCGAAAGCCGCGGTTATGCGTATGCCGCGTTAAGGGCCGGCGTTGTCGCGGCCGCCCTCCTCCGCGTGCCGAGCCACAGCAGCTTAGCTTGCGAAAAGCGTAATGGTATTGCAAAGCGCGTCGCGACATTGTCAGTACCTGACATCGCGTCGGTTACCGGCGCGCGGTGTCATCGAACCATGTCTCGACGCGGCCGTACAGATCGAGAAAGCGCGCATAGCGTTCCGAGAGCGCCGCATCGCCTTGCGGACCCGCGACACGCGTCGCGCCCGGCGCGAGCGCGGCGAGATCGCCGGCGTGCCAATGCCCGCTCGCGAGGCCACCGAGAATCGCCGCGCCGCGCGGCGCCGCGTTCGGGCAATCGACTGCGTGAAGCTCTACGTTCAGCGCATCGGCCAGCAATTGCCGCCAGCGCGCATCGACGGAACCGCCGCCCGCGAGCTTCAATGTCGTCACGGTGGCGCCGCTCGCGCGGATCGCATCGAGTCCGGCGCGCAGCGAAAAGGCGACGCCTTCGAAAGCGGCGCGCATCATCATGCCGCGCGTGTGGTCGAGGGCGAGACCGAGCCAGCCGCCGCGTGCCGCGGGGTTGAGCCAGGGCGTGCGCTCGCCTGTGAGGTAGGGGAGGAAGGTTGGGCCTTTTACGGGGCTTGCGGTGTCGACGGATGCATCGCCGAATGCGTCCCCATAAGCATCCGCCCATTCATACGACAACCATCCGCGCACACGTTCAAGCGCGATACCCACGTTCTGCATCGCCGCCATCCGATACCAGTGATCGCTCGCCGCTCGATAGCGATGCAGGCCCTTGACCGCCGCGGGCTCCTGCTCGGCGAGCACGACGATTTGTCCACCCGTGCCGGTGGTGAGCAACGCGTCGCCGTCGCGCGCGAGTCCGCTGCCTAGTGCCGCGCAGGGCGTATCCGCCGCGCCGGTCGCGAGCATGATGCCGGCGCGCAGCCCCAGCGCCTGCGCCGCCTTCGCCGACAACACGCCGCCCGCTGCATAAGACGGCGCCAACGGCGCGAACCACTCACGCGGAATGCCGAGCCGCTCGAGGAGCGCGTCGTCCCACAGGCCGGCGGGATCGGCGAGCGCGGTCGCGCACGCGTCCGAGGGATCGGTCGCAACAGCGCCGCCCAGCGCGACGCGCAGCCAGTCTTTCGGTTGCAGCGCCCAACGCGTCCTGCGCGCGGCTTGCGGTTCGTGCCGCACGATCCAGCGCAGCAGAGGGCCGGCCATGCCCGGCGCCACCGGATTCGGCTGCGGTTGCGGCCACTGATCGAGCAAGGCCAACGCGCGCGTGTCGGGCCATAGCATCGCGGGGCGCACCGCTTCGCCATCGGCGTCGATCAGCACGACGCCGTGCATCTGTCCGGAGAAGCCGATTGCTTGCACGTCAAGCCGCGCGTCGGCAGGCAAGCGCGCCATTGCTTCGCACAGCGCGCGCCACCAGGTCTGCACGGAAGTTTCCGCCCAACCCGCATGCGGCGTTTCGAGTGCATAAGCGACGCTCGCGACCGCCTGCTCGCGGCCGTTTTCGTCGACGATTGCTGCTTTGAGGGAGCCGGTGCCGAGGTCGATGCCGAGAAAACTCATGAGCGATAGGACGTCAAGTTGGGCATGGGGAACAACACGCGAAAGGTGCCGGGAAGGGCGTCGTTTTTCTCACCGCCGCGCGGCTCCGCAAGCACGCCCGAAAGCACGCCGACAGTCCCGAATCGCGGGTTAACCCCGCCGCGCCGCGAGCCGCACGAAAACATCACTATGCGGTAAGCCGGATACACCGCATCGATTCTCACATATATCCGCCAGACTCGGGCGCGCGCGGCGAGCGGGCTCGCATCGCCGCCGCAAGGGGCTGAGCGCCGGTCGACGCGCCGCGCACATCGAATCCGGCTTTAAAAAGCGCCGCCCGCATATCGTCACCGGGAATGCCGGAATAGGCCCCGGCGGTCTTGTTGCGCTTTTTCGTCCCCGATACCTTGGAGCATCCCAAAAACGAGATGGTGGAGACAGACGATATGCAAGCCAACACGGTTCACCCGTGCGACGAGCGGCTGCCCGCGGGCCAGTTGCTCACCCTCGGCATTCAGCACGTTCTGGTGATGTACGCCGGCGCGGTCGCCGTGCCGCTCATCGTCGGCGCGGCGCTCAAGTTGCCGAAGGACCAGATCGCGTTCCTGATCAGCGCCGATCTGTTTTCGTGCGGCATCGCCACGCTGATTCAGACGCTCGGCCTGTGGATCTTCGGCATCCGTCTGCCGGTCATCATGGGCTGCACGTTCGCGGCAGTCGGTCCGATGGTCGCGATCGGCACCAATCCTTCGCTCGGCATTCTCGATATCTTCGGCTCGACGATCGCGGCCGGCGTGGTCGGCATCCTGCTCGCGCCGGCGATCGGCAAGTTGCTGCGCTTCTTCCCGCCGGTGGTGGTCGGTGTGGTGATTTCGGTGATCGGCTTGTCGCTGATGGAGGTCGGCATTAATTGGGCGGCCGGCGGCGTAGGCAATCCCGAGTACGGCAACCCGGTCTATCTCGGCCTTTCGCTGGTCGTGCTGATGCTGATTCTGCTCATCAACAAGTTCGCGAGAGGTTTCGTCGCGAATATCTCGGTGCTGCTCGGCATCGTCGCGGGTTTCGTGATCGCGCTCGCGCTCGGCCGCGTCAACATGGACGGCGTGACGCACGCACCGTGGGTCGGCTTCGTGATGCCGTTCCACTTCGGTCTGCCGCATTTCGATCCGCTCTCCATCGCGACGATGGTCACCGTGATGTTCGTCACTTTCATCGAATCGACCGGCATGTTCCTCGCGGTCGGCGACATGGTCGATCGTCCGGTCGATCAGAAGACGCTGGTGCGCGGCTTGCGCGTCGACGGCCTCGGCACGCTGATCGGCGGCATCTTCAACTCGTTTCCGCACACCTCGTTCTCGCAGAACGTCGGGCTGATCGGCGTGACCGGCGTGAAGAGCCGCTTTGTCTGCGCGATGGGCGGCGTGATCCTCGTGCTGCTCGGCCTGTTTCCGAAGATGGCGCAAGTGGTCGCCTCGGTGCCCGCCTTCGTGCTCGGCGGCGCCGGCATCGTGATGTTCGGGATGGTCGCGGCGAACGGCATCAAGGTGCTGTCGAAGGTCGACTTCGTGAAGAACCACCACAATCTGTTCATCGTCGCGGTGAGTATCGGTCTGGGTCTGGTGCCGGTGGTATCGCCGCACTTCTTCTCGAAACTGCCGCCTGCGCTGTCGCCGCTTCTGCATAGCGGGATTCTGCTGGCGTCGGTGTCGGCGGTCGTGCTGAATCTGATCTTCAACGGCGTGAAGAGCGAGAAGAAGGCGCAATGCGAAATTCGCAAGGCCGGCCACGATTTCGACGGGCGCGGCGGCAACGAGCCGCAACGCGACGACGAGATGCTGCGTGCCGTGGATCTGCACTGAATCTTCGAGAGCAGTGCAAGCGCAGCGCGACTGGCCGGAATCGCCCGCGGCTCGCTGCGGACAAGTAGAAAAAACGCCACGGCATGCCGTGGCGTTTTTTTATCACTGGCTGCGCAAGACGGTTTACCGAAACAGAAACCCGCCCCGCGCTCACTGCTACAAACCTTAACCCGCCGTGGCCGCCGAAGCCGCCGCCGGCGCGCTCGCCGCACCGTAATCCACCGGTGCGTCGGCCGGACGCGGCTGCTCGCCGTTGCGTTCGATCCAGCCGCCGCCGAGTGCCTGATACAGCGTGACCAGGTTCTGCAGACGTTCCATCCGCGCGGTAACCAGCAACTGCTGCGCCGAATACAGACTGGTCTGCGCGGTCAGGACCGACAGATAGCTGTCGACACCGTTCGTATACCGCAGATTCGACAGATCCAGCCGGCGCTGTTCAGCGAACGTATTGCGCTCCAACGCCTGTATCTGCTGATCGTACGTGCCGCGTGCCGCCAGTCCGTCCGCCACTTCACGGAAGGCCGTCTGGATCGCCTTTTCATACGTCGCGATCTGGATGTTCTTCTGCACGTTGGCGAGATCGAGGTTGGCCTTGTTCTCGCCGCCTTCGAAGATCGGCAAGGTAATCGACGGCGCGAAACTCCATGCCGCCGAACCCGGCTTGAACAGACCGCCCAGTGTCGGACTCAGCGTACCGAAACTGCCGGTCAGCGAGACCTTCGGGAAGAACGCCGCGCGCGCCGCGCCGATGTTCGCGTTGGCCGCGAGCAGATTCTCCTCGGCCTCCATGATGTCCGGACGACGCGTCAGCAGATCGGACGGCAGACCCGCCGGAATATCCGTGAGGAGATTCTGGTTGTCGAGCGGCATGCCCGGCGGAAGGTCGGCCGGCAGCGGCTCGCCGAGCAGCAACGTCAGCGAGTTCTCCGCCTGCGCCCGCAGCCGAGCCTGCGACTGCAGGTTGGCCAAAGCCTGTTCGACCACGGTCTGCGACTGGCGCAAATCGAGTTCGGAGCCGGTGCCGTTGTCGAACTGCAGCTTGGTGATCCGATACGACTCCTGCGCGGTCTTCAGCGTGCCCTGCGTGACCTTCAGCAGATCGTCGAGTTCGAGCACCGTCAGGTACTGATTCGCGATCTGCGACACCAGCGAAATTTCCGCCGCCTTGCGCGCCTGCGCCGTGGACAGATACTGCGCCAGCGCCTGGTCCTTCAGGCTCTGAATCCGCCCGAAGAAGTCGATCTCCCACGAGGCGTTCAGACCCACCGAATACGAGTTCGAGATCGTATTGCCGAAGACCGACAGATCTTTCGGCGTGCGCTGCTTGGTTTGCGACGCCGCCGCGTCCAACGTCGGGAACAGTGCCGCGCGCGTGACCCGGTACTGCGCCTGCGATGCCTGGATATTCAGCACCGACACGCGCAGATCGCGGTTGTTCTTCAGCGCGATTTCGATCAGCCGCTGCAGGCGCGGATCGACAAAGAAATCGCGCCAGCCGATGTCGGCGGCAGCCTGGCCGTTCGCGCTGCGCGCCGCGCCGGACTGGCCTGTCTGACCCGGCTGGGTCGCGCCCGGCTGCGTGTCGTACACACCGCCGGTCGGAAAGGTTCCCGACACGGGCGCGGCCGGGCGCTCGTACTTCGGCGCCATCGTGCAACCCGCGGCGAGGAACGCGACCGCTACTGCAATCAAAGAGTGTTTTTGCATCTCAATGTCCGTCCTTGCCCGAGCCTTCATCAGTCGACCCGCCAGCCGACCCGCCACCTTGCGGATCATGCGGATGGTGCTGGTTGTAGTGTGCGAGCGCCTCATCCGGATCTTCCTTCTCGCCGCCGAACTTCGCGCGAATCACGACGAAGAACATCGGGATCATGAAAATCGCGAGGAAGGTCGCCGTCAACATGCCGCCGATCACGCCGGTGCCGATCGCGTGCTGACTCGCCGAACCCGCGCCGTTACTGATCGCGAGCGGCATCACACCGAGAATGAACGCGAGCGAGGTCATCAGAATCGGACGCAGCCGCAGACGCGCTGCTTCCAGCGCGGCCTCGATCGGCCCCATGCCTTCACCCTGCTGCAGCTCGCGGGCGAATTCCACGATCAGAATCGCGTTCTTCGCCGACAAGCCCACCGTGGTCAACAAACCCACCTGGAAGAACACGTCGTTCTCGAGCCCGCGCAGCGTAGCGGCCAGCAGTGCGCCGATCACGCCGAGCGGCACCACCATGATCACCGAGAACGGGATCGACCAGCTTTCATACAGCGCCGCGAGACACAGGAACACCACGAGGATCGAGATGCCGTACAGAATCGGCGCCTGCGAACCGGACTGGCGTTCCTGCAACGACAGGCCCGTCCATTCGTAGCCGACACCCGCCGGCAGCTTCGCCACGAGGGCTTCCATGGCCGTCATCGCCTGACCGGTCGACTTGCCCGGCGCCGCCGCGCCCTGGATTTCCACCGCGGAAATACCGTTGTAGCGCTCGAGCTTCGGCGAACCGTAGCCCCACGAGCCGCTCGCGAACGACGAGAACGGCACCATGCCACCCGCGGTATTGCGCACGTACCAGGCGTTCAGGTCTTCCGGCTTCATGCGGAACGGTGCGTCGCCCTGCAGATACACCTTCTTGATCCGGCCGTCGGTATCGAGGAAGTTGTTCACGTACTGCGAGGCCCACGCGATCGAGAACGTCTGGTCGATCGCGGACAGCGACACGCCGAGCGCCGAAGCCTTCTCGTGGTCGATGTTCACCTTGAACTGCGGCGTATCGTTCAGGCCGTTCGGACGCACCTGAGCCAGCGTCGGATCTTTCGCCGCCATGCCCAGCAGCATGTTGCGTGCTTCCATCAGCTTCTCGTGACCGACGCCCGCGCGATCCTGCAATTCGAAGTCGAAGCCCGCGGCGGTGCCGAGTTCAGGAATCGACGGCGGATTCACCGGATACACCAGCGCGTTCTTGTAGCTGCCGAAGTGCATGAAGAGACGGCCCACCAGCGCCTGGACCTTTTGGTCCGAGTGCTGACGCTGCGAGTAGTCCTTCATCCGCACGAACACGAGACCCGCGTTCTGGCCGCGGCCGGCAAAGCTGAAGCCGTTCACCGTGAAGGTCGATTCGACGATCGCCTTCTCGCTGTTGAGCAGGTAGTCGGACACGTCCTTCAGCGCGCGTGCCGTGGTTTCCTGGGTCGAGCCCGACGGCGTTTGCACCAGCACGAACATCGTGCCCTGGTCTTCGTCAGGCAGGAACGACTTCGGCAACTTCACGAACAGCAGCCCCACCGCGAAGATCACCACCATATAGATGATGAGCCAGCGGCCCGAGCGCTTGATCACGTGGTGCACGCCCGAGTGATACTTGTCGCGGCTCCTGTCGAAGGTACGGTTGAACCAGCCGAAGAAGCCCTTCTTCTCTTCGTGATGCCCTTGCGGAATCGGCTTGAGGATCGTCGCGCACAGCGCCGGCGTCAGAATCAACGCGACCATCACGGAGAGCACCATCGCCGCCACGATCGTCAGCGAGAACTGCCGGTAGATGGCGCCGACCGAGCCGCCCGAGAACGCCACCGGCACGAACACCGCCGACAGCACGAGCGCGACGCCGACCAGCGCGCCGGTAATCTGGTCCATCGCCTTGCGGGTGGCGTCGCGAGGCGACAAGCCCTCCTCCGCCATCACCCGCTCGACGTTTTCCACCACCACGATCGCATCGTCCACCAGCAAGCCGATCGCCAGCACGAGCCCGAACATGGACAGCGTGTTGATCGAGAAGCCCACCAGTCCCATGATCGCGAACGTGCCGAGCAGCACCACCGGCACGGCGATCGTCGGGATCAGCGTGGCGCGCAGGTTCTGCAGGAACAGGTACATGACCAGGAACACCAGCACGATACCTTCGAGCAGCGTCTTGACCACTTCCTCGATCGACAGGCGCACGAACGGCGTGGTGTCGTACGGGTACTGCACGACCAGACCGTGCGGGAAGTACTTCGACAGTTCGGCGACCTTCGCGCGCACTGCCTTGGCCGTAGCCAGCGCATTCGCGCCGGTGGCGAGCTGAATACCGAAGCCGGCTGTCGGCTGACCGTTGTACTTGGTGTCGAAGTTGTAGTTTTCGCCACCGAGTTCGACGCGCCCCACGTCCTTGATGCGGACTTGCGAGCCGTCCGCATTCACCTTCAGCAGCACGTTGCCGAACTGTTCAGGCGTATTCAGCAGCGTGGCTTCCGTAATGGTGGCTTGCAACACCTGACCCGGCACCGACGGCGTGCCGCCGAGCGAGCCGCCCGCGACCTGCACGTTCTGCGCGGTCAACGCGGTCTCCACGTCCACGGGCGTCAAGCCGAAGTTGGTCAGCTTGTTCGCATCGAGCCAGATCCGCATCGCGTACTGCGAGCCGAACAGCGTCACCGTGCCCACGCCGTCGATACGGCTGACCGGATCCTGAATGTTCGACGCGACGTAGTTCGCCAGGTCGTACTTGTTCATGCTGCCGTCTTCGGACACGAACGCCATCACCAGCAGGAAGCTGCTGCTTGACTTCGTGACCTTGGTGCCCAACTGCTGCACGGCTTGCGGCAACAGCGGCGTGGCGAGCTGCAGCTTGTTCTGCACCTGCACCTGCGCGATGTCGGGGTTGGTGCCGGCCGCGAACGTCAGCGTGATGGTTGCCGTACCCGAATCGTCCGAGGTGGACGACAGATACAGCAAGTGGTCGAGACCACTCATCTGCTGCTCGATCACCTGCGTGACCGTGTTTTCCACCGTCTTCGCCGAGGCGCCCGGGTACGTTGCGCTGATCTGCACGGCCGGCGGCGCGATGGTCGGGTATTGCGCGATCGGCAACGTGAACACCGACGCGATACCCGCGAGCATCAGAATAATGGCGATCACCCATGCAAAAATCGGGCGATCAATAAAGAACTTTGCCATGAGGCGGGCTCCCTGTTATTACGCGCCCGATGCAGCAGAGGCAGGTTGAGCCGTCTGGGCAGCACCGCTGGCGGCCGGTGCACTCTGAGCTGAGGCGTCGGAAGCGGGTGTGGCGGGAAGTTGCGCGGCGATGGCCTTGACCTGCGCGCCAGGGCGCACCTTGTCGGTGCCCTGGACGATGACGCGGTCGCCCGGGTTCAGGCCGCTGTCGACCACCCAGCTCGAACCGTACGTACCCGAGGTGACGAGCTGACGCAATGCGACCTTGTTGTCCTGGCCGACGACCAGCGCGGTCGGCTGACCCTTCTGGTCATGCGTCACGCCGACTTGCGGCACGACGAGCGCGTGTTCGTTGACGCCTTCCTCGATCTTCGCGCGCACGAACATGCCCGGCAGCAGCACTTTGTCCGTGTTCTTGAAGATCGCGCGCACCGTGACCGAACCGGTGCCCTGGTCGACCGTCACGTCGGTGAACTGCAGCTTGCCCTTCTCCGAATAGGTGCGGCCGTCCTCGAGGATCAGCGACACCTTGGCGGCATCCGGGCCGCTCGTCTTCAGACGCCCTTCCTGCATGTCGCGGCGCAGCTTCAGACCGTCGAGGCTCGACTGCGTCAGGTCCACGTAGACCGGATCGAGTTGCTGGACCGTTGCCATCAGCGTGGCGGCGCTCGCCTGCACATAGGCGCCCGGCGTGACTTGCGACACGCCGATCTGGCCGGTCACCGGCGAGGTCACATCCGTATAGCCGAGGTTGATCTGCGCCGTGTCGACCGCTGCCTTGCCCGCGGCGACGTCGGCCGCGGCCTGGCCTTGCGCGGCCACCGCGTTGTCGTAGTCCTGCTTGCTGACCGCGTTGGCGGCAACCAGCACCTTGTAGCGGTTGGCCTGCGCGGTGGTGGACGCGAGGTTGGCCTGCGCCTTTGCCAGCGTTGCCTTCGCGTTGTTCAACGTCGCGATGTACGGCGCCGGATCGATCTTGTACAGACGCTGACCCGCTTTGACCTGGCTGCCTTCCGTGAACTCGCGGCGCAGCACGATGCCGTCGACCCGCGCGCGCACTTGCGCGACGAGGAAGGCACTGGTGCGGCCGGGCAATTCGGTGACGACGGGCACGGCCGTCGGCTGGACGGTGACGACCCCGACTTCGGGCGTTTGTGGCGGCGGGGCAGATTGTTTTGGTCCGCACGCTGCCAGCAATACGGCAGCCGTCGCGGCACTGATTAAGCGGAATGGAATCCGTTCGACGCGCATGGAGCGACCTCTGTCAAAGACTGAGAATGAAAAAGTGCGCGCATCCCTACCCCGGGGACGACAGCGCACACATGCGTCTCGCGACGCCTGACCGGAAGCCCATGGATGCAAAACGAACCTGCAGGGCTGCCTGAGCGAAATGCGTCATACCGGGCAAATGCCGCACGAAGCCGCCCGTGAAAGCGCGGCGCAAAAGTGTTTTGAAAGGCAACAGTGACGGATATTAACCGGTCGTCACGGCTTGGGCTATCCGATCGTGGGGTGCTATTATATATACATTCACGAATGCATGTAAAAGTACGTTTCCCTTTTTGCAGGCAGGGGACCTGCAAGATCGGTTCAAAATTTGCTTGGCAGCAGACGAATTGTCACCGGGCGTACTTCAAAGCGCTCGGGAAAACCCCATGATTACGGCAGGTTATACCGTATGGTCAGAAGAACCAAGGAAGAGGCGCTGGAGACGCGCAGCAGCATTCTCGACGCGGCCGAACGGGTCTTTTTCGAGAAGGGCGTGTCGCGCACTTCGCTCGCCGACATCGCGCAGGCGGCCGGCGTCACGCGCGGGGCGATCTACTGGCACTTCGCGCACAAAAGCGATCTCTTTACCGAAATGTTCGACCGCGTGCTGCTGCCGCTCGACGAACTCAAAGCCGCCTCGCAAGACCCCAATGAACCCGACCCGCTCGGGCGCCTGCTGGAAATCTGCACGGTGTGTCTGCGCGACACCGCGAACGATCCGCGGCGCCGGCGCGTGTTCGACATCCTGTTTCTCAAGTGCGAACTGGTCGAGGAAATGGGCCCGGTGATGATCCGCTATCAGACCACCATGCGTGACGGGCTCAACAGCATCGAAGGCGGCCTGCGCAATGCAATCTCCAAAGGGCAGTTGCCGGCGGACCTCGATACGAAGATGGCGGCGTCGATGGTGCATGCGTTCGTCGGCGGCTCGCTGCGCGACATGCTGCTTTTGCCGGATGCCACGGATTTCGGCAAGCACGCGGAGCAGATGGTCGAGAGCATGTTCGACGCGCTGCGGCTGAGCCCGGCGTTGCGCAAGGGATATGCACAGCGGCTATCCGGCAAGCCGGCCATCTAGTTGTGCCATCGCCTTACGCGGCAGCCCGGCTGGCGCGCGCCTTCTGATTCGACGCATAAATATTGCCGCGCTCGAGCGGCGTTTTGCTCTTCACCGCGGCGATCCACTCGTCGGTACTCGCCACCGCCGCGAAGCGCGACTGCAGCACCACGCTGAATACCCGGTGGATGTCCTGCGCGCTGGCAAAACCCGCGCTGTTCTCATACGGCACCGAACCGGTCGCGTCGTGCAGGAATTCGACGGCCAGCCCCGCATGAACCGCATGGTTGACGGTCGACGCGTCGCAGTTGTGGGTCATGTAGCCGGCCACCGTCAGCGTATCGATCCGCTGCGTGGCGAGCCAGTCGGCCAGATCCGTTCCGGTGAACGCGCTCGGCAGCGACTTTTCCACATAGTGATCGTGAGCGCGCGAGCTCACCACCGGATGCAGTTCCGCGCCCGCACTGCCGCGCGCGAACAGCGGCGAGCTGGCCGGCGCGAAGTTTTGCACGACCACCACCGGCACGCCGGCGGCCCGCGCCGCATCCATCGCGCGTCCGATGTTGGCGAGCGAGTTTTGCACGTCCGGGTATTCGATCGGCAGATCGCCGCTCACGTATTCGTTCTGCACGTCGATGACGATCAGCGCGCGGCGCGGTGTGGTCATGGCAAGACTCCTTCCTGTTCGATAGGTGTGATGGCCCGCTTCTGCCTCGGCTCGTTGCCGGCCTTGAACAAGCGTTGCGCGAGCAGCGGCGATGACCGCATTGTTCGCCCGCCACCGTTTTCCCGACAGCGACCCGAACGACATTAGTCGCTAGAATCGGGCCATCTTTGAATTCACGAGGTGACGGATGGCTACACCGGCTCTCTCTGCCACGGCGCGTGACGGCGCGTCCCGCCATGTCGTCGCGGTGATCGCGTTCGACCGCATCAGTCCGTTCCATCTTTCGGTGCCGTGCGTCGTATTCGGCGAGGAGCGCAGCGGCGGCGGCTTGCCCGACTTCGACTTCCGCGTCTGCGCCGCCGAAAGCGGCGCGCTGACCACCACCGCCGGCTTCACGATCGCCGTCACGCACGGACTGGAAGCGCTCGCCGACGCGCACACGATCATCGTGCCGAGCTGGCGCGACCCGGACGAGCCGCCGCCCGCCGCGCTGCTCGACGCACTGCGCGCCGCCCACGCGCGCGGCGCGCAACTGGTCGGGCTATGTCTGGGCGCATTCGTGCTGGCCGCCGCCGGCATCCTCGACGACCGGCCGGCCTCGACTCACTGGGCGTGGGCCGACGACTTCGCGCGCCGCTATCCGCGCGTGCGGCTCGATCCGGACGTGCTCTACGTCGACGACGGCAACGTGCTCACTTCGGCGGGCACGGCGGCCGGTCTCGACTGCTGTCTGCACGTGCTGCGCAAGATGTGCGGCGCGCGGGCGGCGAACTACGTGGCGCGCCGGCTGGTGGTGCCGCCGCACCGGCAAGGCGGCCAGGCGCAATACGTTCAGCAGCCGATGCCGCCGAACCTGCGCGGCGACCGGCTCTCAGGCTTGCTCGATTGGGTCAGCGGGAATCTGGACGCGCCGCATACGCTCGACACGCTCGCCGAACGCGCATTGATGAGCCGCCGCACCTTCACGCGGCGCTTCCGGCTCGCCACCGGCGCGACCGTCGGCGCATGGTTGCTGGCGCAGCGGCTCGCTCGCGCGCAGCAGTTGCTCGAGAGCACCGACGAATCGGTGGAAAGGATCGCGGCAATCGCGGGCTTCGGCTCGACGGCTTCGCTACGGCAACATTTCGCGCAGGCGTTTCGCACGTCGCCGTCCGCATGGCGGCGGGAGTTTCGCGGGGTTTGAGCGAGAATGTCGGACGCGTGCCAGTATGTTTGACTGCTCGCAAAAGGGCGCACGCGGGGCGCACGCGAGCATCGGTGGAAGTGGATGAAAGCGCTCAACGGCAACGCCCGTGCTGGGCGCCAACGGCGTTTCGTTGTGACTCACCGGGATTTCGTAGTCGCGCCGGCGCGACAGCCGCGCCATTCGCCGTGGGTCGCGCCCGAACGAGGGAAGGCCAAGCCAACCGATCAATGCTCGCTAATCCACCGCGCGACATACAGCAGCAGCGCCACCAGAAAAATCATCACCGCCCAGGCCCAGTTCGGGACCGCGTGCGGACTGGGCTCGGGATGCGAGACCCCATGCGACACACTGTGCGACGCCCCATGCGCCGCGCCCGCCGCCCGTCCGGTCAGCGTATTGCCGTGATCGGCGCGCGTTCGCCGCGCCACGCTGCCGAGCGTGATCGGCCGCAGGAACACATGCTGACGGCGCACCGCCGAGCCACGCGCGCGGTTCGGCCCTTGTCCGTGTTTGGCCCGCACGACCGCGGCGAATTCTTCGAAAAAATCATCGGCAAGCTGGTGCAGCGCATTTTCCAACTGACGCGTCGGCAATTCGGCAAGCGGTCCGGACGAGGTTGCCCAGATCGTGTAATCGATCCGCGTGCCGCGCTCCTTGCCGGCGCCGTGCGCGCCGTCTTCACTGCGCAAGCGCACTTCGATCTGTCCGCGCAACGAGCCGATGCCTTCGGCTCGCGCCTTGAAGTTGATGGTGCGGCGCTGGGCATCCGCCGGTCCGGAATCCTGGCCGGCCACGTGGGCGCGCGCTTCGTAACGCGCGCGCAGCGGGCCGAGCGGCACGGTCATGGTCAGCGCGTATTCGCCGTGGGCGAAGCGCGTGAACGACTCGCAGTTATCGAGGCTGGCACGCAACAAGGCGAGATCCTGCAACGCGTCCCAGACATCGGACGGCGCAAGCGGAATCCGTAACGCGTCGTTCACTTCCATGGCAGCCTCCGCGATGAACGCGCGACAGCGGGATCAGGACGTCTGATCGATGCGGTCGACGCGCGATGCGTAAAACGCGAGATACCCTTTAATGCGCATGACCTGCTCGAGCGGCGTCTCATAGCTCCACACCGCGTTTTCGATCAGGCCGTCTTCCGTGCGCAGATGAAAGTACGACGCCTCGCCCTTGAACGGGCAGTGCGTTGTGTGCACCGAGCGTTCGAGCCGCGCCATGTTCACGTCTTCGCGCGGAAAATAGAACACGTCCGGCAAACCCGTTTCCATGAGTGTTAGCCCTGAGTGCGTATCGGCCATGGTCACGCCGCCGTGTATCACCCGCACCCGGTGGTTGTTGCCGGTGATCGCGATGGTGTGCCCGCCCGTTCTGTCGGCGGGGCTTCCGTGAGGTGTCAAGGCATCGCTCATGTCTCGGCTCCGTGAGGTGTGCGGTCGTATGCGGTGTGCGGTCGCGCAAACAGTAAAGCCACGGGGGCGCCCCGTGGCTTCATTATCGGCCAAACTCTGGCCGATTGCGCAGTGTTCCTCGCGGTGTTCCTGTATGGCGCGCGGCCGTTGCAGTGGCGCCGCCCGGCAAAACGAAGCACTTACTGGGTATTCCAGTAGAAGGCGGTCTTCGCGGTGCCCTTGGCCGGCACCGTCACCGCCTTCGACTGGTCGCGATCCTTGTATTGCGCATGCACCGTGTAGCGGCCCGGGCGCAGCTTGACCAGCATGTACGGCCCGCGCGACGTGGTGTCCAGCACCTCGCCGTTGTGCGCATCGACCACCCGCACGTGGACGTCCGCAAGAAACTCCGCGGTGGGGCCGGTAAAGCGCAGCGACAGCGGCCACTGGCTTTGCGCCGCCTGCAACGCCTTGGATTCGTCGAGACCGACGCCGCCGGACACGAACGAAACGTCGCCCTGTTGCTGAACTTGCGGCAGCCCGCCACCGTTGGCGTTGCCCGCGCTGCTGTCGTCGGTGGTGGTGCCGCCGGTTACCTCGCTCGCCTGCTGTACATACGCGCCGCCCGCCAGACCGAGCGTGAGCGCCGCGCATACCGCGGCGGCTACGATCCTTCGCTGATTGCGTTGGGTTTTCATCGGTTCGCTCCTCGTTAAGGTCCTTGTCGTCCGGTGTGCCCCGAACGGCCCCCGGATCAAGGCAGATGCAACCTGCGTGCCAAGCTGCGGATCGCGCCGTCTGGAAACCGCTGCGACGCCGCGCCGGGTGGCGCGAAGCGCCCTTCCTCACCGCTGTTGAACACGCGAAAAAAAGCCGGTCCACAAGCAGTATGTGCAAGGACCGGCAAGCGTTACTTCTTCAAATTCCTGAGCAGACCGGCTCAAACGCCGGCTGGAGCCGCGGACCGGCATCGGCTCGCCGATCCGCCCCAAGCCCGGTTATCAGCCGAGATCGACCGGCACGAAGATCTGCGCGTTGTCGCGCTGGATCAGCAACGCGATGCTGTTGCCGGCGCCGGCGATCATCTGCTTGAGTTGATCGACGCTCGTCACCGGCCGGCCGTTGACCGCCAGGATCACGTCGCCCGGCTGAATGCCGGCGCTTTCGGCCGCGCCGCCCGATTGCTGCACCAGCAGACCGTGCGACACCGACGCGCCGCTCTTCTCCTGCGGCGTCAGCGGCCGCACGGCCACGCCGAGCCGGCCTTGCAGCTGAGTCGGCTGATCGGCCTTGTCCGACGCGGTCTTCGTATCCGACAACGAGCCGATCGTCACCTTCAGATCCTTGGCGGCCTTGTCGCGCCACACCTGCACCGTGGCCGAGCTGCCCGGCGCGAGACCCGCGACCTGCGACGGCAGATCCGCCGAGTCGCCGACCGGTTCGCCGTTCACCGACAGGATCACGTCGCCCGGCTGCAAACCGGCCTTGCCCGCCGGGCCGCCCGGATCGACCGAGCTGACAAGCGCGCCTTGCGGCTTCTGCATGCCGAACGAGTCGGCGAGCGTCTGGTTCATGCCCTGCACCGCGACGCCGAGACGTCCGCGGCTCACGTGGCCGGTCTTGACGATGTCGTCCTTGACCTTGATCGCCTCATTGATCGGGATAGCGAACGAAAGGCCCTGGAAGCCGCCGGTCTGCGAATAGATCATCGAGTTGATGCCGATCACTTCGCCTTGCAGATTGAAAAGCGGTCCGCCCGAATTGCCCGGATTCACCGGCACGTCGGTCTGGATGAACGGCGTGTAGTTTTCGTTCGGCAGCGAGCGCGACTTCGCGCTGATGATGCCCGAGGTCACCGTATTGTCGAAACCGTAAGGCGAACCGATCGCGACCACCCACTGGCCCACCTTGCTCTGGCGCGGATCGCCGATCTTCACGGTCGGCAGATTGCTCGCGTCGATCTTCAGCACGGCGACGTCGGATTGCTTGTCGGCGCCGATCACTTTGGCGCGGAATTCGCGCTTGTCGGTAAGCTTCACTGTGACGACATTGGCGCCGTCCACCACATGCGCGTTGGTCAGGATATAGCCGTCATTGCCGACAATGAATCCCGAGCCCAGGCTCGCGCTCGGCTGATCGGGCGCATCGCCGCCGTCGCCGCCTTGCATGCCCGGCATGCCGCCGAAGAAGTGCTTGTAGAACTGATAGAAGGGATCGCTCGGATCGATCGGCAACTGGTTGCCGCCATTGCCGCCGCCGTTGCCGCGCAATGCCGCCTGCTTCACGACATGCTTCGCGCTGATGTTGACGACGGCCGGACCGTAGGTTTCGACCAGACCCGAGAAGTCGGGAATGCCGGTTTTGGCGGCGGCTTCCGCAGGCATCATCGCGGCTTGCGCCGGCGTGATCACCTGCGGCGCGGGCACGTCGCGATGGCCCGCCACGTAGCCGGCGGAGAGCGCCACGGCGACAGCGACTGCAACAGCGCCGCGGGACAAGGTTTTCGCGTTCATCGTGTACTCCTGACTGGGAGAAAGAGGCTTGGGGATGTCACGAAGCGTACGTGGCATCGCTTAAAAGAGTCTTAAGCAGCGACAGACCGCCTGAATCCCGTCGATGAGGCCTCGTTAAGCCTCGTTTAAGCCTCTTTGCGAACAGAAAGCCCCATCTTCAGAAACGCACGGTGACCTGCAAACCGCCCGCCGGCGATTCGTCGAGCGACACGGCCGCATGATGCTGGGTGGCGATGCGGCGCACGATCGCAAGACCCAGGCCGCTGCCGGCCACGTCGGTGCGCGTACGATCCGCGCCGGCGCCGACACGGTAAAACCGGTCGAACACACGATCGCGCTCGTTCGGTTCGATCCCCGGCCCGCTGTCGGCGATCCGCACCACCGGATGTCCGTCTTCCACATGCAGGCCGACATCCACGCGCCCGCCCGGCGGCGTGTACTTGGTTGCGTTGTCCACGAGGTTGTTGAACATCACGCGCAGCGCGTCGGCGTCGCCGATCACCGTGGCGGGCTCGCTCGCCTCGATGCCGAGATCGACGCCGCGATTCTGCGCAAGCGGCGCGTAAGCCACCACGCAATCCTGCAGCAGCGCGCGCAGATCGATCGCGCTGGTGGCGGCGAGGCCGTCCGGTTCGGAACGCGCGAGCGCCAGCAATTGCTCCGCGAGGCGCGTGGCGCGCGTCACGCCCGTTTGCAGATCGGCAAGCGCTTCGCCGCGGGCGGCATCGTCTTTCGCGCGCGCCACCAGTTGCGATTGAATCTGCACGGCGGCGAGCGGCGTGCGGAGTTCATGCGCGGCGTCGGCGACGAACGCTTTCTGAATGTCGAGCGCGGTGGCGAGCCGTTCGAGCAGGCCGTTCAACGCGCGCACAAGGGGCTGCACTTCGAGCGGCAAGCGCTGATCAGGCAACGGCTCGAGCGCCTCGGGGTGGCGCGTGTCGAGCGCGCTGGTCACGCGCCGCAAGGGCCGCAGTCCGCGCCCGACGATCACCCACACCGCCACGCCCAGCAACGGCAGCAGCACGATCAACGGCCACAGCGTGCGCAGCGCGACATCGGCCGCGAGCCGGTTGCGCACGGATACCGGCTGCGCCAGTTGCACGACGTTATCGCCGACGATCGCGCCATACACGCGCCAGTCGCCGCGATCCGTGTGTTCGGTTGAAAAACCGAGTTCGGCGCGCGGCGCGAGCGGCGCACGCGGACGTGAGTAATACATCAGCACGCCGTTGCGATTCCAGATCTGCAGCACGATGCCTTCGTCGCCGGTGTCGCGCGAACCGAGCACTTGCGAGAACGGTTCCGCCGGCAGCGCCGCGGCGATCTGCTCCAGCTGGTAATCGAATAGTTCGTTGGCTTCGGCAAGCGCCTGCCGGTAGATCAGCCAACCCGCGATGCCGACGCCGAGCAGCATCAGCGCGAGCAGCCAGACCAGCAATTGACGGCGGATCGAACGCATCGGCTCAGGCGTCCTTCGCGATCATGTAGCCGAGACCGCGCACGTTGCGAATCAACTCCGCGCCGAGCTTCTTGCGCAGCGCGTGAATATAGACCTCGACGGTATTGCTGCCGATCTCCTCGCCCCAGCCGTACATTTTCTCTTCGAGCTGACTCTTCGAGAGCACCGCGCCCGGCCGCGCGAGCAGCGCCTCGAGCAACGCGAATTCACGCGCCGACAACGCGACCGGCGCGCCGTCGAGCGTCACCTGATGCGACGCGGGATCGAGCGTCAGGTTGCCATGGCGGATCGTCGAATCGCTGCGGCCCGATTGACGCCGGATCAGCGCGCGCATGCGGGCGCCGAGCTCGTCGAGGTCGAAAGGTTTGACGAGGTAATCGTCCGCGCCGGCGTCGAGGCCCTTGACCCGATCGGCGATCGCGTCGCGCGCGGTGACGATCAGCACCGGAATTGCATGGCCGCGGGCGCGCAGCGTGCGCAGCACGTCGAGTCCGTCGCGCTTGGGCAGGCCGAGATCGAGCAGCACCAGATCGTAAGGCTGGCCGGCCGCCGCGCTGAGCGCCGCTTCGCCGTCTTCCACCCAGTCGACCGCGAAGCCTTCGCCGCGCAGCGCCTTGCGCACGCCCTCGGCGATCATCCGGTCGTCTTCGACTAGCAATATGCGCATGGTTGTACGGTTCCGAAACATTTGATGATGCCGCATTCTAGCGCCCGCTTCCGGCGCGCGCGCCGCGTGGCGCTTTTTCCACCGCAGCGTGGCGGCATGTCTCTACAATGGGCGCTTTGCGTCGCGCGGCTCGATTCGCCCACGCGTCGGTTGCGTAGGCGGGACGCGTCAAGCCGCCCGCCGTGTTGCATCATTCCGTCGATGCCGCGCTCGCGAACGCGCAACGCAACTGCTGCACGAACGCCTCACGCGCTGCAGCGGCATCTACATGCCCGCTTGTTCGCCCCGTGACACGCGCCCTGAAATCTTGCTTGCTCGCCCGTCCATGACGCTCGCTTTGTTGTCTTCTCTTGTACGCCGTGTGCCGCGGCCGTTCGCTTCTTCGTCTGCCTCTGCTTTTGTCGATCCCATGCCTCGTCGCTTTGCGACGCGCACCGCGGCGTTACTGCTCGCCTGCGCGGCGCTCGGCTGCGGCGCGGCGCTGCCGCTCGCCGCGCAGGCCCGCGTCAAGGCCGCGCATCCGAGCGTCAACGTCACCACGGTGTTGCCGCAGCCGGTCATGGCCGGCTTGCAGCGCGCCCACGTGCCCTTGTCGTCGATCAGCGTGGTGGTGGAAAAAATCGGCGACCGCACGCCGATCGTCGCGCTGAACGCCGGTAAGCCGATGATGCCCGCCTCGACGATGAAGCTCGTCACCACCTACTCCGGCCTGTCGATCCTCGGCCCCGACTACCGCTGGCGCACGAGCGCCTACGCGGACGGCACGGTCGACGCCAACGGCGTGCTGCACGGCAATCTGTACATTCAAGGCACGGGCGACCCGAAGCTCGTGCCGGAAGAATTGATCGACCTCGTGCAGAAGATCCACAAGACGGGCATCACCGGCGTCGACGGCGCGCTGGTGCTCGACAAGCGCTACTTCGATCCGTCCACTCGCGACCTGCCGCCGTTCGACGACGACGCCACCGCGCCGTACAACGTCGGCCCCGATCCGCTGCTGTACGCGTTCAAGTCGCTGTCGTTCACGCTGACGCCTTCGCCCGATGGCAGCGTCGCGATCGACGTGCTGCCGGCGCTCGCGCAGTTGCAGATCGACAATCACATGCGCGCGGTGAACGGCCCCTGCCGCGGCGACGCGGCTTCGGTATCGCCCTCCGTCACGCCGCAATCTAACGGCACGGTCATCGCGTCGTTCACCGACGACTACTCGGTGCGCTGCGGCCCACGCACGATCAACGTCGCGGTGCTCGATCACTCCGCGTTTTTCGCGGGCGGCTTCCTCGCGCTCTGGCAGCAAACCGGCGGCACCTTCAACGGCGCGACGCGCGAGGGCGCGGTGCCGGTCGGCGCGCGCCTCGTCGCCACGCATCAGGGGCCGGTGCTGTCCGACATCGTTCGCGACATCAACAAGTTCAGCAACAACACGATGGCGCGCAACCTGTTCCTGACGATCGGCGCGGCCGAAGAAAAGGCGCCCGCCACGCCCGCCAAATCGGCGCGCGCGATCGAGGCGTTTCTGCGCCGCGACAGCATCGACATGGAATACCTGACGCTCGACAACGGCTCGGGCCTCTCGCGCGACGAGCACATCACCGCGCTCGCGCTCGCCGAACTGCTGCAGCGGGCCAATGCAAGCCCGGTCGCCCAGGTGTTCGTGGAATCGCTGCCGATCGCGGGCGTCGACGGCACGATGCGCAACCGGTTGACCAACCAGGGCGCGGGCGGCAACGCGCACATCAAGACCGGCACCTTGCGCGACGTGCGCGCGATCGCGGGCTATGTCGCCTCGGCGGACGGCAACAGCTACGTGATCGTCAGCCTGATCAACGATCCGCATTCGGAAGCCGCGCGCGCCGCGCACGACGCGTTGCTCGAATGGGTGTACCAGGGACCGGAGCAAGGCTTCAGGCAAGTCGCGGCGCCCGTCGCCGGATCGCGCGGTCAACCGAACAGCAAAGCAGACGGCAAACCCAGGAAAAACCCGCGCAAACGCGGCGCCCATTGAGGATTCCTTCTAGCGAAGCCGCGCGCGCAAACGTCCCAAGCGTGTACGCTGTCGGGCAGTGTTCGAGGGGCGCGTGAAACGCCACGCGCGGCGCACAAGCCGCGCAGCGGTTACGGTCCCCCACGGGGCGTCCCCCAAGGGGACTTCCTACGGGGCGTAGCGTGGCTTGCTCAAACGATAACGACACCATCCGCCGTGGCACACGCGGCGGTCAGGGACCACGGAGGAAGACACGATGCAATTCGATGCCGAATTGCTGCTGCTCGCCATGGCGCCGGTCTTTCTCGCATGCATCGGCTGGGAGGCGTGGCACCTGCGGCGCACGCGCCCCGGCGCGCGGCTCTATAGCTGGCGCGACACGCTCTGCAATGCCGCGCTCGCGCTGATGCAGCAAGCCGCCGACAAGCTCGCGTGGCTCGCCATCATTCCCGTCTACGCGTTTTTCTACGACCACTACCGCGTCTACACGTGGCAGGCGAGCTGGGTCTCGTTCGCCGTGCTGTTCGTCGCGCAGGATCTGCTCTACTACGTGTTCCATCGTTGCAGCCATCGCGTGCGCTGGCTGTGGGCCGCGCACGTCGTGCATCACTCGTCGGAGCGGATGAATTTTTCCACCGCGTTCCGCCAGAGCCTGATGTATCCGGTCGCCGGCATGTGGCTGTTCTGGATTCCGCTCGCCGTGCCCGGCTTTCCGCCGAAGCAGATCGTCGCCGTCGTGCTGATCAATCTCGGCTTCCAGTTTTTCGTGCATACGCAGGCGATCGGCAAGCTCGGCTGGCTCGAATATGTGTTCAATACGCCGTCGATTCATCGCGTGCATCACGCGCGCAACGACCGTTATATCGACCGCAATTACGCCGGCGTGCTGGTGATCTGGGATCGCCTGTTCGGCAGCTATATCGAGGAGGATCCACGTGATGCACCGGTGTACGGCATCGTCGAACCGCTCTACACGTACAACCCGCTCAAGGCGACGTTTCATGAATGGGCGTCGATGGCCGCCGACTTCGTGAGCGTGCGCGGTTGGCGCAACAAGCTGCGCGCGCTGTTTGCGCCGCCCGCGTGGGCCGCGGATTATCATGCGCGCCGCGCCGCCGGTTCGGCGATATCGAGCGGAGATGCAAAGATGAACGAACGCAATACGGCCGCGTTTCAAACGACGCGCAGGCCGTAGAAGATTCTGTAAGCTGTCGTCACGCCGCCGACGCGGCGGGCGCTGCCTGCAACACATGGCATAGGGCCAGACATACGAGGAGATGAAGTCAAAATGAATCAAACAGCATCGAGGAAACAGCAGTGGTTGCGCGTCACGAAAGTCACGCTGGCCAGTACGGCGTTTGCCCTGCTCGCGGCTTGCGGCGGTGGCGACGATAACAATTCAAGCAGCAGCACGCCCGCAGGCGGCGTGAAGTTGCAGATCGTGTCGTTCGGCGACAGCTTGTCGGACGTCGGCACCTATGCGCCGGTGATCCAGGGCAACTTCGGCGGCGGCCGCTTCACGACCAACCCCGGCGAAGTGTGGACGCAGAAAGTCGCCGAACACTACGGCGACACGTTGTCCGCCGCGGCGCTCGGCGGATTTGGTCAACCGCTGGTGAACACCTCCGGTTACGGCTATGCGCAAGGCGGCGCGCGCGTGGTGGACCCGAATGGTCTTGGGCATGCGGCGGCCGGACTGCCGAGCTATGCGCAGGCCACCACCGTGCCGGTCGTCACGCAAGTGCAGAACTATCTGACCGCTCACGGCAGCTTCAATTCGAATCAACTGGTGCTCGTGAACGGCGGCGCCAATGACATTTTCGCGCAGCTGACCACGCTTACGACCGCGATTCAAACCGATATCGCCGGCGGCATGGACGCGCAAACGGCGGTGTTGAAGGAAACGCAAAACACGCTCGTGCCGGTGGCCGTCGCGCTGGCGCAGCAGGTCGGCGTAATTCTGCAGAACGGCGCGACGCACGTGGTGGTGGCCAACGTTCCAGACATCGGCACCACGCCGCTCGCGCAGTCGCTCATCCCGACGGCGGGGCCGCTCGCGCCGACGTTGTTGTCCGGGATCACGAAGGTGTACAACGCCGCGTTCTTCGGTGCGTTGCAGCAGGCCGGCATCTACAGCAAGGTCATTCCTATCGATGCGTACACGTGGCAGGACAACCTGATGGCCAACGCGTCGGCCAACGGTTTCACCGTGACGAATACGGGCACGGCGTGTAATTTGACCGCAATGGCGACGGCCGCCGCGCAGTACGGCGAATCGAATCCGACGGCGTTTGCTTCCTCGCTGTTCTGCTCGCCGCAAACCTATACGGTCGCGGGCGCGGATCAGACTTATATGTTTGCCGATACGGTGCATCCGACCACGCACGTGCACGCGCTCTTTGCGCAGTATGTACAGCAGCAGGTCGCGGCTAGTGGGCTTGGAAAGTAAGGCGACGTTGGCCGCTGTGTGACGGCGCTTGTTTCTTGTTCCTGGGAACGCCGGGCTTGCTTTGAGCCAGGCGTTTTTTTATTTCTATTGCCCGCGCAAGCCAAACACCAAGTTTTAACCCTGTGCTTCAAACGCAGCCGCGGCACGGCCAAGCCGGTCATTGACGGCGATCCACTCGATCGTGTCCGGCAGCTTCTCGATCAGAATCCGCGAGACGTTCGCCCGATCCAGCGCTCGCAGCAAGCCATACAACTCGCGCGCATAAACATGGGGATCTTCAGGCGCGGCAATGAAATGCACGCCCTCGGCATCAGCCCAATGTCCGGCACGCGAAGCGCGCGCCACCAACGCCACACGCTCGTCCGCTTTGTCCACATCACGCGCGGCAAGCAAAGACTCGATCGCGTCGAAAGGCAGCAAAGCCAACGGCGTGCGCGGCGCATAGTGCGCCTTCAACGTACCCGAAGCGCGCGGCGCGGTCGCGTCCGAGCCATCCGGCAAGCGCGGCGCCTCGCCGAGTACCTCGGCGATATCTTGCGGCGTCACCCGCCCCGGCCTCAACAGCGCCGGAAAGCCGCGCGACAGATCCACGATCGTCGACTCGATGCCGACATCCGACGCGCCGCCGTCGAGCACATGAATCGCGTCACCGAACTCCTCGCGCACATGTTGCGCGGTAGTCGGACTCACATGCCCAAACCGATTCGCCGATGGCGCCGCCACACCCCCATGTCCGCCGCGCAATGCGCTGAACGCCTCCAGCAACGCCTGCGCCACGGGATGCGACGGGCAGCGCAGTCCAACCGAATCCTGCCCGCCGCTCACCGCCGCATTGATCCGCGCGGCACGCTTCAGAATCAACGTGAGCGGACCCGGCCAGAACGCATCGATCAAACGCTGCGCCTCGGCGGGTAAATGCTCGACCCAGTAGTTCGGATCGCCCTGCGGCGCCAGATGCACGATCACGGGATGATTCGCCGGCCGGCCCTTCGCCGCGTAAATACGCGCGACCGCGTCTGGATTTTCGGCGTCGCCGCCGAGTCCGTACACGGTCTCCGTGGGGAATGCGACGAGACCGCCCGCGTCGAGCAGCGCCGCGGCGTGCTCGATCTGCGCGGCGGTGACTGGCAACGCGCTCGAGGCGTCCTGCGGCAACCCGCCGGAAGCGCTCGGCGGCGACGCGTTCGCAGCGCCCTCGGCGGGTTTCTGTTGATCGGGCATGGCGCGCGCGTCAGTTCGTGACGATATGCAGAAGCCGCGCGCAATCGCGCGCCGCCGTGCGGGCTTCTTCGAGCGTCGCCGCCGTGAAGTTCACGTGACCCATCTTGCGGCCGCAACGCGCCTCTTCCTTGCCGTACAGATGCAGACGCGCCGCCGGCATCGCGGCGACTTCGTGCCACGGCGGCGTGACCGCCGCGCGCTTCGGGCCGTCCGGGAACCACACGTCGCCGAGAATGTTCAGCATCACCGCCGGCGAATGCTGACGCGTGTCGCCGAGCGGCATGCCGGTCATCGCGCGCACCTGCTGCTCGAACTGGCTGGTCGCGCAGGCGTCGACGGTGTAATGGCCCGAGTTGTGCGGACGCGGCGCCATTTCGTTGGCCACGAGCGATCCGTCTTCGAGAATGAAGAACTCGACGCACAGCACGCCCACATAGCCGAGCTTGTCGGCGATTTGCAGCGCGGCTTGCTGCGCCTGGGCGACGAGCGTCGGGCTCGCATCCGGCGCGGGCACGATGGTGTGCGACAGCACGCCGTCGCGATGCGTGTTCTGCGCGAGCGGATAGACCGCCGACGCGCCGCTCGACGCGCGCGCGATCAGCGCCGACACCTCGAACTTCAGCGGCAGACGCTTTTCCAGCACGCACGGCACGCCGCCGAGCGATGCATGCGCCTCGCGCACTTCCTCGGCATTGCGCACGCGAATCTGGCCCTTGCCGTCGTAGCCCATGCGGGCGGTTTTGAGAATGCCCGGCAGCACGGCTTCGAGCTTGGCATCGTCGAGCGCGGCCAGCGCGGCGGACGATTCGATCACCACATGCGGCGCCACCGTCACGCCCGATGACGCGATAAAGCGCTTCTCGGCGATGCGGTCTTGCGCCACGGCCACGCAACGGCCGGCCGGGCTGACGAACGTGGTCCTGGCGAGAAAATCGAGGCTCGCGGCCGGCACGTTCTCGAATTCGGTCGACACCGCCGCGCACAGCCGCGCGAGTTCGGTGAGCGACGCTTCGTCGTCGTAAGCCGCGCGCAGATGGCGGTCGGCGACGGCGCCCGCCGGACTGTTCTCGTCCGGATCCAGCACGGCGACGCGATAGCCCATCGCCTGAGCAGCAAAGCAGAACATGCGGCCGAGCTGGCCGCCACCGACCATGCCAAGCCATGCGCCGGGCAGAATCGGTGAAACCGGTGTGTTGTCTGGGTTCATCTTAGTGGTCGGTCGCGGCCGGCGCTTCAGCAGTCAAGCTAGGCACGCCGGCCGGGGGTCAGGCATTGGGGACATTGTGCACAAATCGCCGCAGCCAGCTATGCGCCAAGCAATGCAAAGCTTGCAGCAGCAAACCGCCGGACGGCGGCTAAAAACGCTCACAGCGCCGGCAGCACCATGGCGTGGGCCGCTTCGTTCTGGCGCACGCGGAACGCCGCGAGTTTCTCCGCATACTCGGCGCTCGTGCCGCTCAGGATCGACACAGCGAACAGCGCCGCATTCGCCGCGCCCGCTTCGCCGATCGCAAACGTAGCGACCGGCACGCCCTTGGGCATCTGCACGATCGAATGCAGCGAGTCGACACCCTTCAGATACTTGCTCGCCACCGGCACGCCGAGCACCGGCACCGTGGTCTTGGCGGCCAGCATGCCCGGCAGATGCGCCGCGCCGCCCGCGCCCGCGATGATCGCGCGAAGGCCGCGCTCGCGCGCGCTCTCCGCATAGGCGAACATCTCGTCGGGCATGCGGTGCGCGGATACGACCTTCGCTTCGTACGGCACGCCGAATTGCTGGAGAATCGCCACGGCGTTTCTCATCACTTCCCAGTCGGAACTGGACCCCATCAGCACGCCGACGACGGGCGCGGCATGCGTGTGGGCAGTCTGGACTTCACTCATCTTACGGCTTCCTTGTTTCTTAAGAGCGCCAGACCTGTCGCTTCGCGCCAGGCCCCCCGAGGGGGTGAGAAAACTTGGGGCGGCCCGGCGTTTTCTCACGCGGCGCGAATCCAACGCTGCGCGTAATCAGGCGAGCTTGTGGCCGGTCAGGCGTTCGAGCGCTTCCTGATACTTCTCGCCCGTCTTCGTCACGACGTCGTCGGGCAGCTTCGGCGCCGGCGGTTCTTTCTTCCACGACTGCGTTTCGAGCCAGTCGCGCACGAACTGCTTGTCGAACGAAGGCGGGTTCGTGCCGACCTGATACTGGTCAGCCGGCCAGAAGCGCGACGAGTCGGCGGTCAGCGCTTCGTCCATCAAGTACAGCTTGCCGTGATTGTCCAGACCGAATTCGAACTTCGTATCCGCGATGATGATGCCGCGCGTGGCCGCGTAGTCAGCGGCTTCCTTGTACAGCTTGATCGAGATGTCGCGGATCGTGGCCGACAACTCGGTGCCGATGCGGCGTTCCATCTCGTTGTACGTGATGTTTTCGTCGTGATGGCCCATTTCGGCCTTGGCTGCCGGCGTGAAGATCGGCTCGGGCAGCTTCTGCGCGTTCTGCAGGCCCGGCGGCAACTCCACGCCGCATACCGAACCGGTTGCCTGATAGTCTTTCCAGCCGCTGCCGGCCAGATACCCGCGCACCACCGCTTCCACGAGGATCGGTTCGAGGCGCTTCACCACCACCGCGCGGCCCTTGACCTGTTCGACTTCGTCCGCGGCCACGACGGATTCGGGCGCCACGCCCGTCAGGTGATTCGGCACCACGTGCTTCAGCTTCTCGAACCAGAAGTTCGCCATTTCGTTGAGCACGCGGCCCTTGTTCGGAATCGGCTCGCCCATGATGACGTCGAACGCCGACAGACGGTCGGTCGTAACGATCAGCAACTGGTCGTTGCCCACCGCATAGTTGTCGCGGACTTTACCGCGGCCGAGCAGCGGCAGCGAGCGGAGCGTGGATTCGTAAAGGGTAGACATCGTCGTGGTTCGCTAAAAGTGAGGCAAAAAGTGTGAGCGGAACAAAAGGGAAACGCCGTTCCCCGGATGATGCGGGAACGGCGATCTAACGACAACCTGGCCAATCGGCCAGGCGTAGAGCCTGTGATAGCTTAACGGACGACTTGCGCGAGCTCGCCCGACTTGTACTTCTCCGCGATTTTATCAAGCGAAACCGGCTTGATCTTGCCGGCCTGGCCTTCGCAGCCGAATTGCGTGTAGCGCTCGATACAGATCTTCATCGCGGCTTCGCGCGCCGGCTTCAGGTAATCGCGCGGATCGAACTTGCCCGGATTGGTCGCCATGTAGCGGCGGATCGCGCCGGTGATCGCGAGGCGCAGGTCGGTATCGATGTTGACCTTGCGCACGCCGTTCTTGATGCCTTCCTGAATTTCCTCGACCGGCACGCCGTAGGTTTCCTTCATGTCGCCGCCGAATTCGCGGATTTCCGCGAGCAGTTCCTGCGGCACCGACGACGAACCGTGCATCACCAGGTGCGTGTTCGGAATGCGCTGGTGAATTTCCTTGATGCGCTGGATCGACAGAATGTCGCCCGTGGGCTTCTTGCTGAATTTATATGCGCCGTGCGAGGTGCCGATCGCGATCGCCAACGCGTCGCATTGCGTCAGCTTGACGAAGTCGGCGGCCTGCTCCGGATCGGTCAGCAGTTGCTCGCGGGTCATCGTGCCTTCCGCGCCGTGGCCGTCTTCCTTGTCGCCCTTCATGGTTTCCAGCGAGCCCAGCACACCCAGCTCCGCTTCCACCGTAATGCCGATCGAGTGCGCCGCTTCCACCACCTTGCGCGACACCTCGACGTTGTATTCGTACGATGCGACCGTCTTGCCGTCGGCTTCGAGCGAACCGTCCATCATCACGCTGGTGAAACCGCTGCGGATCGCCGCCATGCAGACCGCCGGCGACTGCCCGTGGTCCTGGTGCATCACGACCGGGATATGCGGATACGACTCGACCGCCGCTTCGATCAGGTGGCGCAGGAACGCCTCGCCCGCGTACTTACGCGCACCGGCGGAAGCCTGCATGATGACCGGTGCGTTGACCTTGTCGGCCGCCGCCATGATCGCCTGCACCTGCTCCAGGTTGTTCACGTTGAATGCCGGAAGGCCGTAGCCGTTTTCAGCGGCATGGTCCAGCAGTTGACGCATTGATACGAGAGGCATGCTGTAACTCCTTAGATTGAAACGAATTCTTGTGCCGTCAGCATCTTTTGGGCGATTTTATCGCGAAGCAAGCTGCGTATCCTTTCTCGCAGTCCCTAACGCGCATGGCGTACATACATTCGCCGAACGCGCGCCTGGAGTCTGTGCGCCGCCTCTCGCGGGGCATGACAGCCTGCTTCGCCCAATCAAGCCTGTGCCGATCGAGCAGTTTCCTGTGTCGATCCGGAGTTAGTGCTTCAGCACTTACTCCGGTCCCACGCAGAGCGCTCCGATCCAAAGCAAGATCGTTGCTGCGATCAGTACGGTTCACCGACCCGTACGATCTTCAGCGTATTGGTGCCGCCGGCCTGGCCCATCGGCTCGCCGACGGTGAGCACCACCATGTCGCCGCGCGACGCGTAGCCCTTGCTCACCACGGTTTCCAACGCCTGCTGCAACGCGGTGTCGCGGTCGGTGTTGGTGTCCAGATGCAGCGAGGTCACGTTGCGGTACAGCGCCATCGCCCGTTCGCTGCCGACGCGCGGCGTGAGCGCGAAAATCGGCACGTGCGTCCAGTGACGCGACATCCACAGCGCGGTCGAACCGGATTCGGTCAACGCCACGATCGCTTTCGCGCCGAGGTGATACGCCGTGAACAGCGCGCCCATTGCGATGGACTGGTCGATGCGCGTAAACGTTCGATCGAGAAAATCCTTGTCCAGCTCCGACTGTTCCGACTTCTCGGCTTCGATACAGATCGCCGCCATCGTCTCGATGGTTTGCACCGGATACTTGCCCGCCGCCGATTCCGCCGACAGCATCACCGCGTCCGTGCCGTCGAGCACGGCATTGGCGACGTCCGACACTTCGGCGCGGGTCGGCACCGGCGCGTTGACCATCGACTCCATCATCTGGGTCGCGGTGATCACGAACTTGTTCGACTCGCGCGCCATCCGGATCATGCGCTTTTGCAGCGCGGGAACTGCGGCATTGCCCACTTCCACGGCCAGATCGCCGCGCGCGACCATAATGCCGTCCGACGCGTCGAGAATGCCTTGCAGCGCCGGAATTGCTTCCGCGCGCTCGATCTTGGCGATCATCTTCGGCTTGATGCCGTAAGGCGCGCCGGCGATGTTCGCCAGTTGGCGGGCCATTTCCATGTCGGTGGCGTTCTTCGGGAACGATACCGCGACAAAATCCACGCCGAGCGACATCGCCGTGCGGATGTCCTCCATGTCTTTCGCGGTCAGCGCGGGCGCGGTCAGACCGCCGCCCTGGCGGTTGATGCCCTTGTTGTTCGACAGATCGCCGCCGATCTTGACGGTCGTGTGAATCTCGTTGCCGAGCACGCGGACCACGTTCAGCACGATCAGGCCGTCGTTGAGCAACAGCACGTCGCCCGGCTTCAAATCGCGCGGCAGATCCTTGTAGTCGAGACCGGCGCGTTCCTGGTTGCCGAGTTCGCAGTCGGCGTCGAGAATGAACGGCTCGCCGACGACCAGCGTGACCTTGCCGTTTTCGAATTTGCCGACCCGGATCTTCGGGCCTTGCAGGTCGGCCATGATGGCGACTTCGCGGCCGGCCTGACGGGCCGCCTCGCGCACGAATTCGGCGCGCTGGCGGTGGTCGTCGGCAGTGCCGTGCGAGAAATTGAGCCGCACCACGTCGGCCCCTGCCTGAATCATTTGCAGCAGGATTTCCGGCGTGCTGGAAGCCGGTCCGATGGTGGCGACAATCTTGGTGGCGCGATGCATGAGTCTCCTCGTCTGGGTGAGATCGCTGGAAAGAGCGCTGCGAGTCGGATGCGGAGGCTGCGCACCGAAGGATGCTGCCAGGGGTTGCGCGCCGGTTGAAACCAGCGTCGCTTTATGGGGTGAGGCGGTGTTCGACACCTGCACGCGGGGCGCCGGTGGGGGGGCGAGCACGACCGTTTCGTTCGGGAGTTCTGCCGGCGGTTCTGCGTGCAGTTTTGTTTGCGATTGCGCGGCTTGTCCGCTGGACAATGCCGCTGCCTCGCCGGCAGTGGCCGACTCCGCGAGCGCGAGGGGCGAGCCGGATGCTTCTTTGGGCGGCTCAACCGGGTCCGCCGCAACCGAAGTGGCGGCGGAGCGCGCTGCGCGCTCCCCTGCCGTTGCTGCTACGGTGTTGCGCGGCGACTTGCCGCCGCGCGCTTTTGCAGACTTAGCCGAGGGGGAGCGCGTTGCCACGTTAAGCCCGCGATTCCAGAACTTCGACCGCCGGCAGCTTCTTGCCCTCGAGGAATTCGAGGAAGGCGCCGCCGCCCGTCGAAATATAGCTGACCTTGTCATGGATGCCGTACTTGGCGATCGCCGCGAGCGTGTCGCCGCCGCCTGCGATCGAGAACGCCGCCGACTTGGCGATCGCGTCAGCCAGCGTCTTCGTGCCGTTGCCGAACTGGTCGAATTCGAATACGCCGACCGGGCCGTTCCACACGATCGTGCCGGCTTTTTCCAGTTGGGCGGCGAGCGCCTTGGCGGTTTCCGGTCCGATGTCGAGGATCAGGTCGTCGTCCTCCACGTCGGCAACGGCCTTGACTTCGGCCTTGGCGGTCGGCGAGAACTCTTTGGCCGTGACCACGTCGGTCGGGATCGGCACCGAGGCGCCGCGTGCTTTCGCGGCGTCGATGATGGCCTTGGCTTCGTTCACCAGATCGGCTTCGGCGAGCGACTTGCCGATCTTCAGACCCGCGGCCAGCATGAACGTATTGGCGATGCCGCCGCCGACGATCAGCTGATCGACCTTGTCGGCGAGCGACTTCAGAATGGTCAGTTTGGTGGACACCTTCGAGCCGGCGACGATCGCCACCAGCGGGCGCTTCGGCGCGCCCAGCGCCTTGCCGAGCGCTTCGAGCTCGGCCGCGAGCAGCGGGCCGGCGCACGCGATAGGCGCGTACTTCGCGATGCCGTGCGTGGTGGCTTCGGCGCGGTGCGCGGTGCCGAACGCGTCGTTCACGTAGATATCGCAGAGTTTCGCCATTTTCTGCGCGAGCTCGTCGGAATCCTTCTTTTCGCCCTTGTTGACGCGGCAGTTTTCCAGCAGCACGACCGAGCCCGGCGCCACGTTCACGCCGTTTTCAACCCAGTTCGAGACCAGCGGCACGTCGCGGCCGAGCAGATCGGCGAGGCGCCTCGCGACCGGCGCGAGCGAATCTTCCGGCTTGAAATCGCCTTCGGTCGGACGGCCCAGGTGCGACGTCACCATCACGGCGGCGCCGGCATCGAGCGCGGCCTTGATCGCCGGCACGGAGGCGCGGATGCGGGTGTCTTCGGTGATGTTGCCTTGATCGTCCTGCGGCACGTTCAAATCGGCGCGGATGAACACGCGCTTGCCGGATAGCTTGCCTTCGGCGATCAGATCGGAGAGACGCAATACCTTGTTCATGGGCGTTTGTGTGCGAGTTGATGAGAAGGCGGTGGCGGACGACGCGCCGGGAGCCCAAGCGCGGCAAGCTTCAGCGCTTCGGCACGGCAGCGGCTCCACTGAATCGGGCGCCGGCGGCGAGGCCGCGGCTCTCGCGCGGTGCAACGGCGCGGTTATCCCGGAAACAGCTATTTTAACTGATCCACACGGCCTTCTGACCCGCGGCTGGGCGAATGTCCCGTATTTGAAAGCTGCGCCGCTCATGTCGCGGCGCAGCATTTCCCGCTTGCTGAAGCAGGTGAAATCACATGGACAGGCGCAGCACCGTGAATACCGCCATCCCCACGACAATCGTGCCGAGCATGGTGCGCCGCCACAAAAACCACCCAAGACCGGCCAGCGTCGCATAAAACTCATGGTTCGACGGCGCGAACGAGAGACCTTCGGGCGTCGCCAGCACGTCGGGCAGCACGACGGCGGCCAGCGCCGCGGCCGGCGCGTAACGCAGCATCCGCTGCACGCGCTCCGGCAACACCGTGCGCTCGCCACCGATTAGAAACATCGCGCGTGTCACGGCGGTGACCACGGTCATGCCGAAAATGGCCAGCCAGATTTGCGTGGATGTCATCGGGAATCTCCGGCGCTGTTACTACGGATGCGGCGCAGGTCGGCCCGCTCGACCATCAGATCGGCGGCGCTGCCGGCCACGATCGCCGCGATCACCGCGAGCGGCAGCCCAAGCCGGTATGGCAGGTCGAAAGCGAGCAGCGACACCACGCCGGCGACGCCGACCGCGACCAGCGTGGAGCGTGTCGCGATCGCCGCCACCATGATGGGCAGCAGCGCCAGTGTTCCCGCCAGCGCGAGGCCCCAGTTGTCGGGAATCATGCTCGCCAGCAAAATGCCGGCGATCGACGACACCTGCCACGACAGCCAGCTGCACAGCGCCATGCCCCAGAAATACGCCTCCTTGCCCGGCACGTAGCCGGTCGGGAAGCTCTTCTTCTGAAACAGCAGATAGATAACGTCGCCGTTGAAGTAGCCGAGCACGATGCGCCGCCACATCGACAGATAAGAGAAGTGCGGCGCGAGGCCGACGCTGAAGATCACAAAACGCGTATTGACCATCGCGGCCGTGAGCAGCACGGTCCAGATCGGCAGCTTGGCGGCGAGCAGCGGCAGCACAGCCAGTTGCGACGAACCGGCGTAGCACAGCAGCGACATGGTGAGCGCCTGCGGCACCGTGAGCACGGACTTGCTCATCGCGATACCGGTAACGAGGCCCCAGGAAAAAATCGCCATGAGCGTGGGCGAATAAGCGCGCGCACCCTCAAGGAAGGCGCGGCGATCGGTATCGGACAGACGAGCGAGCATGAGGCGAAACGCGGGCGCGAGGCGCCGCCGCAACGAAGGGAAGTCGGCGCCAGGTCGTCAAGCACCCGCTGGCGCATCCGGATTTGAATTATGCGTGCGCCGAATTATAGCGCCCGAAGTGCGGCCAAATGCCCGTTTGGTGTGCAAAAGAAGCTAAAATAACGCTCTTCGCACGACCCCACAAGAAAACGCCGGGCAGCCCCCAGGTTTTCTTGGCCCCTCGGGGCCTCGCGCAAAGCGCCGGGTTCTGGGGCACTCACAAACGCACAACCGCACCTGCTGGAGAATCGTATGTCAATGGCCGACCGCGACGGCAAGATCTGGATGGATGGCAAGCTCATCGACTGGCGCGATGCCAAGATCCACGTGCTCACCCACACGCTGCATTACGGCATGGGCGTTTTCGAAGGCGTGCGCGCCTACAAGACGGCCGACGGCGGCACCGCGATTTTCCGTCTGCAGGAACACACCAAGCGTCTGCTCAATTCGGCCAAGATCTTCCAGATGGACGTGCCGTTCGACCACGAAACGCTCGCCGCCGCGCAGCGCGAAGTGGTCCGCGAAAACAAGCTGGAGTCGTGCTATCTGCGTCCGATCATCTGGGTCGGCTCGGAAAAGCTCGGCGTGTCGGCCAAGGGCAACACGATCCACGTGGCGATCGCCGCCTGGCCGTGGGGCGCTTACCTCGGTGAAGACGGCATCGCCAAGGGCATCCGCGTGAAGACCTCGTCGTTCACGCGCCATCACGTGAACGTGTCGATGGTTCGCGCGAAGGCGTCGGGCTGGTACGTGAACTCGATCCTCGCCAACCAGGAAGCGATCGCCGACGGCTACGACGAAGCGCTGCTGCTCGACGTGGACGGCTACGTGTCGGAAGGCTCGGGCGAGAACTTCTTCCTCGTGAACAACGGCAAGCTGTACACGCCAGACTTGTCGTCGTGCCTCGACGGCATCACGCGCGACACGGTCATCACGCTGGCGCGCGACATGGGCATTCCGGTGATCGAAAAGCGCATCACGCGCGACGAGGTCTACACCTGCGACGAAGCGTTCTTCACCGGCACCGCCGCCGAAGTCACGCCGATTCGCGAACTCGACAACCGCACGATCGGCGCGGGCGCACGCGGCCCGATCACCGAGAAGCTGCAATCGGGCTTCTTCGACATCGTGAACGGCAAGAGCGAGCAGTACGCGCACTGGCTGACCAAGATTTAACGCGCGTTGCGCCGGCCCCTCGGCTTTTTAACGGCGCAATGCACGCACCCTGCATACAACGAGAAAGTCTCATGAGCGAAATCAAGGAAATGCCGCTGGTCGAACTGTCGGCAAAAGACCTGCCGGCGTACTGCCCGAACCCGGCCATGCCGCGCTGGAGCGCGCATCCGCGCGTTTTTATCGACGTCACCCACGGCGAGGCGCGCTGCCCGTACTGCAGCACGCGTTACAAGCTGCGCGACGGCGAAGTGGTCAAAGGTCATTGAGACTGCAGACTGCGCACCGAGCCTTGACCGCTTGCGGCGTGGCCTGCCGGGTTGGTCCCTCGCGGGATTGCAGCCCGGCTTTCCGCCCGATTTGCCGCCTGATTCATTGCGGATTCCACTGCCCGGTTCGTCGTTCGACGAGCCGGCTGCGGCTTTGCAGCGGGCAGGAGCGAACCTGAAGGCGGGAGCAAAGGCCAAGGCAGAGGCAAGCGCAGATACGAGCGCAAGGTCGGGCGCGCCGGAAGCTGGCCGCCACCGCCGCTGCGCATCCGGCTTTGCTGAGCCAGCGCCCGGCAGCTCACGGCAATTTCCCTTTTACTTATCCGAACGCCACGCACTGGCTCGCGCGGCGCTTCGATTGAACACCGGACACTCACTCTGATGCGTCGCGCGTTGGTTATCGCACCGAACTGGATCGGTGACGCATTGATGGCGCAGCCGCTGTTTGCGCGCCTCGCGAAATTGCATCCGCGCATGGTCATCGACGCGGTCGCGCCCTCGTGGGTCGCGCCCGTGCTCGAACGCATGCCGGAAATCCGCGACGTCTACGCCACCGATCTCGCGCACGGCAAGCTGCAGATGCTGCGCCGCTGGCAACTGGCGAGCGACTTGCGCGACGTCGGCTACGACGCCGCCTACGTGCTGCCGAACTCGCTCAAATCGGCGCTGATTCCGTGGATGGCGGGCATACGCTTGCGCATCGGCTATACCGGCGAAAGCCGCTACGGCCTGTTGAACGTGCGCCATGCCAATCCGCGCAAGGACGAGCGCCCGCCGATGGTCGGCCAATACGCCGCCCTCGCCTACGCGCCCGGCGCCAAGGTCCCCGGCGATCTGCCGATGCCCCGGCTCGACGCCGATCTGAACGAAGCGGCGCGCGTCTCGGCACGCTTCAATCTGGATACGCGCGTGCCGCTGCTGGTGTTCTGCCCCGGCGCCGAGTACGGTCCCGCCAAACGCTGGCCGCCCGAACATTTCGCGGCGCTCGCGCAGATGGTCGGCCAGTCGTTCCCGTACACGCAGATCGTCGCGCTCGGCTCACCGAAAGACGCGCCGCTTGCGCAGGCGATCGCCGAGAGGGCGCCGAACGTGCGCAACCTGTGCGGCCAGACCGCGCTGGGCGAGGCGTGCGCGCTGATCTCGCGGGCCGGCGCGGTCGTCACGAACGACTCCGGCCTGATGCACGTGGCCGCCGCGCTGCGCCGGCCGCTGGTGGCCGTGTACGGTTCGACCGATCCGCGCCACACGCCGCCCTTGTCGGAGCTTGCGAAGGTACAATGGCTTCATCTCGAATGCAGCCCCTGTTTTCAGCGCGAGTGTCCGCTCGGTCATCTGAACTGCCTGAAGCAGTTGAGCGCCGAGCAGGTCTTCGGCGATTTGCGCGGCATGCTGCTGGCGCAACGCTGAGCCGACCGATACTTGCACGCAACACCGCACGCCCTGAGCGCGTCGCGTCATGTTCGCGCCTTGCGGCGCGGGCATTCTGGCGCTTAGGTGCGACGGTCCGGTTCCGGGCCGTCCCGCTGACCGCTGCCCCGCAACCGCGCGCCGCGCACAAGAGACTGACGAGCCATGCCACGTTTTGCCCATATCTTCGAAGCCGCCGCCGATACGCTGAACGCCTACTATCAGGCCGTCGCCGAGGTCAATATCGACAGCTTGATGGGCCTGTGGATCGATGAGGAGTTCGTCAGTTGCATCTGCGCCGACGGCTCGCATCTGCACGGCCTCGACAGCATTCGCGCCGGCTTGCAGATTCAGCTCGAAGCCGCGCCAGTTTCGATCGAACCGCTCGATATCCGCGTCTACGACAGCCTCGGCACGGTCGTCTACGCAATCGCCGAAGCGCACCGCCCGGCGGGTCCCACCGCCACGCCCACCATGGTGTTCACGACCTACGTGATGGTCCACGAGCGCGGCGAATGGCGCATCGCGCACATTCACGCGAGTCCGATGCCCAATGAGGCCGCCAGCCAGTTCGCCACGAAAATGCGGCATGGCCAGGGCTCGCTGCACTGACGCGCGCCTTTTTCCGTTTCACTTTTTGTTTCGACGCCGGCATGAGCACGCTCCGCAGGAAGTCCCCCGCCCCGGAGGAAGTCCCCTTGGGGGACGCCTCGAAGGAAGCCCCCTTGGGGGGTTGGGGGACGACGTACGATAAATCCGCTTCTTCCGGCGCGGCCCGCGCCGCGGCGGCCGTCGAGGCTACTGTCGAGCTGCTCTACCGCGCGCCGCTGTGGCTGCCGAACCGGCATGCGCAAACCATCGTCCCGTCGCTGTTCGCGCGCCGCCCGGCGGTTACGTTCCGCCGCGAGCGCTGGGACACGCCCGACGGCGACTTCATCGATCTCGATTGGGTCGTGCACGACCATGGCGGCAAATCCGCTTCCACGCCTCAGGCACCCGCCGACGACGCCCCGCTCTTCGTGCTCTTTCACGGCCTGGAAGGCAGTTCGGCGTCGCACTACGCGGCGACGTTGATGTCGGCCGCGCGCGAGTACGGCTGGCATGGCGTCGTGCCGCACTTTCGCAGCTGCAGCGGGACGTTGAATCTGTTGCCGCGCTTCTACCATCTCGCCGACAGCAACGAAGTCGACTGGGTGCTGCGGCGCTTGCGTGCCGCGCATCGCGGCCCGATCGTCGTGGCGGGCGTGTCGCTCGGCGGCAATGTGTTGCTGCGCTGGCTGGGCGAGCGGCGCGAGGATGCGGCGTCGGTGGTCTCGGCCGCCGCGGCCATTTCTACGCCGATCGACGTGCATGCCGGCGGGCGCGCATTGTCGCAAGGCTTCGGCATGGTCTACACGCGCAGTTTCCTGAAGACGTTAAAGCTCAAGGCCGAACAAAAGCTGATCCAGTTTCCGGGCCTGTTCGACCGTGACGCGATGCTGGCGAGCCGCACGATGTACGAGTTCGACAACGTCGTGACCGCGCCGCTGCACGGCCCGACGCTGGTGCTGAACGCGCGCAACGATCCATTCCTGCCGGCCGAGGCGTTGCCGTCGCGGCATGAGGTGTCGGCCGCGGTCGAACTCGATCAACCGAGGCACGGCGGCCACGCCGGCTTCATGACCGGACCGTTCCCTGGCCGAATAGACTGGCTGTCGCGGCGCGTGTTCGGCTATCTGGAGCGGCACGTCGATCATGGATGACATCGTCAGGCAGGCTCTGGCCAAGTGGCCCAATGTGCCGAGTTGCACGGGATGGCTGATGCTGGACCGGCGCGGCAACTGGCGCATGCGGGACGAGGCCGCCCAGGCGAGCGGCTCGCCGGGTGAGCCGATCCGGCATGCGGCGCTGCTCGGCTTCATCAATCGGAACTACGACGCCGACGAACACGGACAGTGGTTCTTTCAGAACGGCCCGCAGCGGGTTTATGTCGAGCTGGGTTATACGCCGTGGGTGGTGAGGTTGTCGCTTGACGCCGCCGGCGTGCTTTCGCTGACGGATCAGGCCGGCGGCACTTTTGAGCCCTCTGCTGTATTTGTCGACGATGAAGGCGGGATCGTGTTTGTCGATGGCTCGGCGCCGCCGAGAGTCGCCGTTTTGCATGATCACGATCTGGAAATTTTCTCCGATCACGCCAGGCTGACAGACGATTCGATGAGCGGCGAGTTTCGCTGGAACAATGAGCTTGTCTTGCCCTTGCAGCCCGTGCGGCGAAGCGAGGTGGCCGCGCGGTTCGGGTTTGTTGGCAGTCCGGCGGCGCGGGCCTAGATTTTGGCTTTTTTGCTTTTTTGCCCCGCGCGCCGCTCTGTCGTTGTTCTGCCGTTGACCGGATAACGACGCCAACACGCCGCTAACTCTTCTCGTCGAGCCGCTCCTCCTTATAGCGGCTCTCCATCTCATGCAGCCTCGCATCGACGGTCGCGAGGTCGTAGTAGCCAATCGCCTTCAAATCCCGCGCGTCCCTCAGTTGGCGGATCGCCGAAAGCCACGCCCCCTCGAGAGCGAACTTTTCCGCCATCGCCCGATGCTGCGTCAACGCGTCGCCGCTGCCGGCGCTTGCCTGCGCCAGATACATCCACCAGGCAGGCTGGTCCGGCTGAGCGCGCGTCTCTTTCCGAGCCAAGGTCTGCGCATCGGTAAAGCGCCGCAAAGTCAGCAGCGTGCGGATATGCATGTCGATCGCGGCATTCGACTGCGGCCAGCGTGTCTGCGCAAACTCGGCGAGGCGTGCGGCTTCGTCGTCACGACCGGCACGCCGCGCAATGTCGGCGGCCAGCACGTCGAGGCTCGGCGAACTGCGCGCGGGCTCTCCTTCTCTTTGCTCGCTCGACGCAAATGCCCCACGCGAAGAAGCCAGCGACGCCACGGCGTCGTCGTAACGCTCGAGCAGCATCTGCCCGTACGCGATCCCGTACCAGTTCGCGGCGACGTTCACCGCCATACGGTCCTCGATCTCCGAGCGCAGGCGCGAAATCTCATCCGCATACTCGCTGCGCGAGCGGTCCTGCAGCAGGCGCGCCCGCGCCCGCACAAAACCGTATTCGGACGCTTGATGTGGCTGCCGGTACGGCGCGCGGCGCGCGCGGTCTTCCATGTCGGCGATCCGTTCGCCGGTCAGCGGGTGGGTGCGCGCGTAGGCCGGGATGCCCGTGTCGCTCATCGATGCACGATCGAGGCGGCCGAAGAAGGTCGTCATCGCATACGGGTCGTAACCGGCGCCGGCGAGGAGCAGAAAGCCGACGCGGTCTGCCTCGTGCTCGGCGGAACGCGAGAACCGCAACTGGTTGTCGACCGCATACGCCTGGCCGCCGATCGCGATCGCGCTGCCCAGGTCGCCGCTATGCGCCAGCACGCCCGCCAGAACACCGAACAACATGCCGGCGAGCGCGGCATAGGTGCTGCGCTCGCCGGCCGTGATCATCCGCGAAATGTGCCGTTGCAAGACGTGGCCCATTTCGTGGCCGAGGACGGAAGCCAGTTCGGACTCGGTCTGCGTCGCCACGATCAAGCCGGTGTTCACGCCGATAAAACCGCCCGGCAACGAGAACGCATTGATCTGCGCGTCGCGCACCGCGAACAGATCGAAGTCCGGACGGTAGCCGCCAATGTAGAGCGCGCTCGCCGCCGCGGAGAGTTTCGTGGCGACCGAGTTCAGGTAGTCGCGCACCAGCCAGTCGTCGAGATAGTCGGGGTCGCGGCGCACCTCGCGCATCACGCGTTCGCCGAGTTTGCGCTCGGCCTGCGGCGTCAGCGAGTCTGAACCGCCGTTGCCGAGGTCGGGCAACTGTTGCGCGACGATCGGTGCGCGCCAACCGGTGTTCGCGCCACCGCCCCGAAGGAGGTCCCCTTGGACGTTGTTGGAAAAGCGGCTCTGCGCGCCGCCATATACGCCGAACACGCCTTGCGCTATGTTGGGCGGCACGATCGGATCGGCATAGGACTCGGCGGGGCCGCTCACCAGCGGCGATTCCGCAAGTTGTGTGCCGAGCGTGACGCTCGAAGCGGCGTGCGATTGCGCAAACGCGCCCGGCGGCGCGGCAAGCGCGACGGACAACAACGCGGCAAGAAACCGTTTCGGACGCATCGCGAGGTCGGTATGACGAAGTCGAAAAGCGACGCCCGCCGCTCGGATTAAGATAGCGGGCATGGGGTAATTGTAGTCAGTCGTCGCAGTGATTCGGGCGCTGCTATGATAGGCGCCCTCTGAAGGAGCCCAACCATGCCTGAACTCACTCATTTCGACGCCGCCGGCCAGGCGCATATGGTGGACGTCGGCGGCAAGCAGGAGACCAGGCGCGTCGCCGTCGCGCGCGGCTCGATCCGCATGCTGCCGGAGACGTTCGCGCTGATCCGCGACGGCAACGCCAAAAAGGGCGACGTGATCGGTATCGCCCGCATTGCCGCGATTCAAGGCTCGAAGCGCACCGCCGATCTCATCCCGCTCTGTCATCCGCTCGCGCTGACGCGCGTCAAGGCGGACTTCGAACTCGACGACACGCTGCCCGGCGTGCATTGCACGGTTCAGGTGGAAACGCTCGGACGAACGGGTGTGGAGATGGAAGCGTTGACCGCCGTTCAGGTTGGGCTGCTGACGGTGTACGACATGTGCAAGGCGGTGGATCGCGGCATGACGATCACCGATGTTCGCGTGCTCGAAAAGCACGGCGGGAAGTCGGGGGATTGGGTAGCGGCGGGTTGACGACGCCTGCGTCATCGCCCCGCTCCACCTCCACAGCTATAAACGGCAGCGCGCCTCAGTCCTCCTCGCTCTCGTCGTCCTGATTGACGTCGCCCGGCGGCATGCCGTAGCGCTTCACCAATTCCGCCTTGAAGCCGGCCAGCGTCTTCTGCTCGTCGCACAGTTCGTACAGATAGCTGAGTTGCGACGGCCAGTCCTTCAACTCCTCGGCAAAGATTTTCAGGCGTTCGACGGTGTCGAATGCCGCGGCCGTATCGCCGCTCAACGCCTGCAGCACCGCATAGCGGCGCAGCACGGTTTCGCCGGGCAAGAGCGCCATCGCCTGCCTGTGCATGGCGAGCTTGTGTTGCAGGTCCATCGAATTCATCGGCAACAACGTCGCGAGACCGTACTCGCCCCAAGCCTGAAAGAGAAACGACGGGTCCGCGCGATACTGTTCGGCCGGACGCGAGCCGTAATACAGCACCTCGGCGCGCGCGTAGTCGCGGTACACCGGATAGAGCGCCGCCAGTCCGCCGAAGACCACCACCACAAACGCGCCGAACGACAGACGCCCCGGCACGAGCCGCAACGGCCGCGTCTCCAGCAAGCCGAACACGAACATCGCCGGCAGCAGAAAGAACATGTACTGCTGCGGATATTCCACGAGCGCATGCATCACCAGCACGCCGATCAGCGCAATGCCGAACACGCGCGCGGCGTTTTGCGGCGCGCGCGCCACGCGCACGAGCCACGTGACGAGGCCGAACAGCACGATCGCGAGGCCGATCAAGCCGGTCTTCGCGAGTAGATCGATGAAGACGTCGTGCGAGTTGTTGGCGATCTCGACGCCGCCCAGCGTCTTCGCGAACTGGTACTGGTAGCTCGGGAATTCGCCCCAGCCCACGCCCAGCAGCGGATGCGTCTTGAACATCGTCCAGCCGTACTTCCACAACGCGAGGCGCGGCGCGATCTGGCCGGCGTCCTTGAAGCGGTCAGCCGCGGACTGCCCGAGATCCAGGTGATAGCGCACGTTGGCCCAACGGATCAACGCATTGATCACGAAGAACAGCACCGCCAGCACGATCGGGATAATCCACTCGCGATTGCCGCGGCGTAGCAGCGCCTGATCGCGCGTCTGCGCAAACGCCATCCAGAAACCCGCCACCACGAGCACGCCCATTTGCAGCCACGGACCGCGCGACACGGTCAACGCGAGTCCGACCGCGAAAATCGTCGACACGAGCAGCCAGATGCCGACTGCGATTCGTCGCGTCTGCACGAGATACAGCGCCCCGGCCATCGCGAACGCGATATAGGTGGCGAGGTGGTTCGCCTGCGCCATATTGCCGAACGGCCGGCGCTCGGTGGTCACGTTATAGGCGACGACGAACGGGGACACGCGCGTCTCGAGGTGAAACAACTGGATCACCTGGCAGAACACCGCGAACAGACCGCCCACGATCAGTGCCCCCGCCGCCCAGCGCAGCGCCGTCTCATCGAGTTTGGCGCGCGTGAAGCCGTAGCCCGCATGCGTCGCCATGAATGCCGAGAGCAGAAAGCCGCCGCCGAGCTACGACACCCGCGCCGGTCAGCAGATACAGCGCGAGCGCGGTGAATTCAGCGTAGAACGTCGGAATCGGCTACGTGTGGTTGACAACTGCATACGGCAGCACCAACGCGAGAGCCAACAGAATGAGAGACAGGTAGCGCGCAAATGGGGTGGGCATCGAGTAACCGGTGGGCGTCAGCAACCGGCGCACTATACAAAAAAATCCTCCCGCTGTGCGCCGGCTGATCTGAAATATGCCGAAAATCAGCGTTTTACGTTGAAGCGGCTACTCGTCCGTTCGAGCGCGCCCGTTTGTCACGAGCGGCATTCCGGTGGCGCGAGATTCGACGGCAAGGTGGGCGCTTCAGCGGGCGCGGGACCGGCACCCGGCGCCGGCAACGACGAGGCCGTTTTGCCGCCGGCGAAGCATTCCCAGGCGAGTGCGCCCGCCTGCACGGCGCCCTTGCTCAGCGCGACGCGCGCGGTCGGCGCGTCCGCGTTATCGGGAACCGACGGCACGAGCGTGAGCGTGTTCGAACCCGCGGGCGCAACGCGCGTCGTGAAAGCGACGGTGATCTGGCCGGTATCTTCGTCGACACGAACCGACTCGACGTTGCGCGTGGCCGGCGGCGACGCATAACCACCGCCGAACGCATTGCCGCTCGCGGCGTTTTCGGCCACCGCGAGCCGCGCGGACGCGGCGAGCGACAGCCCCTCGCCCACGCGGCTGCGGGCCAGATAGTCCTGGTACGCGGGAATCGCGTAAGCGGCGATCACACCGACAATCGCCAGCACGATCATCAGTTCGATCAGCGTGAAGCCAAAGCCGACGCGGCGGAAGGCGTGCGAGAGCCGCGCGGACCAGCGCGCTCGTCCGAACGTGGAACGCGGGCACCGTGCGGCTTGGGAATAAGGGGAATACGGCAAGGTAACGATCATCGGCAGGCTCCTGAAACGAAAAAACGCCTGCCCCGCGAATCGGGAACAGGCGTTTCAATCGTAGCCAGCGCCGTTTGTTTCACACAGTCAGCCGAATGGCTAACGTTGCGCTAGCGCGGCGGCGTGGTGCGGTGCTGCGCGGCTCAGGGTAAGGAGCCCGCGCATGCTTCGCATTTCATACCGGCTTGAGATCGAATCTCGAGCCGCCGCGCTCAAGCCGCCGCGCGATTGGCGTTGCGGCGCTTGAACAGATAACCGACGATCACGACGAACAAAGCCCCTGCGATGCTCATGCCGTACTCGGCCGCGGGCGTATCGAGGATCGGCCAACGGTCGCCGGCCGGGTCGTTGATGATGAGACCGCCCGCGATCCAGCCGAGCAACGCGGCACCAAGCGTGATGACGATCGGAAAGCGGTCGAGCAACTTGAGCACCAACTGGCTGCCCCACACGATCAGCGGAATGCTCACCACGAGGCCGAAAATCACCAGCGCGAGACGGTGTTCCGGATCGGCGGCTTCAGCCGCGCCCGCGATCGCGATCACGTTGTCGAGGCTCATCACCGCGTCCGCGACGATGATCGTCTTGATCGCCGACACCAGCTTGTCGGCCGGCTTGACGTTCTCGTGCGCGTCGTGCGCGGGCGCCATCAGGCGCACGCCGATCCACAGCAACAACAGGCCGCCGGCAAACTTCAGCAACGGCACATCGAGCAGCGCCACCGCGAACGCGATCAGCGCGACACGCAACAGAATGGCGCCGACCGTGCCCCACAGCACGCCTTTTGTGCGCTGGGCCGGCGGCAGGTTGCGGCAAGCCAGCGCGATCACGACGGCATTGTCGCCACCGAGCAGAATGTCGATGACGATGATCTGGATGACTGCGCCCCAATGGAGCGTGGCGAAAAACTCGAGCATGAGTGAAAGAATAAGAAGAAATCGGAGGCGCGGCCAATAAAAAAGCGGAGGAGTCTGAAACTCCCCCGCTCTTTAGAACCGCACGCTGACGAAAGGGCTTCGTAAGCGTATCAAAAACACGCCCGCATTGCAGGCGATTTTCGATTTACAGCATCGCCTTCAGAAGACGCGCCATTTCCGACGGGTTCTTCGTGACCTTGATGCCGCACGCGTCCATGATTTCCAGCTTCGCTTCGGCCGTATCCGCGCCGCCCGAGATCAGCGCGCCGGCGTGGCCCATGCGCTTGCCCGGAGGCGCCGTGACACCGGCGATGAAGCCGACCACCGGCTTCTTCATGTTGTCCTTGATCCAGTGCGCGGCGTTCGCTTCGTCCGGACCGCCGATCTCGCCGATCATGATGACGGCGTCCGTATCCGGATCGTCGTTGAACATCTTCATCACGTCGATGTGCTTCAGACCGTTGATCGGGTCGCCGCCGATACCGACCGCCGACGATTGGCCGAGGCCGATCGCCGTCAATTGGCCGACTGCTTCATACGTCAGCGTGCCCGAACGCGACACGACGCCGATGCGGCCCTTGCGGTGGATGTGACCCGGCATGATGCCGATCTTCAGCTCGTCCGGCGTGATCGTGCCCGGACAGTTCGGTCCGAGCAGCAGCGTCTTGCGGTTTTCGGCACGCATACGAGCCTTGAGCTCGATCATGTCGCGGACAGGAATGCCTTCCGTGATACAGATCGCCAGATCCAGATCGGCTTCGACCGCTTCCCAGATCGCAGCCGCGGCGCCTGCCGGCGGCACGTAAATCACCGACACGGTCGCGCCCGTCTCAGCCTTGGCTTCAGCGACGCTCGCGTAGATGGGAATGCCTTCGAAATCTTCGCCGGCCTTCTTCGGGTTCACGCCCGCAACGAACGCTTCGCGGCCGTTTGCGTATTCACGGCAAGCACGCGTATGGAACTGACCGGTCTTGCCGGTGATGCCCTGCGTGATGACCTTGGTGTCTTTGTTAATCAGAATCGACATGTATTGACCTCTGTTCGTTTGGCGCCGCGCGGTTGCGCCACGAGGCGGGATGTTCTCCGCCTGCGTCGCTCACGCGCCGCCATTCGTAATCCTGGGTGGTGAACGCCGTGGACCTGGCTTACGCCTTGCCCGAAGCGGCCGCGACGACCTTCTGAGCCGCTTCTTCCATGCTGTCCGCCGCGATGATCGGCAGACCGGATTCAGCGAGCATCTTCTTGCCGAGGTCTTCGTTCGTGCCCTTCATGCGGACGACGAGCGGCACCTTCAGCGACACGGCCTTCGATGCCGCGATCACGCCTTCCGCGATCACGTCGCAGCGCATGATGCCGCCGAAAATGTTGACCAGAATCGCGGTCAGGTTCGGGTTCTTCAGCATGATCTTGAACGCTTCCGTGACCTTCTCGGTCGTGGCGCCACCGCCCACGTCGAGGAAGTTCGCCGGTTCGCCGCCGAACAGCTTGATGGTGTCCATCGTTGCCATGGCGAGGCCCGCGCCGTTCACGAGGCAGCCGATATTGCCGTCGAGCGAGATGTACGCGAGGTCGAACTTCGACGCTTCGACTTCGGCCGGATCTTCTTCGTCCAGATCGCGATACGCGACGATTTCCGGATGACGGAACAGCGCGTTCGAATCGAAGTTGAATTTCGCGTCGAGCGCGATGACCTTGCCGTCGCCGGTCAGGATCAGCGGGTTGATTTCGGCGAGCGATGCGTCGGTTTCCCAGAACGCCTTGTACAGACCTTGCAGGATCGCGCGCGCTTGCGGGATCGATGCGTCGGGCACGCCGATTTTCTTCGCGAGGTCGTCGGCTTCGGCGTCCTTCAGGCCGGTCGACGGGTCGACCGCAACCTTGTGGATCAGCTCAGGCGTCTTTTCCGCGACTTCCTCGACGTCCATGCCGCCTTCGCTCGATGCCATCACGACGATCTTCTGCGAAACACGATCGATCACGAGGCCGACATACAGTTCCTTCTTGATGTCGGCGCCTTCTTCGATCAGCAGGCGATTCACCTTCTGGCCTTCCGGACCGGTCTGGTGCGTGACGAGCTGCATGCCGAGGATCTGGTTCGAGTACTCGCGAACCTGTTCCAGCGTCTTGGCGACCTTCACGCCGCCGCCCTTGCCACGGCCACCCGCATGGATCTGAGCCTTCACAACCCATACCGGGCCGCCGAGCTCTTCCGCGGCCTTGACCGCATCATCCACCGAGAAGACCGGCTTGCCGCGCGGTACCGCGACGCCGAATTTCCGCAGGATTTCCTTACCCTGGTACTCGTGAATCTTCATGCGTGATTCCCTTCAGTCTGAGAGTTGGATTGAACTTCATTTCCGCTGCCGTCGTTCATGCCGGACGTGTTGCCGCCCTCGCCTTCATGGCGGACAGCCCCGTTGTCTGGCGATGCCGGGCGGTCCGCTGAGCGTGGCGTACGGCCATACCAGCGCGGATAAAACTGCTGCACCGCCTCGCCGTCGAAACGCAGCGCGTGGCAGCGTCCCAACTGGAATGGCGGTTTGTCGTTGGAATGCTCGCCGGTGCCGTTAGACGATTCGCGTTCTGAACTTGCGTTCGCGCCCGGTGTGCCGTCGTTGGTGTTCCACACGTCGCCGGCGAACGCCTGGATCGCGACGGTCGGCAGGAGCCCGCACAACTCGGTGAGATGCGTGCAGCCGGCCGTGCCGGCCAGCAAACGGGCAGCATCGCGACGGAAGTTGTGAAACAGATTGAGCCCGATGAGGGCACGGTAGGCGGGATTGCTGGCTTGGCACAGACCTGGATAGGGCACCCAGTCGGACGACGCCTCGGCGTCGACGACATTGAGCTTGCGATCGATGGTGATGCGAAGCCAGAGTTCATGAATCGGCTGACCATGAGGCCGGACGCCCGACGCAAGCACCACATCGCGTGGTTTTTCGTCGGTCAAGCACGCTTCCACATCCCACAGGCCATCGGCTCGCTCATAGGCTTCCGCTCTGATTGCGCGACGGTGGCGCAACTGACGGGACACTGGCGGGGAGAGCGGCATGCGGAAAGGAAAGGCCGGATTGGAAAACCCGTGAATTTTAGCATACTGGGTATTTGAGACAGGTCGGAATGCGCGGCGACGCCCAGCGGGCCGGAGAGAGCGGGCAGCGCCGGCTTGCTACTCGCCGCTCCACTCGTCGTCGATACCCTTGAGGATCTTGCCGATCGTCGCACCCGAGAAACCGCGCGACGCCAGAAAACGCGCCTGCTTCGCCCGTTCGGTAGGTGTTTCGGGAAGCCGGCCGAATTTCTTTCGCCAGACCGCTTGAGCTCGCGCGAGTTCGGTTTCGCGCAATTGCGCGCTGGCTTCCTCGACCAGCGCCGGGTCGACCGCGTGTTGCTTCAATTCGCCGACGATCCGGCTCGCGCCCAATCGTGACGAACGCCGATGAACCAGACTTTCGGCGAAGCGAGAGTCGGACAGCCAGTTTTCGGTTTCCAGTGAGTCGAGCACGGCGTCGAGCGAATCGGTTTCCTCGACGAACGGCTTGAGCTTGCGCGCCAGTTCGGCGCGACTGTATTCGCGGCGGGACAAATAACCGAGCGCGCGTCCTTTTAGCGAACGGGTCGGACGTTGGGATTTTTTTGCTTCGTCCTGATCTGGTTTGGTTTCGCCAGGTGTGCGACGCGAGCGGGTGTAGGTGGTTTCGGTGGCTTCGGTGGCTTCAGAAGAACCCGAGGAGGTTTCGGAAGGATCCGAGATGACGCGCGGGGAGGATTCAAACTGCGCGCGCTGCGAGCGACGGCCCGCAGCGCGATCATGTGCGTCGAACGATTCGAACGGATCGTTCGAATCGCCGTTACCGTCACGCGGGCCGTCCGCGTTGCGTCCAGCATTGGACAACGGCCGGCCCTTGCGTATCACGTGATGGTTACTCTTCTTCGTCCGCGACTTCAGCGCCTGCGCCGGCCACCGCTTCAGCCATGGCGTTCACGCCCAGCGATTCACGGATACGGTTTTCGATCTCGCGGGCGATATCAGGATTCTCGCGCAGGAATTCGCGCGCGTTGTCCTTGCCCTGACCGATACGTTCGCCGCTGTAGCTGTACCAGGCGCCGGCCTTATCGACGATCTTCGCCTGCACGCCGAGGTCGATGATTTCGCCCTGACGCGAGATACCCTCGCCGTACAGAATGTCGAAAATCGCTTCCCGGAACGGCGGCGCCACCTTGTTCTTGACGACCTTCACGCGCGTTTCGTTGCCGATCACTTCGTCGTTCTTCTTGATCGAACCGATCCGGCGAATGTCCAGACGCACCGACGCGTAGAACTTCAGCGCGTTGCCGCCCGTGGTGGTTTCCGGATTGCCGAACATCACACCGATCTTCATGCGGATCTGATTGATGAAGATCACGAGGCAGTTCGTGCGCTTGATCGTGCCGGTGAGCTTGCGCAGCGCTTGCGACATCAGACGCGCTTGCAGACCCGGCAGCGAATCGCCCATTTCGCCTTCGATTTCAGCCTTCGGCACGAGGGCCGCGACCGAGTCGATCACGATCATGTCGATCGAGCCCGAGCGCACCAGCGCGTCGGCGATTTCGAGCGCCTGCTCGCCGGTGTCCGGCTGCGAAACCAGCAGGTCGTTCACGTTCACGCCGAGCTTGCCCGCATACTGAATATCCAGTGCGTGTTCCGCGTCGATAAACGCCGCCGTGCCGCCGATCTTCTGCATTTCGGCGATGACTTGCAGCGTTAGCGTGGTTTTACCGGATGATTCCGGGCCATAGATTTCGACCACACGGCCACGCGGCAAGCCGCCGACGCCCAGCGCGATGTCGAGGCCGAGCGATCCGGTTGAGACCACCTGGATGTTTTCGACTGCCTCACCCGCGCCGAGCCGCATGACCGACCCTTTGCCGAACTGTTTTTCGATCTGCGCGAGTGCGGCAGCGAGTGCCTTGCTCTTTTCAGCAGTCAGTCCAGCCGAGCCTTTCTTGCTTTCTTCCATGAATCGTCCTTTGCTATGATGAACGGCGTCTGAGGCAGGTGTGCAGCGCGTTTTCGACGAACGGCACACGAAACTCAGACACTGTATAAAAAAACAGTGGTTTTGGCAAGCACGATTCCATGCGAACGCGCATATTTACTCTCGCGCCGCCCAACCACCCACAATAATTTTCGGAGACCGCTGTGCGCCGCGGGGACACCCAAGGTGCCGGCAAGGCCAAAGCTGGCGCACCATGCGAATTCTGATTGCCGAAGACGACAGCATACTCGCGGACGGTCTGGTTCGATCACTCCGCCAATCGGCCTATGCCGTCGATCACGTGAAGAGCGGCGTCGAGGCCGATACCGCCCTGTCGATGCAAACGTTCGACCTGCTGATCCTCGATCTCGGCCTGCCGCGCATGTCCGGGCTCGAGGTGCTGCGCCGGCTGCGCGCGCGCAATTCGAACCTGCCGGTGCTGATCCTGACCGCCGCGGACAGCGTCGACGAACGCGTCAAGGGTCTCGATCTCGGCGCCGACGACTACATGGCCAAACCCTTCGCGCTGAACGAACTCGAAGCGCGCGTGCGCGCGCTCACCCGGCGCGGCGCGGGCGGCGGCCCGACTGTCGTGCGGCATGGTTCGCTGTCGTTCGACCAGGTCGGCCGGATCGCCTATGTCAATGAGCAGGTGATCGACCTGTCGGCGCGCGAACTGGGCTTGCTCGAAGTGCTGCTGCAGCGGATCGGCCGGCTGGTCTCGAAGGAACAACTCGTCGACCATCTATGCGAATGGGGCGAAGAGGTCAGCAACAACGCGATCGAAGTCTATGTGCACCGGCTGCGCAAGAAGATCGAGCCGAGCGGCGTGCGCATCATCACCGTGCGGGGCCTCGGGTATTGCCTCGAGAGAGCGGCGTCGCCCGCGAACGTGAACACCCATGCCGGCGCCAACGAAAGCGCGCCGCCGCCCGCCGGGCCCGAACCCGAGCCGCCGTCCGGCGCGATGCCGGCGAGCCATCATTTCAAATAGAGAACGCCTCATGTCCGCACGCGCAGACCGCGCCACGGCGCAGGCGGCGGACCTCGACGAGGCGCGCGACGAGCGCTACGCCAATCCGTTCGCCCCGCCCGACGAGACCGAAGCCGCCGCCGAGGCGCGCCCGCGCTCGCTGTTCGGCGAGATTCTCGACTGGATGCTGGCGCCGCTCCTGCTGCTGTGGCCGATGAGCCTCGCGGTCACCTATCTGGTCGCCAAGTCGATCGCCAACGGGCCGTTCGACCGCGCGCTCGAAACCGACGCCTACGTGCTCGCCCGCCAGATTCATCCGGTGAATGGCGTGGCGGAACTGTCGCTGCCCGACTCCACGCGCGACTTTCTGCGCACCGACAACGTCGATAGCGTGTTCTATCAGGTGCTCGGCACGCGCGGCGAACTGGTGGGCGGCGAGCGCGACATGCCGTTGCCGCACGAGGAAGACCGGCCGCCGCCCGGCCTCGTCGAATTCCGCGACGACGTGCTGCGCGGCAACGACATCCGCGTCGCCTATACGACCGTCGAGTTTCCGCAGACGCCCGGCGCGCAGCCGGTGCTGGTGCAGGTCGCCGAAACGCTCGACAAACGCAGCCAGCTCGCCAACGACATCATCAAGGGCGTGATCCTGCCGCAGTTCGTGATCCTGCCGCTCGCGATACTGCTGGTGTGGTTCGGCCTGTCGCGCGGACTCGCGCCGCTGCATGCGCTGCAAGCCCATATCCGCGCGCGCCGCCCCGACGATCTGTCGCCGCTGGAAGCACGCCGCGCGCCGCCGGAGATCGAGCCGCTGGTCACGTCGTTCAACGATCTGCTCACGCGCCTCGAACAGAACATGGAATTGCAGAAGCGCTTCATCGCCGATGCCGCGCATCAGATGAAAACGCCGCTGGCCGGCCTGCGCACCCAGGCGGAACTGGCGTTGCGCCAGGACGTTTCGGCGGAAGTTCATCGCTCGCTCGAACAGATCGCCACCAGTTCCGAGCACGCGGCGCGGCTCGTCACGCAATTGCTGGCGCTGGCGCGCGCCGAAAACCGCATGTCGGGTCAAATCTTCACCACCGTCGAGGTGACCGAGGTGGCGCGCAACGCCGTGCGCGACTGGGTTCAAGCCGCGCTCGCCAAGCAGATGGACCTCGGTTACGAGGCCCCCGAGGAACCGGTCGAAGTCGACGGCAATCCGGTGATGCTGCGCGAAATGCTGTCGAATCTGATCGACAACGCGATCCGCTACACGCCGGCCGGCGGCCGCATTACTGTCAGGGTGCGGCATGAGGCGTCGGCGCGGCTCGTCCATCTGGAAGTCGAGGACACCGGCATCGGCATTCCGGTGGCCGAGCGCTCACGGGTAATCGAGCGCTTCTACCGGATTCTCGGCCGTGAGGGCGACGGCAGCGGCCTCGGCCTCGCGATCGTCCGCGAGATTGCCACCATGCACGGCGGCGAGCTGACCATCGAGGACAACGTCTATCAAACCTCGCCGCGACTTGCCGGAACGCTGGTGCGCGTCAGCTTGCAAGCGCATGGACGGGCACGGGACTTACCCTAACGCTGCTTGAACACGCGAATTCGTTGCCGCAATATCACGATAAGTTGATACGATTTTTAGCGATGTTGGCGGCAATATAGCCGATGTTGTCAAAAACCACAGAATACACCCGATGCCATCATCTCATCCCGCCACGTCAGTACGCCGTAAGTTTCCACTCCAATAATCGGTTCCACGGGAGCGCCTTGCCGGCGAACCGCGTGCATATCAATATTGGAGACGACATATGGCTACCGTTGGCGGGCAAATCTCGCATACGCCGATGACGCGAGAAGAGAAGCGGGTGATCTTCGCATCGTCGCTGGGTACGATTTTCGAGTGGTACGACTTCTATCTGGCCGGTTCGCTGGCGGCCTTCATCAGCAGGAGCTTTTTCTCCGGCGTCAATCCGACTGCCGCCTTCATCTTCACGCTCCTCAGCTTTGCCGCGGGTTTCGCGGTGCGGCCGTTCGGCGCGATCGTGTTCGGGCGCCTCGGCGATCTGGTCGGGCGCAAGTACACGTTCCTCGTCACCATCGTGATCATGGGCCTGTCGACGTTCCTCGTCGGCTTTCTGCCCGGCTACGCGGCGATCGGCATGGCTTCGCCGGTAATCTTCATCGCGATGCGGATGCTGCAGGGTCTTGCTCTCGGCGGCGAATACGGCGGGGCCGCCACCTACGTCGCTGAACATGCGCCGGCGGGACGCCGCGGCTTCTACACCGCGTGGATCCAGACGACCGCCACGCTCGGCCTGTTCCTGTCGCTGCTGGTGATTCTCGGCGTGCGCACGGCGATGGGCGAGGACGCGTTCGGCGCCTGGGGCTGGCGCATTCCGTTCATCGCGTCGATCGTGCTGCTGGGCGTGTCGGTATGGATCCGCCTGCAACTGCATGAGTCGCCGGTGTTCGAGCGCATCAAGGCCGAAGGCAAGACGTCCAAGGCGCCGCTGTCCGAAGCATTCGGCCAGTGGAAGAACCTGAAGGTCGTGATCCTCGCGCTGATCGGCCTGACCGCCGGCCAGGCCGTGGTCTGGTACACGGGTCAGTTCTACACGCTGTTCTTCCTGACCCAGACGCTGAAGGTCGATGGCGCGAGCGCCAACATCCTGATCGCGATCGCTTTGCTGATCGGCACGCCGTTCTTTCTGTTCTTCGGCTCGCTGTCGGACCGCATCGGCCGCAAGCCGATCATCATGGCCGGCCTGCTGATCGCCGCGTGTACGTACTTCCCGCTGTTCAAGGCGCTCACGCACTACGCGAATCCGGCGCTGGAAACCGCCACGGCGAAATCGCCGATCGTCGTAATCGCGAATCCGGACGAGTGCTCGTTCCAGTTCAATCCGGTCGGCACGGCGAAGTTCACGAGCTCGTGCGACATCGCCAAGAGCGCGCTCTCGAAGTCGGGCTTGAACTACGAGAACGTCGCGGCGCCGGCGGGAACGCTCGCGGAGATCAAGGTCGGCGACGCCGTGATCAACACCTATGACGGCAAGGCGGCCGACGCCAAGGAGCAAGGCAAGACGTTCGACAAGACGCTCGCGACGACGCTGAAGACGGCCGGCTATCCGCCGAAGGCCGATCCTTCGCAGATCAACTGGCCGATGACCGTAGTGATCCTGACGATCCTGGTGATCTACGTGACGATGGTGTACGGGCCGATAGCGGCGATGCTGGTGGAGATGTTCCCGACGCGCATCCGCTATACGTCGATGTCGCTGCCGTATCACATCGGCAATGGCTGGTTCGGGGGCTTCCTGCCGGCGACCGCGTTCGCGATCGTCGCGGCGAGGGGCAACATCTACTCGGGGTTGTGGTATCCGATCGTGATCGCGGTGATCACGCTGGTGATCGGCGTGCTGTTCGTCAAGGAGACCAAGGACTCGGACATCTACGCGAGGGATTGAGAAACGCGCGGTGGCCGAGGCAGCTTGAAAAAGTTGCGTGCCGGGGGTTGACAGCCCCCGGCACTATCCTCATAATCTCGCTTCTTTCGGCGAATTAGCTCAGTTGGTTAGAGCGACGGAATCATAATCCGCAGGTCCGGGGTTCGAGTCCCTGATTCGCCACCAGTTGCAAGAAGAAGCCGCTGATCCGCAAGGTTCAGCGGCTTTTTTGTTTTGGCTTTCCAAACAGCAACTTCAAGGAGGTTTCTTGATGACGTTCCGCACCGCCGCGCTTGCCGTGGCCACCGCCTCGATCGCGCTCGCGAGCGCCGCTTCCGTGCTCACCGCTCACGCCCAGACATCGTCCGACAGCCAATGGCGTCCGAGTTCGATGACGCTCTCCACCCTGCTCCAGAACGGCTACCGAATCGTCGCTGTCGTGAACGGCGCGCAAGGCACTACCGGTCCGGCGGATACGATCTTTGTTCAGCGCGATCAGAGCGCCTTCAAATGTATCGACTCGCAGCAGCCGGACGCGAAAGCGAAACCGTCAGCCACGCCGCCGGGATGCTTCGAGCTGGTTCCGCCGTCCGGACCGGCCGCGGCCTCCGAGGCAAAGTAGCCGCGCGCTCGCGAAGCCGGGCAACACGCTCGGCGCGCGAAGCGGCCATAAAAAAGAGTCAGCCGAGGCTGACTCCTTTGCATATCCATGCTCGCTCAGTGAACCCTGAACGCGCGCCAGAAGCCGGTTGTATCAACGATCCACCAGCCGGCTCAGATTGCCGCGCACCCGCTGCAGCAGCGCGATCAATTGCTTCGCCTCTTCGTCGCTGAAACCGTTGAGCGCCTCGAGCGCGACTTCATCGCCCACCTTGCGCGCCTTGCCGAGCGTGCGCTCGGCCCTCGGCGTCATGCGCACCTGATGCTCGCGGCGATCCTGAGGATTCGCCGTCCGCTCGATCCAGCCGCCCTCCTCCATCCTGTCCAGCAGACGCCCCGCCGAAATCGGCGCGACTTCGAGCAGATCCGCGAGCCGCGCCTGGTTGATGTCGCCGTAATGCGCGAGATAGGCCAGCACGCGGCACTGCGCGCGCGTGAGATCGACCGATGACTTCGCGAGGTCGTCGAAACGCTTGCCCGTCAGGCGGCCGACGTCGGAAATCAGAAAGCCGAAACGCTCTTCAAGTTGGGTTTTCATGCGCGGATTATACGAAAGCCTTTCGTTTCTCAGCGTGGAAATGGACGCAATTCAGGCTCCGCCTAATTCCTGATGTTCGCGCGACACAGCAGCCGATATACTAAGCATGCTTACTATTTCGACGATCCTGCTCATCCATGCCATCCGACTCCCCGCCGGCGAGCGCCACCGCGCCGCTCAACCGGCCGATGATCACCATCTCGATCATGCTGGCCACGCTGATCCAGACGCTCGACAGCACCATCGCCAACGTGGCGCTGCCGCACATGCAGGGCGCGCTATCCGCGTCGCAGGACGAGATCACGTGGGTGCTGACCTCCTACATCGTCGCCGCCGCGATCGCCACGCCGCTCACCGGCTGGCTCTCCGACCGGCTGAGCATAAAGCGCCTGCTGATCGTGGCGATCGGCGGCTTCACGGTGTCGTCGGCGCTGTGCGGCTTGTCGGAAACGCTGACGCAGATCGTCGCGTCGCGCTTGCTGCAAGGGATTTTCGGCGCGTCGCTGGTGCCGCTGTCGCAGTCCATCCTGCTCGACATTAATCCGCGTGAAAAGCAAGGCCAGGCGATGGCCGTGTGGGGCATGGGCGTGATGGTCGGGCCGATTCTCGGGCCGACGCTCGGCGGCTGGCTCACCGACAGCTACAACTGGCGCTGGGTGTTTTTCATCAACGTGCCGATCGGCGCGTTTGCACTGTTCGGCGTGGCGACCTTTCTGCCGGCACGCGAGCCGAAGCACGACGTCAAGTTCGATGCGTTCGGTTTCGCCACGCTCGGTCTCGCCATCGGCGCGTTGCAGGCAATGCTCGACCGCGGCGAGCAGCTCGACTGGTTCGGCTCGCACGAGATCGTCATCGAGGCGCTCATCGCGGCGATCAGCTTCGCGTTCTTCCTCGTGCACACGGCAACGGTCGGTAAGACGTCGTTCTTCAAATACGAACTGCTGAAAGACCCGAACTTCGCCACCGGCACGTTCTTCATCTTCGTGATCGGCGCGGTGATGTATGCCACGCGCGCGCTGCTGCCGCCAATGCTGCAGAACCTGATGAACTATCCGGTTGCGACCACGGGGCTCGTCACCGCACCGAGCGGCGCCGGCACGATGGTCGCGATGCTGTTCGCCGGGAGGCTGTTGAAGCGGTTCGATGCGCGGCTACTGCTGCTCGCGGGCTTCCTCATCTCCGCGTACGCGCTATGGCAGATGATGCATTACACGATCGTGCTGTCGGCGTCGGACATTGTCTGGCCCGGTGTGGTTCAGGGCTTCGGCCTCGGTCTCGTGTTCGTGCCGCTGAGCGCGCTGACCTTCTCGACGCTCACGCCCGAACTGCGCGCGGACGGCACGGCAACGTACAGTCTGATGCGCAATATCGGCAGCAGTATCGGCATTTCGATCGTGCAGACGCTGATGACGCGCAACACGCAGGTCTCGCACGCGGATCTCGCGGCGAATATCACGCCGTTCAATCCGGCGATTCAACCGATGCTCGGCAGCGGTTCGAACTACGACATCGCGGCGCTGAACGCGTCGATCACGCAGCAGGCGTCGATGATTGCCTATCTGAACGACTTCAAGCTGATGTTCGTGGCGACGCTGCTGGTCATTCCGCTGCTTCTGTTGATCCGCCCCGCGCATAAGGTGCAGGATGCGTCCGTGGCGCATGCCGCGATGGATTGATCGCGGCAAGGGGCGACTACTAGCGGCCGCACGCTCCCGCTCCGTTCAACGTTCCGGCAGCCTGACGCTCACGCCTCGATCCGTCCGCGCGTCACGCCGAGCAAGCCCGCCATCGCCTCGCGCGCGGCCGCGGCATCGCGATCGCGAATGGCCTCGAACACCGCCGTATGCTCACCCAGCGACGCGTTGAACACGTCCGCGCGTTTTGCATTCAGCCGTAGCTGCGCTTCGAGCGTGCGCTCGATCAGCGTGCCGAGCGGGATCAGCAATTCGTTGCTGCACGCGGTCAGCACGCTCAAATGAAACTGCAGATCGGCACGCACCCATTCGTCGACGTTGCGCGCCGCCGCCATCGCGGCATGAGCCGCCGCCATTGCATCGAAGGTGTCGTCCGTGTGCGAGGCCGCCGCGAGAGCCGCCGCGTACGGCTCGATCATCTCGCGCATTTCCTGCAATTTGAGCGCAAACGCCATGGGCTCGGCGACGCGCGAGTACCAGTCGAGCACGTCGACATCGAGCAGATTCCATGCGTGTTTCGGCCGCACGCGCGTGCCCACCCGCGGACGCGATTCGATCAGTCCTTTCGAGGTCAGCGTGCGCAGCGCCTCGCGCAACACCGTGCGGCTCACGCCGAACGCGTCCATCAGTTCCGCTTCGCGCGGCAGGATCGAATCCGGCGCGTAGTCGCCGCGCAGAATCGCGGTCGCGAGCAGACGGGCGACACGCCCATGCAGATCGTGCTGAATAGCTTTCTCCCAACGGCCTTGCGGCTCTATCGATATCGGCATCAAAAGGCGAAGCGACCGGATTATCCGGCACCTTGAGGCCTCGATGCGCACTGCTTCGACTCGGTGCCGCAATGAGCCCGCATTTCGCCAATATTTGACCAATAGTACTATTAATAGTACTTAAACGCGCTTTTGTTGTAGCATGTGAATCCCCGAAATCGTCCAGCAGACGCCCAAGCCGCAAGGAGACGCACACCATGAAAATCACCAAGCTCGAAACCTTCATTGTTCCGCCGCGCTGGTGCTTCCTGAAAATCGAGACCGACGAAGGCGTCGTCGGCTGGGGCGAGCCGGTGGTCGAAGGCCGCGCGCATACGGTCGCGGCAGCCGTCGAAGAACTGTCCGACTATCTGATCGGCAAAGACCCGCTGCTGATCGAAGACCACTGGCAGGTGATGTACCGCGCGGGCTTCTACCGCGGCGGCCCGATCACGATGAGCGCGATCGCCGGCGTGGACCAGGCGCTGTGGGACATCAAGGGCAAGCATCATGGCGTGCCGGTTCATGCGCTGCTCGGCGGCCAGGTGCGCGACAAGATCAAGGTGTATTCGTGGATCGGCGGCGACCGTCCGAGCGACGTCGCGAACAATGCGCGCGCCGTGGTCGAACGCGGCTTCAAGGCGGTGAAGATGAACGGCTACGAAGAGCTGCAGATCATCGACACCTTCGACAAGGTGCAAGGCGTGATCAACAACGTCGCGGCGGTGCGCGAGGCG